>Ga0310786_10002552_pt1 | contig 27684 bp, 18 predicted proteins | sample AusTroGonzalo_MG_FD_203881 | JGI IMG/M metagenome (GOLD analysis project Ga0310786, IMG submission 203881) | Bovine rumen microbial communities from tropical cattle in Woodstock, Queensland, Australia - Gonzalo_03 (v2) (version 2) | ecosystem: Host-associated > Mammals > Digestive system >...
GGCTAATGTGCAGTTGGAAGGGAACACGTATACGTCAACTCTGAGTCCTAGCATGCCATGCATGAATAATGGTGGCCTTAACCATAGAACAGAATGGACCATTATAGGGGAGTTAGGTGGAACTCAATACAGAGAGGTGGATCTGTATTATGTGGGTCTAGGCTCTGTGGACAACAGAGTATCATATGTTCAGTATGTAGGCAGAGCGGATAATGGCACACTGCAGCCTAAGCTGATGGTCCTGACCAATGCCTACTGCACCAGTGTAGAGGACGGCACCAGCACACAGACATATCAGGATAAGCAACAGGTGGATATAATGTCCGATGTAGTGGACTTGGTGCCTATTTCTCCGTTCACTGTGAAGCAATATACAGCTGATACTAAGGCCTCTAACCTGTATTTTATGTCGATCCATGGATATAGACCAGATACGAGCGCTGACGATGCGAAGGCACCATACGTTTCCTGGTTATATGGGTGGCGACCTGATATCTATATGATAAGCACGTCATGCGCCCCATCCGGCTGGTTCCCCACGGCGGCAGAGGCTTCGGCCGCAATGGGTGGAACCGACTCTTATCCTACTCCATTAACTGATGATTATTTCTATCTGCACAGATATGATGTAAGTGCGGGGAGAAACTTTCAACCGTGTTTAGTGAAGGACCCTATAGCAGGGGATCTAGAGAGTTGTGTCACAATGACTCAGAGCCCGAATTGTGTATCTAGCGGCGGATCCGCTATTATCGTAGATGGTTTTGTCGCCTATCCATATGCCGTGCGTAGGATGGGAGGACACACAAATTTCAGTTACAATCCATTGTCTACGGTGCTGCGTTCTGTATCTTATGTGCCGACAGTGAATGGTATAATGGCCCTAGATAAAGCAGGCGATACCGATGCAGGTGATGGGTTGCTGGATATCAATTATACGTGGCCTGGATCACAGTATAATAGTAAAGGTCTGGTGGCTTCCGGTTATGACATGGTGGTCACTCCCGTGCAGTCAGCAGGTGAACCACAATCCTCTTATGTGGAGAGGGCGGCGTCTTGGAACTTCCTCGCCAAAAGTGTTGTTCCCGAAGATGGGCAGCAGGCATTTACTGCTATTGACGGTACCCTGGATAGGTATAAGAGTACAGTGAGGAAGATAGAGATTAAGAAAAACGAGAAAATAGCCAGCTATACATATGCGGAAGCTAGTATAAAAATCTCGGTGGACGGCTACTATAATATGCAGATATCATAATCACTATATATGGCCTATCCCCGCTATTTATATCATTACGCCCCGCCGTCGGCTGTGGACAGCACGGTGTATAGCTTGAAGATCACGTCTAAATACTTGGAGATAGTGGACGCTTGAGCCATGTATAAGCAGTCTCGCATAATCACTAGATTGCAGCCGCACCAGGAAGCCGCATTGAAGCGTGCCTTGGTGCGGAATCTTATACTGGCTCATTCCACCGGTTCAGGCAAGACGCTGACGTCCATAGCCATAGCCGATGCCCTGGGCAAGCCCACCACGGTGTTCACTCCAGCCTCTCTTGTGGAGAACTACAAGAAGGAGCTGGCCAAGCACAAGCGAGGCGGTCCGCCCGTGGAGGTGATATCCCTGCCGACCGCCGTGTCGCAGAACTACCAGGTGCCCATAGGAAACACCCTGATAATAGACGAGGCGCATTCGCTGCGCAACGCTGGCACCGCCAGACAGGCGTACATAAAGGACCAGCTGGATAACGCTGGGAGGGTCTTCGCCCTCACCGGGACGCCAGCCTATAACAACATCACCGACTGGGCTCCGCTGGTGAACATAGTGGCCAAGGAGCGGGTGCTCCCCGAGAAGCCCGGCGACTTCAGGGAGAAGTACATCAGGGAACAGGAAATCAGGCCGGCGTGGTGGCAGAGGGCAAGGTACGGGGTCAAGCCCGGCGTGCTGGAGACTCTGCGCAACACGGCTGACCTCAAGCGACGACTGCAGGATTACGTGGATGTGTTCGACGCGGACGTGGAGAAGCCTAAGCGCACCGACAAGGTGATACACACCTGGATGACGCCTGAGCAGCTGCGCATGTACCGGTATCTTGAGAAGAACCTGCCGCCTAACCTGTATGCCAAGCTCAGGTACAATCTGCCCCCGTCCAAGGCCGAGGCCAGGCAGTTGAACGCCTTCCTGTCAGGCGTGCGACAGGTGTCCAATACGCCAGAGGCCTTCGACACCACCTCCACCACGGGCGAGAAGATACGCGTGGCCGTGGACAACATCAAGAAAGCTATACGGAGCAAGCCCGGCATGCGTGCCCTAGTGTACAGCAATTTCCTGGATTCCGGAGTGAAGTCCTATGCCAAGCTGCTGGACAAGGAGGGCATACCATATGGCCTGTACACCGGGGAGTTGCGCCCCAGCCAGAAGAAGGCACCGGTGGATGCCTATAACGCAGGCAAGCTGCCTGTGCTGCTGGCGTCGGGCGCGGGATCCGAGGGACTTGATCTGAAAGGCACCAGGCTGATCCAATTGCTGGAGCCTCACTGGAACGAGAGCAGGCTGGATCAGGTCATAGGACGAGGCATCCGATACAAGTCACATGATGAGCTTCCTCCAGAGGAGCGCACGGTTACCGTCGAGCATTATATAAGCGATGTTCCTCCCGAGAAGCACCTGTTCTACAAGAAGCCGGTTACATCAGTTGATAATTATCTTACAGCCAGAGCCAGAGAAAAGGCTGAACTGATGGATCAGGTGAAGGCCCTGTTCGTCCAGGATAACAATTGATAGGATGGTAGATGAATAAGACATCATATGCCAACTCAACATATCGTCGGATAGCCTCCATCGCGCGTCCGTATTATCCCGCAGACGGCAAGAACAGCTGGGCCCATATCCAGGAAGTCAGGCGTAGAGCAGCCAAGATGATGCGCAGGCTGGAGGGTCGTTCCCTCACTCCAGCGGAATACGCGGCTGTCATGCTGCACGACAACACCAAGCATGACATGGGAGCGGAGAATCACGGCCGAACCGGGGCGGAACGCGCACGTCTGCTGCTGGCCGTGGCGCTGACGCCACAGGAGATAGACGAGGCCGCCAATGCGATTGCCGTGCATGATGACAACCTCAAGGAGTTCCCGTCACACACTGCCGAGCTTCTCGCCAGTGCGGACGCCAATCCGCCTGATCTGGAGTGGGCATTGAACAAGTCATACAACTGGCAGATATCGCATGGTCTGAAGGGTGATGCCCGATACGCCGCCGCTCTGGCCAAGATGATTCCCAAATACGGCATCAACGGCAAGTTTAATGTTCCTGGCATCTATGCAGACTACTATGGCGATGCAGTGCCTAAGTACCAGAAGGCCATGACAGAGATGACGCTGGAGAAGATGAAGACGTTGCTGACCGCCTATAGAGACAAATATGGCATAGGTCCAGACGAGCCGCGGGTGATACATAATAGATGACTGAATATTATACTCGAAGTATAAATTTCCAGCGCTTCACATATACGCGCCTATTTTAGATAGGTAGAAGATGCCCGGCTTCGACTGGGCATCGTCATTTATATCCATGTAATCGGCAGGTACAGCATGTCCGACACAAGCAGCATACAGGCGGAGACCGTTCCGCAGACAGCACCGACCATCCAGAAGATAGCTCCTCCACCCCCGGCTCCCACAAAGACAGTGCATGACTGGATACGTGACCTGAGGATGAACGCCGAGGTCAACAAGACCACCACTGGCGTGGCCACCGACAGGGTGACGCCGGAGCTGATGATGGCAACCGCCAAGAAGCTGCTGGCCATCAACAGACGTGAGGCCGAACCAGACCCCAAGGACTCCTTGGAGTTCCAGCGCGTGTACGGAGCCACGGACTATGTGGCGGAGCATGTGCTGCGTGACGCCAATCGTGTGGGGCGGCAGCTGCTGTGGAAGGCCACCAACAAAGGCAACGTGGACTTCATGCCCACCGCAGCATTGGACCAGCATGTATCCGACGTCTTCAATCACAGCAAGATGGCCAACATGGTGGACGGCAGTTCTCCTCTGGAACTGGTGGAGGCCTCGTACAAGGTCTCCAGAATAGGCGAGGGCGGCATCGCAGGTCCTGACTCCGCACCGACGGAGATGCGTCTGGTACAGCCTTCTTTTTTAGGCTACATCGATCCCGTGAGGTCTGTAGAGAGCTTGCGTGTAGGCTTGGACGCCTATATGACCAAGAACTGCATGAAGGGCTCGGACGGAAAGCTCTACCAGACGTTCATCAATGCACGCACTGGCAAGCCCACCCTGGTGGATTCTGTGACTGCAGCCAAGTCCGTTATCACCACGCCTGAAATGATGCAGGCCAAGACCAATCACATATATGCACTTGGCGGTGATCTGGGCGTGCGCATAGTCAAGAAGTCTGATGTCGATTACTTCCTTCCGGACATGGACGAGGCCTTCACCAAGGCCTCCAACGCGGTCACCGGCCTGTCCGGTGTCAAGGAGTTGCGTCTGCTCATGGGATGCCTGCATCCCCAGATGAACGTTGTCACCATAAGCAAGCGCAACGAGATATCCATCATTCCGGCCAAGGACGTCAACGCCTCGATGGGAGGCATGCCCGGCATTGATGCCGACGGCAACGCCGTGCCATTCCAGATGCGCACCACCGTGGCCAAGTTCCCGCTCAACAGGTCCTGGTTCCGCAAGATAGTCCTATATTCCGGACGTGCCCTGGTGACTTCCCGTGACCATCGCTGGACAGTACTGAAGAAGGACCATGTGGAGCAGATACCGGCCGACAGGCTGCATCCGGGATGCAAGGTGCTGCGCTCCACCTTCTGCTCCATCCGGGGCAGACGCACGTTCCTGCATGATCTGCTGGTCAACAAGGACATCGCTACCATGCTGGGCTGCATGGTACGTTCACTCAGGCAGTCAGAGTCCGGCAACTTGGCTTGCACTTACCAGCAGCGTCAGGAATCCATGCTGAAGGGCGCAGTGGCCAAGCTTAAGCTGGAAGACGTGACCAAGTTCTACAATGTGGCGGGCACGCTGTACATGTCGGTGGCCAAAGGATGGCTGTATGATTGGCTGGTGCAGTACATAGGCATCCAGGAGCAGGACAGGAAGATTCCTTCCTGCATACTTAGCGCACGCTCAGAGATAGTGTCTGCCTTCCTTGACTCCTATACTGCCGACGAGACCAAGGTGGGGATGGATGCCCTTGAATACATATGGATACTGGACATCCCGAACGCCCTGGTGCGCGACGGGCTCGCCTTCCTGCTTCAGCGCATTGGTGCCGATACCTATTATCGTGACGGCAAGCTCCCGTCCGGGGAGACCAGCATAGCGCTCAAGGTAGTGGAGCAGAAGGCCACATACGGCGATTGCATCGTGGACGAGGTCAAGGCCGTGGAGCTGTGTCCCAACGCCCCGATCATGATCGATATCGACATCGACGACAACATGTATGCGGTGGCCAATGGCATAGTCACGCATAACTCCAAGTATCCGCAGCAGGCAGTCTCAGTCACAGGACGTGAGGCGCCTTACGTCAGGCAGCTGGACAGCTCCACCGGAAAGGACACCGCCTCCACCATGGGCAGGTTCCTCGGCGCCAGGTACGCTTCCAAGCCAGGCACCGTTACCGCCGTGAGATCAGACCGCATAGACATGCTGTACGATGACGGCACCAAGGGCTCGGTGGCGCTGTACCGCAACTTCCCCATGAACGCCAAGGGCTTCATTGACAATATTCCCCAGGTGAAGGCTGGCATGCACGTGGACAAGGACACGTTGCTGGCATCCTCCAACTATACCGACGACAAGGGCATACAGGCCACAGGCGCCAATCTGCGCACTGGGTGGCTGTCATGGCGCGGAGGAACATACGAGGACGCCATAGTGCTGTCGGAGTCGGCGGCCAAGAAACTTACCAGCACGACCATGTATTCCAATGACCTGGATCTGGACAAGACCGTGTCGCTGGGAAAGAAGAATTACCTGTCATGGAAGCCTGGCGAGTACACCAAGGAGCAGCTGGCCATCTTGGACGACGATGGTGTGGTGAAGCCTGGCATGGTGCTGCATAAGGGCGACCCGATGGTGCTGGCCGTGCAGACATCGGAGCCTTCGCCCGGGACAATGGGCAAGCGCGTCCTGACGGACCTCAGCCAGACCTGGGAGCATGACCACCCCGGTGTCGTGACCGACGTAGTGAAGGCCAAGGGCAGTGTAAAGGTATTGGCCACAGTGACCGCTCCTGTGGAGCAGGGAGACAAGTTGTCCGGGTGCTTTGATGATAAGACGGAAATATTTACCGACAGAGGTTTCAGGCTATTCAAGGATCTCAATCCAGAGGACAAGGTAGCTGTACTACACCCAGATGGCTCTGCTACCTTCGAGTATCCACAGGCCTATCAGGCCGATACCTACTCCGGTTGCATGATAGAGTACAAAAGCCGCAGAGCCAGCATGAAGGTAACGCCTAATCATGATGTGGCTTTCGTGCCACGTTATGCGTATGAACAGGGGGACACTAGACTGATAAAGAGACATGCTGCGGACATCTATAAAAAGCGTATAGCACTGAGAGTAAGTGCTAATTTCGACGGATGTCTGGCCAGGCCTTCTGATGACTACATCACGCTTCCAGAGTTCTCCGGCAAGTGTAGAATTGACCACGACAAGCCTATACGTAGATTAAATAAGTTTACTAGGGAAGATTATGCTGCATTCCTTGGGTTGTACTTAGCAGAAGGACATTGTGCGCACAAGTCCGGAGAACGCTGGATACGGATATCGCAGCGTGACGACATTGAGGGAGGGAAGGAGCGCTGTGACGAGATAGAGGACTTACTATGTCATATGGGTGTGGAACACCACTATTACGACCATCAGTATTTTCTGATATCCAACTGGCCTCTGCAAATGGAGATGGCCAAGCTAGGTAATAGTTATCAGCATTATGTTCCAGGATATGTGTTCTCCAGCTGGTCTAAGAGAGATATGGAGACACTTCTAGATTGGTACTATCTGGGAGACGGCGAAAAAGATCTGTCAGACGATGGCTCTATTAGATGTGCCACGGTGTCGCAGATGTTGGCGAATGATTTGCAGCGCCTATATATACTTATCGGGAAATATAGCAATTTGCACTGCACCAATGCTGCGAATGCCATAGAAGGGCGCGTATTTAAGATTTCTAGTGCCTATAAAGAATTTCTTATGCTGAAGAATGTCGGTGATACGTGGCATATAGATACCGAATACTCAGGGATGGTGTACTGTGTGACCACGTCCACAGGCATTGTTCTTACCAGACGTGATGGTATTATTTCCTGGAATGGCCAGTCGTATGGCAATAAGGGGATTGTGTCCCAGATTCTCCCGGATGATCAGATGCCTCATGATAAGGATGGTAAACCGTTAGAAATGTTGCTAAGTCCCTTGGGATTAGTCTCTAGATGTTATGACGATAAGACGGAATTCTTGACCAGGGAAGGATGGAAACTCGGCGCTGCTGTGTCTGACGAGGATCTTTTATATTGCTATGATCCAGCGGATAATACCTGGCGCTGGGATAGACAGCTCACACCAATGCATAAATTCACATACCGTGGAATCATGTACGGTGGCAAGAACAGGCTCGTGGATTTCCTGGTTTCTCCCGGACATAAAGTATGGGCCAAGTCCGACTATCCAAAAGCCGTATGGAAGGAAACACAGATAGACAAGATCTTCGGCAAGCGGTACTATATACCCTGTGTTGCCAGTGCTCCAAGAACTGAACCTCAGGCTACAGACTTCCATCTGCCTACAATACCCATAAAATTCAAGGATACGCATACGACCACGCATGAGATTATTTACGATGCTGGTGACTGGGCTGAATTTTTGGGTTGGTTCTTGGCTGAAGGGAACGTCACGTATAACGAGAGCACCCATGAATACCGCACGCAGGTGGCGCAAAGCTCAACAGCCAAACCGGAAAATGTGAGATATCTGCACAAGCTGCTTACAAGACTTGGCTTTACTTATCATTATACGGCCAATAATAGGCAATTCCACATTACCGGCAAGAGACTGGCAGCGTACCTCAAACAGTTTGGCAAGTGCCATGAAAAATTTGTTCCTGATTGGGTATTCCAGCAGCCGACTTACGTAATCAGGCGTTTTCTGAGCGGCCTGTGGGCAGGTGATGGTCACGATGCGTTTTTCCCGAACCATACTGGAAAGATAGTTCATGTCAGGACGATAGGTCTAACCAGCGAAAGATTGATCGATCAGACACAGGCGCTGCTGGCCATGTGTGGTGATTCGGCACAAAAGTATCCAGTAAAGGTGAAACGCCCGGGAAAGGATAGGCCCCTGTGGAGGCTGGGTGTTAGTACTGTAGGCAGGACCTGCAGATTGCTTAGAGACGACGACTGGTACCAGGTAGATGACTATGACGGCATGCTCTACTGTCCTTCGGTACCGTCAGGCTACATAATGACAAGACGGAATGGAAAGACCATTTGTATGGGCAACTGTAATCCGAGCCAATTGACAGAGGCATTATTGGGCAAAGTGGCGCATAAAACCGGCAAGCCTGAAGTGATCCCCGCGTTCTATAATGGCAATATGCGTGATCATGTGTTAGAGCGTCTGAAGCAGAATCATTTGTCAGCCGACGACGACTTCTTCGATCCCGAGACAGGGCGCAAGCTGGAGAACATAGTCAACGGCTATTCCTACATACACAAATTGAAGCACCTGGCCGAGTCCAAGGAATCTGCGCGTGGTACCGATGAGTACTCCGTGGATGAGACTCCGGGAGGCTCTGGCTACACATCCGGCAAGAAATTCGGTATGTTGGAGCAAAGTGGTATGGCCGCGCATGGCGCCTTCGAGTCTCTGCTGGACAACAAGCTCATACGCGGCCAGCAGAACTCCGAGTTCTGGCGGTCCATCCGCACTGGCGGCATCCCTACCATCCCTGGCGAGCCTCTGGTGCAGAAGAAGTTTTTCGCCCATCTTCAGGGCGCCGGTGTCAATGTGCGCAAGACCCCCAAGGGCATCAGCGTGTTCTCCCTCAGCAACTCAGACGTGAATGAGCTGGCCGGCCCCAGGGAGCTGAAATCCCGTGACACTTATGAGGCCAAGAATTTCCGTCCCATAGACGGAGGCCTGTTCGGCCAGGACGTGTTTGGCATCAACGGAGACAAATGGGGTTACATACAGCTGGATGAGCCTGTGCCGAATTCGGTCATGGCCGAACCGCTTGCCAGATTGCTGCGCATGACGGACAAGGACTTTGCAGCCGCTGCCTCTGGTCATAAGGCGCCCAATGGCCTGGCCAGCGGCACCGACATCAGGAACGCCCTTTCGAAGATAGATCTGGACGCCGCCGCCAAGGAGGCGCAGAAGGAGTTCAAGGACGCACCTGCCTCCAAGAAAGATGCCATGCTCAAGCGCTATGTGGCGGTGGAGCGCATGCGCAGAGCCGGTGTCAAGCCCCAGGAGTATATGCTGGATAAGATCCCTGTCCTACCTCCGATCTATCGTCCCATCAGCTCTCATAATGGTCTGACCATGGTGGCCGATGCCAACTATCTGTATGCCCAGATGCTGGATGCCAGAGACGATCTGCGAGAAGCCAAGAATCTGCCAGAAGAATACCAGGCAGATGCCAGGGCCAATCTCTACAGAGCATGGCAGGAGCTCACCGGCATGTACGATCCTGAATCGGTGAAGCTAAAGAACAAGAATGTCGGCGGCCTGCTACAGTGGGCCCTGGGCAAGGGCAGCCCCAAGTTCTCAGGCGTGCAGCGAAAGGTCATAGGAGCCACAGTGGATACTGTCGGACGCGGCGTCATCATGCCCGATTCCAGGCTCAAGCTAGACCAGATAGGCATACCGGTCGGCATGGCCTTTGGTATCATGGGACCTTTCGTCGAGCGTGCTCTGGTGAATCGCGGATATTCCCCTGTGGATGCCATCAAGATGGTCAAGCGCCAGGACCCGCAGGTTCTGCCGGTGCTGCAGGAAGTGATGAAGTCAAGGCCGGTGGAGATGAACCGGGCACCTACCCTGCACAAGTACAACATCATGGCCTTTGAGCCGGTGCTGGTTCCTGGCCATGTGGTGCATGTCAATCCCAGCGTGTGTCCTGGTTTCAATGCTGACTTCGACGGTGACGCCGTCAACATCCATGTTCCTGTGTCGGACAATGCCCGCAAGGAGGCCATGGAGAAGATGCGCCCGTCACGGAACCTCATCACGCTGAGCAACCACAAGATCATGTACAAGCCGGAGAAGGAGTACATGCAGGGCCTGTATATAGCCAGCCGCATGGGTCAGGCGCCCAACGGAAGAGCCCAGATATTCCGTACGTTGGAAGAGGCCCGTGACGCCTACAGGTCAGGTGTCATCAACATAGACACGCCTATTCAAGTACTGGAGCTGGATAAGAAATGAAGTATAGAGAGGTTACCAAGTTTCTTAATAACAACAAATACAGGTTGGCCGGTATCCTGTTGGGCAGTTTAGGAGGGGCATATCTGGGGAGGAAGCTTGGCGACGCCCCAGGGCTGCTGGCCGGGGCTCTGCTGGGCAAGTTCATAGGCTACAATGCCGGAGATGCTTTGACCCGTAAAATAGATGACGATACAGATATTATAGTGGATATATAATAAGGAGATCTTTTGACATGGCCTTCAACACCATAGTACACGCAGCTACTGATCGATTGCAGAAGATGGCCGGCGAAACCGCCAGAGAGTTCATCACCAATGTACTCCCCAACGATCCCAGGTATGCGGACAGAAAACGCAAGATTGACAATCTGGACCGCGACATAGAAAGATCGCGCAAATATCTTACTACTGACAACACCCCATCCGGCACTCCGTGGTGGGTAAAGCTTCTTTCTCCCATAGAGAGCATGAGGGCAGCCTCCAGGGGCAGATCATTCCAGAAGCTGAAAAACAAAGGCGAGAAGGAATATGCCAAACGTGAGAAGACAAATGCGGACGCCACATTTGATGAATTGCGCAAGGGCTATGATCAGTGGAAGAAGGATAAGCGCTCAGTACGCAATACGCCAAAATCCGATGACTGAACACACAAAGGAGTTAAGATGACTTTCGATGCACTAGTAGCCGCGGCCATGAGGAAACGTGCAGCCGCTCTGTTGACGCCGGAGGCTGAACAGGCCGCAGTCCAGCCACCGCCACAGGATCCCTCGATGATGGGTGGTGCGCCCATGGATCCCTCCATGATGCAGGGTGGCGGCATGCCTCCGCAGGGAGCGCCTATGGACCCGTCCATGCAAGGCGGCATGCCACCGCAGGGCGGAGGTCAGCTTCCGCCTGAGATCCTGCAGGACCAGCAATTCATTCAATGGCTTCAACAGCAGGGTGTGGCGTTTGATCCCAACTCGGGCATGTTCATCGACACACAGTCCGGCCAGCCCATTCCTCCGGAGGCCATCATGCAGGCATATCAGCAGTATATGATGGAAATGCAGGGTGGGCAGGGCATGCCGCGGCAGGGCGGACAGCCGATGCCTCCAGCACAAGGCGGCGCACCCATGGATCCTTCCATGATGGGCGGCGGAGCCCCAATGAGACCTGAAGCTCAAGGGCAGGGAGGACTGCCGCCGGAAATAGCCCAGGACCAGATGTTCATGCAGTTCATGCAGGAGGCCATGGGCGCGGCCTTCGATCCCAATTCCGGCATGTTTATGGATATGCAGTCAGGGCAGCCAATCCCTCCGGATTATGTGATGCAGGCATACCAGCAGTACCAGCAGGCCATGATGGCGCAGCAGGGAGGCGCCCCTCAGGGCATGCCGCAGGATCCTTCCATGATGGGCGGAGCCCAGATGGATCCCGCCATGATGCAGCAGGGACAGGCGCAACCCGGGCTTCCTCCGGAGATCATGGATCAGATCCAGTCGACAATAGACTCCTCGCTGAAGAGCTTCACCACACAGCTGGACAAGAAGATAGAGACACTGCTGGACAAGCTGGAGACAGTAAAGATGGCGCTGGAGTCCATGCGGGATACTGATGATGCCAGAACCGCTGACGACAAGCAGGAGACCGACAGACTCAGGGCAGAGCTGTCAGAAGAGCTCAATCCAACCGTCAAGACAGCTTCGGCTCCGCAGCCCACTAAACAGGGCGAGACCCCCAAGACCAGAAACTTGAATATGTTCGAGATACTCAAGCAGAAATAGCCTATGAAAAAGCATGCTGATGATGATAGGGGCGGAATGTTTGCGGATGCCCTGAATATTGCCAGAGACACCAAACGTGGACGGGACGCGTTGAAAGGCGTGTCCGTGGGGGAACTGGGGAGGCTTGGAGCCGGTGCTGCCCTTGGTGGCGGTACTGGTTACCTGCTGTCCAAGCTCCTGCACAAAGATCCCAGCACGAAGATAAAACTGCTGTATTCTCTGCTGGGAGCGGCCGCTGGAGGAGGCGGTATGTACGGATATCTTGGTACGGATGCCGATGTGGAAGGCTTCAAGGGCACCAAGCGTGATGTTCTGAGACTGGGCGGCGAGGCCAATAGGCTTCTGGACAAGGCACTGGATAAGCATCGCGCCCTGCATCCGGAAACCGACCCGACCAAGGCTGGAGAGTACAGCATATTTGACAGTGTTCTGCATCCTACGTCGTCCAAGCTTCTCAATTCAGCCATTGTGGGCGGTGCGGCGTCACTTCCCATAGGTTGGTCAACCAGCAAGCTGACCGATTTCCTGCATCCAGATCCCTTCTTCGACAAGCAGTTCAGGGTTACGCGGGATATCAATAGCGGCCTTGGTGCCACGGACCTGCTTACCCGCCTGGCCCAAAGATCCAGACATGGTAATCCAACCCCTGCGGCCAATCGAGCCGCGCAGGAACTGGCAAACATAGGTACCACGCACGGTGTGAACATAGATGTCAAGGACATTCTGCCGGCACCGAAGAACAGAAACAACTTTACGCACATATGGGACCCGGCGCAGGGAAGAATCGGCAGAAGGGCCATGAAGGGCGCGAAAGCATTGGCTCCTTATTTGCTTAGCGCGGCCCTTACCGGTACCCTGCACTACTTCCTGGGTACTCCGGACAGTGGTGTATTCACCCCCAGGCTTTCACCGGATGACATCAGGCAGGTCGCTGAGCAAGAAGATAAATGATAACCACTCTGGGCAGAGAGCTGATAAGGCAGAAGCTGCCTGAAGGCTACAAGGACTGGGCCGACAAGACCCTGGACAAGAAGAACATCGAGGCGCTGACCACCAAGCTGGCACTCGATGACAGGGACAAGTATGTCGATGTGCTCCAGGATCTCAACGCCATAGCAGAGCGCACGGTATCCACCTACGGGAAGGATGCCGCCTTGTCGTTTATGGGCACTGATCCAGGCAAGCCGGTGCGACAGCTCAATGCGCAGCTCAGGTCCATAGTCGATAAGGTGCTGGACGATCCTAACCTGACAGAGAAGCAGAAAGAGCAGAAGATTCTGGAACTGGGTTACAAGTACACGCAGAAGGTGGAGGATGCGGTGTACAACGATCAGAACGATCGACATACTGCCTTGGCCTCCCAGATCAATTCCGGTAGCCGAGGCAACAAGACCCAGCTCATGCAGCTCATGTTCGGCAACATGATGATGAAGGACGCCATGAACCGTGACATCCCATATCTCATGATGGATCCGTATGTGTACGGAATATCCCCCATGGCCTTCTGGGTGTCCGCTTCATCCGGCCGCAAGGGCATGTATGATGTCCAAGCTGCCACGGGACAGTCAGGCTATCTGAGCAAGCAGGTCACCAACGTCACCCATGACGTGACCATAGAGAAGGATGACTGCGGCACTACGGATACGGGCATGGCCTTCAAGGCGGCGGATACGCAGAACCTTGGCCGCGTGCTGCTCAAGCCATTCCACAAGCATCCGGCAGGTTCGATAGTCACGCCTGAGATGATCGCCGAGGCCGATGACGATGAGGAGATGCTGCTGAGGACTCCGCTGACCTGCAAGTGCCGTCATGGAATCTGCGCCAAATGCAACGGCCTGGCTGAGACCGGACGGTTCCCTGACATTGGTTCATATGTTGCGCTCAATGCAGCCCGTACTTTCACGGAGAAGGTCACCCAGAATGCAATATCCAGTAAGCATAAAGGGGGAGTCGGAGGCAAGAAGACCGTAGATCCCGATGGAGAGGACCAGCCTACGGGATTTGCCGGCATGGAGCGCATGTTCCTGTCGCCAGCCAACTTCCCGGGAGGCGCCGTGTTGTCTCCTGTGGATGGGCTAGTGTCCAACATACGCCCGGCCCCGCAGGGAGGAAACTACATAACCGTCGGCGCTCAGACAATGTACGCCCTGCCTGAGCGCACAGTCACCGTGCACAAGGGCGACAAGGTCACCGCTGGTGATGCACTGACCAACGGCGTGCCCAGTCCACTGGAAGTGGTTTCATACAAGGGTCTGGGACAGGGGCGCAAGTACTATACATACAAGCTGGCCGACATATTCAAGAAGGCTGGCTTCGGCGTGGACCGCTACAATCTTGAAACTTTCACCAGGGCCATGCTCAACAAGGTCAGGATAACGGACGAGAACGGCTACAAGGACTATCTCCCGGGAGATGTGGTCAGCTACAGCGAAATCGCCGCAGACTACCAGCCCAGGGAGAATGCCGTCGATCTCACCCCTGACAAGGCCCTCAACCAGTATTTGGAGAAGCCTGTGCTCCATTACAGCATAGGCACCAGGATAACGCCAGATGTGGCGTCTTCACTGCATAAGTATGGCTTCGACAAGGTGACCGTGTCGCCTGATCCTCCTCCGTTCAAGGCGGAGTTCATGCGGCCGATGACCGCGCTTCAGAATGACCGTAACTGGATCCCCAGGATGGCAGGGGAGCGGTTGTACGATGCCATATTCGATGCCGCACGCAAGGGGATCACGGATTCCTACGATTCTCCAAGTTACGTTGACAAGATTGTGGCCACACCATTCAAATAGGTTAAAGGACTATCATGACAAATCTGGTTATTCGCAGAGGAATGCACAAGCTTGCGGCCGCAGAGGACGGCCCATCCTTCGAGCAGCAGTTCGGCATCATGGCCAACGCCAAGGTGGCCGAGAAGTACCCGAAGCTGGACAACAACAAGCTGATGTTCCAGCTGATAGACAAGGACGATGACAGCAACAAGGCCGTCGGCGCCTGCGTATATGTCATCGGCCCCAATGTCATATTCGTGCCGGCGTTTTTCCGCAACAATGACATAGACACCGGGGACATGATGTTCCTGGCCAAGACACAGCAGTTCCTCCCGTTGTCGGAGCCATGGCTGGCCTGGCTGCAAAGCAAGGACCTGGGGGAGGCCGGGGAGCTGATGCCGAAGGACGTGTCTGACAGCATGCTTAGCCAGGATGCCGTCACCATCCGGGACATCGCGGATCCCATTGTCAAGACCGCTACAGTGTATCTGCGCGGGCTGTTGCGCATAGGCAAGGACCTGTGCGAGGGTAACGCCGATGCCAGCATCCTGGATACTGCTATTCAGATGGGCAAGACGGCCTCCGCTGACTTGCTGACTGAGATGTCCGACAACGTGGACTTCCTTAATGCAGCCCTGCGGTTCTATTCCGGTGACGCGATCAACGACTTTGCCAAGAAGGCCACTGACCTGAACGAGGATCCAGCACCCGCAGCCGTATCCATAGAGCCTTTCTCCAAGGAGGCCAAGCTGCTCAACGACAAGGAGCGTGAGGCGCTGGAGCGCGATGGCTTCTACACTGTCAAGACCGCTGCCGCCGACAGCCCCAATGTCATACGCCACCGCAATGTGAAGCAGTCGTTCTCCATTCTGTCCAAGCCCGGCAAGATGCAGTTGCTGACAATGGACGGCGGCATCAAGACCTGCCTGGTTCTTCGCCAGGGAAAGGACATATCGCTGTATCCGTCTGAACATGTTGACAACATAGAGGAGCTGCCGGACGGTGAACCCTACAGTGAACTGCGTGTCAGCGAGCGCATCTTCGGCCGCAGGGGCGAAGGCGCGGCACGTTACATGAAGGGGCACAAGTACGAGACCGGAGGGCTGTGCGCGGTGTTCACCAATGATGCCACGCGAGCCATGCAACTTCCTGTGGACACCATGACGCTGAACGATGGCGGCAACAAGGACTTCACTCCGGACATGATCTCCGGATATGGCGCTGCCATGAAGCCAAGCTCTGTGGCTGAGATCGGCTACGACGATATGGTTCTGTGTCCAGACGGCTACTGCTACAAGCTACTTGGCAACGCATACGCGCATAACGAAGGATGGTATACCAGAGATAATTTCACCGTGGTGCTGGGCAAGGATCCCAAGCAGAAATCCCCCATAGCCACGGCCAGGATGGCCATCTTCCCGCAGGGCTCTCGCATACTGCATACCCCATCCCGTGACTGGTCCAAGCCGCAGGATGGAGCGGCTGAGGTCAAGGGCGTGCATGCCGTGCAGGTTGTCACCTTCTGCGGACTGGATGCGTTCCTCACCAACTACATCGAGCGCAACTACCGCAAGATGCGCCTGACCACCAATGGTTCTGAGGTTCTCATTATCATCGACAGCACGGATGGAGATCCAGCGCCAATGTCTGTAAAGGAAGCTTCGCTGCACCTGGTGGACAAGTATAACATCGAGCCTAACGACGCCAGCGCCATGCTGCGCGAGGTGTTCACGGGTGCACATTCGTCAGCGCCAAAGTCCGAGCTGTTCCTCATATCCAAGACCGCAGCGGACGACACCATGTGGGAGAACGCCAATCTGCCGGCCTCCGAGTTCCAGAACATCGGCGATGTCCGGCAGATAGAGCAGATGCCGTCTGTGCTGGAGGACCCGGAGCAGCTGCGCCAGGCAGCAGTGACTGCCGCCGAGAATGGTGTCAAGGAAGTGTTCGACGTCACGGCTCTGAAGCTGCTGGTCAGGCAGAACGCCTTCCAGAACGAGATATCCAAGGATCTGCCCATGTTCATGCGCACGCTGGACAGCCTGTGCCGCAAACTGTTCCTTCTGTACTGCCATACCGAGGACTTCGAGGAGAAGTACGGTACAGTAAAGCTGAAGGCCCTGGAGGACAGCATCCGCAACACGCTGGACAGCCTGTCAGAGCTTACGGTGTTTTTCCGCATGCGCACTGTCAGCGGCGATCAGGACCTCGGCAATAATGGTGGACCTCTGATGGAAGGGCACGATTTGTGAGGACAGTTGAGGAAATAGATCTGGTGGCCCCGGCCGAACAGCCAATGGAGGTCACCAGAAAGTCACTGCTGATGGCGCCGGACTGGCGCTATCAGGCAGCCAGGATATACCTGGATGACGAGCACCGTGAGGTGACTCCAATGGTGTCCGACGATCCATTGGTGCAGTTCACTGTCCGGGCATTGAGGGGCTACCGTACGGCGAATGCCCGCAGGTATGTCATCAATCTGTGTCCGGCGGTGGAGGAGGTGTTCTACTATGGCATAGACCATCGCGGTTCGGCCATGTCGGCGGAAATGGATTCCTGCCTGATAAAGGGCTGGGACTACGACATAGCGGCAGAGGCCGGGTGTCCGGTGAAGCGGGAGGTGTATGATCTGTATGCGGGTATCTTCTTCGATCTCACGGGAATCAAGGCAGTGCACGCATGGATAAACGACTTCCTGTTCGAGCCGGAGCGTTATAAGTCAGACCAACGGCTGTTGCGCTCCAGGCTGTTGTCATATTTTGGTGCTGGAGGAAGCGGTATGACGTCCAGAGTGACAGGCATGCTGCTGCCCGCGGAGGAGGCCTCCATGAAGAATATCATGAGAAGCGAGCGCCAGAAGCAGCTGTTCGATTATATGGTTAAGCACACTAAGCTTGATCCCATCACATATTCCGGGTTCATGGAGACAGCTGTCAAGAACATGACCGAGCATGACTTCCAGGAGCATATGAAGGATCGTGCGGAGGCTGGCTCCGGTTCTCTGGAAGATCTGGCGGATAAGCTTGAGAAGGGAATCAGGGCTTATAGTCAGCAAGAGCAGGATGAGCATAGTCCCATTGGTCTTGACTTTGTGAATCAGTATACACGCACAGTTATAGGTGACGATTATGAGCAATAGAATTTCATCCAACGAGGAACGTAGACTTACAGCGGCCATCGAGAAGGCGGCCACACTAGCCGACATGGACGAGGGCAGAGATAGGAGCTCCCTGCTGGCCAGTTGTCTGATAAATGATAACATTGATGGCAAGTTTGCCAAGGTGGCCACCGATGCCTTCAATAAGCGACTCACCGTACTTAGATTTCAAAAGACGGCCGACGAGCATAAGGCGGATCCATTTGCCTTGGCCGATGTGGATACAGTAGCCGGCTTGATGGGAGCGTGCATGCCGCAGAGCAAGACAGCGGCTGCTGCGCAGGAAAGGGAATTCAGCATAGGCTTCGCCGCCAAACCGATGACCAAGGTGGCCAATACGGCCACGGCAACCAGGCCACGTTATGAAGATACCGTGAGTGCACGAGGCTATATGCGGCATCTGGAAAGCGTGATGCAAAAACAGGCAGCCGCGTACACTGAGAACATTGGCAAGCTGTATAAGCTGAAATCCAACGTAGAGCGTATGCACGATGATCTGGTCAGGCGCTTGTCCAAGATAGCCAATTTCGAATTCCAGACACTATGCAATGTCTATGAAGGGAAGCTGGAAAAGTACTTCGGTAACGATCTGCAGGACCGCAAGTTCACCAAGACAGCCGGAGCCGTGAAGCCGGCCACCACCTTGTGTAGGGACCTGGACACGTATTTCGGGACTATGGGCAAGTATGCGGCGTTCAATGACATGATGGTGGACTTTAATGAATCTCTGGATGAGTTCAGCAAGACGGCTGCAGAGGTGGGAAATGAAATGGTCAAGACAGCGCTTAGCGCCGCCACCACCGCTGGAATACTCCTGAGAGGTCTTAATAGTACTGCCGCCGCCGGCATGCAGATGGCTGACAGAGTAAGAGCCGCCACCACTGATAGCATGGGCCAGGGTTTCGGCAATGCCGCGGCTCTGTATAATGCCGGTTCCAAAGTGTCTGAGGCTCCAGGGAAAATATTGGATGCCTCCTTCCTTATCAAAGACAGATTCCGTGACCGGCTTATGGCCTGGTCGGACATGTCAGCGGATCCCATGTTCTCCATGTATCCGGCAGAGCAGGTATTCATGGCCACCCAGAAGGCGATGGACATGGACCCGGCGCTGGAGCGTGGGGACTCCCGTGAACTGCTGCGCGGCGAGGTGGGCAGGCTGCTTACACAGAACAACCGTGAGGACATGGCAGGCTTCAGTGCACTGATGGCTACATTGAAGGCCAAGGAATCCGCCCCGGCTGCCGCGCAGGAGCAGGCGGCCAAGGATGTCATCTCCGAATCCAGCAAGGAATCCCCGGCAATGCCAGAGCTCACCAATATCTTCACCATGCTCAATCCCGCTACCAAAACCAAAGACATGCGTGATGTCTTCGCAGAAGCGGGCAAGGAGAACGATAAGGAGCTCAAGAACGATACCACAGAGGAGAAGGATAAGGACGAGAAGAACCGGAAGGCGCTGCAGGCTATCCTCAAGAACAATAAGGACTATGCCTTGATAACCACGCCATCCGGCGACTATACTGTGGCCAGAGTGCTTACACACCAGGAAAACAAGATAGATCCCGCCACCGGTAGGCCTGTGTTGGATGCAAGTGGCAATCCAGTTATGATAGATGTTACCGAGCACATTCCGATTGGTGAGCAAGAGTTGAGCAGCATGCTTAAGAGTATGCAGTCCTTAATTGGTACAGGTGATAAATGATTCAGAAAAGAATACTGCCGGAGGGCTTCAATTTCGACGTTCCCTCCGTGGAGATCATAGACTGCGGTAAGAAGGGCCTGGACAAGACCGCCATGCTGAAGCGGGCCAGTGCATTCGACGATGTGCTGGAAGCATTGTCGCCAAAGCCTAATCGTGTATATCTGCACGTGATAACCACTGGAGCTTACGAGAAGTATGGTGCCAACCGCAACGGGGACAGCTGGAACGAGAAATCGTTTGATGTCGTGTTCCCGGAGCCTGAGGACCCCGAGCACACCCATGAGAAGCTGGATGACGGTCTGTCCAAATACCATGACAGTACCTACATGAAGGGCGGGCATGTGTACCAGGAGCACAACACCAAGGACACCGACCCCAGCGGGGAGGTGATCGCCGCCAAGTACAATCCTGATATGCACCGCGGTGAGCTGATAATAGCCGTGGACACCGAGAAATGGGCCCCCCGTCTTCAGCGCAAGGCCAAGGGGCAGGACATCTTCCTCAGCATCGGCGCCAGTGTGCCGCGCGACCTCTGCATGGTGTGCGGACGCAGCGCCAGGACAGCATCAGAGCATTGTGATCACTTCAAGCATCACCGCATGCAGGTGCTGGACAACGGAGCCAGATGCAGCGTGATGAACGACACCCCCAGCTTCTACGACATCAGCGGTGTGGATGTACCTGCTGACCGCATAGCCTTTGTGCTGCGCAAGGTAGCATCAGGCGAACAAGCAAAGACCGCGATGTTCGACGCCATCACCACCTTGGGATCCAGAACGCCCATGCTGCTGACAAAGGCGGCCAAGGTATTGGGCAAACTGGCCCAGATGGAAAAGCGCATAGAGGGAATCGTAGACGGCGACGAGCCGGCGCTGGCCGGTAATCCCGAGGCTGAGAAAACGTTTGTCATCAAGGTCATCAACTATCCCAGCGATGAGATAATAGACTGCTGCAACAGCAAGGGCCTGCTGCTGTCTCCAGGCATGCTGTTCAAGCTATTGGCCAAGGACTCCGATAACCCGGAGGCCTTCGATGGCTGCGATGATAATTGCTGTGGGGATTGTTCCACGCTGATGAGGGACTTCGAAGAGGACGAGGACAGAAATACCGAACTGCTGGACGGCAGCTTCGACCAGCACTTCCTGCCCGATGTCAATTTGGCCAACATAATAGAGTCTTTCCTGCCAGAACTGGGCATGTCCAACCCGGCCGTGCATTCCAGATCCATACACATCATAATATCCGGAAAGCCGAAAACAGAAACCCAGGACAAGGAAGCTTCCTATAATCCGCAGGCCACCGAGGCCTTGCGCAGGACGTATGCCAGATACGTGGTGTCCTTTGCCGAGCGCAATGATGACGCCACCTGCATGAACGCGCTAAGGAAGCTCGCCACCTATGGCAGGCGTTAAATTAGTATTTGACGGAAAAATCGAGTTTTTTTGAACGGGTCATCTCTTTGCAGAGACTTTGTTTCCACATCAACCATATATAGAAGGAACAAGAGCATGAGCAATCAGCTTGAGAACAAGCGCCGCACCCTGGCACAGATGCTGGCCAACAGCAGACTGACCAAAATCGGTGCCGATCAGGAGATTTCCCATACGGAGCCTGAGAAGCAGGACGATCTGGGTGCCGAACAGCAGCAGGAAATCAAGGACAATGTCGAGGGCGTTCTGGCCAGCACGGAAGCTGCGGCCAACAACGATACCAAGAAAGTCCAGGAGGTCCCCAACTGCCAGTCATTGAACACCACATCTGAGGCGGCCCTCGCCTCAACAGGAACAGAGGTACACACAATGGATCAAGAAGGCGATAGAGCCACATTCCCCAAGAGCGCATCCGCTTACCGCACCAAACTGGCTGGTATCCTCTCACGCATGTCCAAGAAGGCGTCAGCCGAACCAGAGGTCACCACAGCCACAGAGGTCCTGACCAAATTTGCCTCTCTTACCAAGCAGGCATCAGAACAGGAACTCAACGACGCTAAGCAGTCACTGCTGAAGCTGGCCTCCACCAATCCGCTTTTCGGCGTATGCCGCGATCACATTCTTATGCGCAAGCTTGCGGAAGACGTAGAGGCTCTTGCCGAGGCAGAGGGCGTTTCGCCTGAAGAGGCGGCAGATGCACTTGATGCCGCAGCCGCTCAGGATCCCTCCATCATGGAAGAGGCAAATGATGAGGCTGATGGTGAAGCCGTCGCCGAACTCGCCAGCGCAGAAGGCGCCGCCGATGAAATGATGCAGGGCGCACAGCAGCTGGCTGACAATGCCTCCTCCTTCCTGGGCGAGGAAGTCACGGCCGATGATATCCTGGATGCCATCGACGAGGTCGAAGCTCAGGCAGAGGCCATGGGTGTTCCTCCAGAGGCCCTGATCGAGCAGGCCATGCAGGAACTGCAGGGCGGCGACGAAGATGTGTCCGCAGAGGATGAAGCCAATGCAGACGCCATTCTGGAAGAAGCGGCAGCCAACGGCATCTCTCCGGAAGAGGTGATCCAGATGGCCGCTGATCAGCTCGGTGGTGAGGAAGCCCCCGCCGAAGAGCCGCCAGCAGAGGAAACCAAGCAGGCTAGTGTCCGCCAGGCTCGTACTCCCCGTGCAGCCTATGTCCAGCATCTCCTGCACCGGTAAGAGGTGAAGCATGAACGATACCGTCACAGCACTCACTAAACTGGCAGAGGATCTTACCAGCCGCGTAGACGAGCTCGAAAAGGAGAACGCCTCTCTGCGTGCCGAGTTGTCCACCAACCAGAAAAAGCAGGCATCAGTCCAGCAAGAGGCTGTGGTTACCGGTGTCCCCGCCGAGGTAGTGGAAGCCACCTTGAACTCCATGCTCAAGGCTGGCGCCCTTACTGAAGACCAACTGGAAGAGAGCCGCAAGTGCCTGATGAATGACGCTACGGCTCCGCACCGGGTTCTGCAGCATTTTCTTGACGCGCAGATTCAAGCGAAGACAGCCAGTACGGACAGCGACAATCTCGCCGGTGGCAAGTTGTCTGGGGCCATTGAGCCCAAGCAGTCCGCGCAGGACGCATGCCTCGACCGCATGTCCCGCATCTTGGGAATGAATTGAGACCTTAGTCCAATAACAAAAAGGTAAGTATAAAATGAGCATTACACGTTCCAACTTCGAGCGCCAATACAAGCATATTGGCAATGTTCGTCACGGCGTGCAGACCGGCCCCTGGAGGGTTGAATTCGACGCCGAAGTCGACAGCACAAACGTCAACTACAACAAGATCTATCAGGGCTCCGTGGTCAGCCTGAACGCGGCAGGCAAGTTCATCGCCGGCTGCACCGAGGGCGACGGCATCAATCATCCGGTTCCCTTCATCTCCATGAAGAACGTCTTTGATCCTGATGTCACCACTGGTATTGCTGGTGATGTTCTTCCTTTGGCAGACCCCCCAGAAAATACCAACCCAGCCTATGGCTATCCGGTCAAGTATCCTCAGGGCACCAAGGATCCAACCCTGTCTGCTGTAGGCAGCCGCATCACCGCTATCCCAACCACCAGCGGTTATGAGCTGGAAACCACTGAATACAATGCCAGCGCCACCTACAACGTCAATGATGGTCTGATTCCGGCTGATGGAGATGATCTCGGCAAGGTCACCGTCGCCACCGCCGGCCCAGGCGGGGCCAAACCATACATCGGCTTCGTCACCATTCCCCCGGCAAAGCTGGATGCTTATGGCAACAAGCGCCTGGCCTTCCTTGCCAACTTCATTCCCGCTGGCATCAACGCATAAGGAGGCATAACACATGGCATACGATCAAGTTAAACTCGCCTCTGTCTCAGAAGACATCAAGGCAAAACTGCTGTCACGCGACACAGATATGATCAAGACCGCCGGCCTTGCAGCCGAGGAATACTTCCGCACGGAAATCCGTGAGAACGGTATCCGCCGCCAGATCACTCCTCCTGTTCAGGTCACCGACGAGAACTTCGACTATGTCGAAGACACCGACTTCCCCGTGATGATCGTTGAGATCGCCCCCCGTTCCGCAGGCGCCCGCATGGTGTCCTTCGAGACCGGCCCCTCCAACGAGGTCATTCATGGCAAGAAGACCCGCGTTGAGTTCAACCGCATCATGACCCCCAAGTACAGCATCGACAAGATCCGTCTGAAAGGGTACAAGATGCCTCTGCTCGACATCCTGCGCGACCTTATGCTCAAGGACATCATGGACGTTGAGGATAATGTCACCGTGGCCGTCGACGACAGCATCTGCGGTGAAGTCAACCAGAACAACGAGTCCATCGGCTGCCGTCGTTTCGTCACCGCTGGTCCTCTCTCCCGTGAGGCCATGGTCCACATGAAGAAGGGCATGTTCAAGACCCCCGGTCACCTGCAGCCCTCCAAGTACCTGATGAACTACAGCACCTACTGTGACTTCGGCACCTTCGACCGCAGCGAAGTCGGCGGCGACATGGCGCAGGACATGTTCATCAATGGCGTCACCCTGAGCAAGATCCAGGGCGTTGACACCGTCGTCACCACCAAGGACGACCTGGTCAAGGACAACATCGCCTACATCTACACCGAGCCCAAGTACTACGGCGGCTTCTACACTTACGAGGACGTCTCCGTGGTCACCGACGAGCAGGACGACATCTGGCTGAGCTTCTTCGCCCACGAGACCATCGGTGCTTCCGTGGTCAACGTCGCCGGCGTCTGCAAGGTCGCGTTCACCGGCTCACTCCAGCCCTGGGAAAATCAGTAATCAGGGCTAATCCACTAGTCGCTTAAGCGGCCGATTACTTACGGGTGGTTATGTTAATGTCATAGCCACCCGTAATCTTTATAGGAGCATAACTAATGAGCAATCAACCGGTACATGTAACAATTCACAACCTTCAACACTTCGGCCGTACCCTGGGCTGGCTTGGCAAGGGTTCACAATGGGTGAACGGTAACGGCACCATCGATGTGGACTACGAGCCCTGGTCATGCGCCGACCGCAAGCAGCGTGTGAGCATCCTGTCCGAGCTGGAAAACAGATGGGTGGAGTTCACTCTCCATATCCTGGATGCCAACGGCGAATGGCAGCAGATAGCCTACAATCCCAGCCTGACCGAGTCCTCCAATGTTCCAGAAAGCCCGTCGGACGCTGCCGCCGCTCCATCGGTGCGTGACATTCCTGAGGACAAGTCAGATCATATTGTGGTGGCCGGAGGCGGCCCGGAATATGCGGCCATGGGATTCAGATCTACGGTGGTGCGCCCGCCAGAGGGTAATGTGGCCAAGCCCAATCAGGATGGCTTTGTGGTCACTAACCCAGGCGCACCTGGAGTAGTGGCGCAGGCTGAGCCAGAGAAGCCACAGGAGCCCGAGGAAGAGGCCACGGCTGAAGAAGCCGAAACTCCAAAGGAAGAGTCTGCGCTGGAGCCGGAGGTGATAGCCGAGCAAGACATCAAGGCCAAGGTGGACAGGCTGCTGGCAGACAAGAACTGGAAAGAGGCTCTGCAGGCATTGATAGAGTACTTCGGCAATGAGAAGGTCACCTTCACTACACGTGCCCTTATCGCCAATCCAAGCTATGATGCCATCGTGGCAAAATATCAGCTTGAGTAAAATTATACTTCGAGTATAAAATGAAATGGGCCACCGGTACTTGTTACCCGTGGCCTTTATTGATAGTATGATCATAACAGGATCTTATAATGCCTAACACTGCACCCCCATACATAGGTCTAAACGCGGATAATGATTTTAAGCAGCACGAGCTGGGCAATGCTGTGATAGAAGCCTTGTCTGGCGGTCTGAGCACGGTTAGCGTGACGGACAGAATAAACTTCCCCAGCAGCACACCGGGAATAGCTGGTCAGATAGCGCTAGGCACGGTAGGGAATGTGCCATATCTGAAATGGTCCAATGACGGAGGCTCCACCTGGAATCTGGTAAAGCCGCGTGACTGGTCCGCGCAGGATGTGTACAGCAATGGGGATGTGGTACTGTACAATGCGGTTTGGTATTACTGTGCAGCCACGGCTGGCAGTACGGTATCTGGTCTAGGCTATGTGCCTGGGGAGAGTACAGTGTGGAGTGCCATGACTGGCAATGTAATTGTCAGATATGCCACTAATGCCTCGCAGTTGGCTGAGGCCCTGTCAGAGCAAACCAATAATAAGCCACTTGTAGTGGTGTTCTCCGGCAGGTTGGAGGGAGATGGTCTCGGCACGCTGGATCTGTCTGTGCAGGCTCCGATAGTTTCTTTATATACGGACGAGAGTACGGAAATCAGGGCCAGTAGAATAAACATACAATTTAATGCTACACAGGACAGTAATTTTTATTGGCACAGTAGTGGAACTCGTGTGCTGTATTCTCTAATGGTGGATGTGAGCTCTTCATTAGGGTATAATGGATATCTATGGATAGACAGACTCAGTGTCGCCGCATCCAGAAACATTGTTTTTGCGACTAGTTCTACCCCTGCTACGTATGTGTACTATCAACGTATAGATACCGACGGTGGTACAGTCAGTGGAGGCGAACAGAGGACATGGACTATACCCGCAAGCTCTGGGAGTGGTTTCGTGCCCATGAATCTAGCCAGCCTATCCCCCGTTAGCTATGACGACACGGGAAGGCTGTATATGGACAGAGGATCTTCCAGGCGTGGCTACATTACCGGGGGGACACTGAAAACGCAACTGCTCACGGCATGCAAGTTCCAGATAGATGCGCAGGGACCAAGGGCGTCCATTCCGCAGTCCGGAACATACGGGCAGACGTACTATGCCACGGATACAGGAAATCTGTATATCATGGGGCTGGGTGACACATGGACAGGACCTTTCGCTTTCAGAGGTCCAACCGGCTCTCCGGGCAGCCCCGGACAAGATGGAAATCCAGGCATATCACCGACTATAACAGTAAGCGACATTCTTGGCGGGCACAATATAGTCATCCAGGCGGCTAATCAGACAAGCACGGTAGCAGTGATGGACGGGCTGCCAGGCGTATCTCCTGTGTTCGAGGCCTGTAATGTGACAACGTTGGCCCCTGGTTCGTCAGCCACGGCCTCAGTAGCCACAGGACAGGGTAATTTACTGACTTTGAGTTTGGGCATACCACAAGGTCTGCCGGGATCCCCGGGAGGCCCGGGACCTGCTGGCACTTACAGTTTCACTCCACCATTGTCGCTTGATTCTGATACTGTCAGTATTATTGGCCTGCCGCTGCAGCCAACAGTACCGATCAATACCGGTACTGTGACCGTGGAGCCAAGCAAGGCCTATGACGTGGCAGGAACGGTAACAGCGTTAGAAATAGTCGGAGGCGGCACGGAAGGTCTGGCCGGTACTAGTTGGATGCGAGCCACATTCGTAGGCAGCAGCCCGGATCCTTTGGTGCTTTCCGGGGACAATGTCATGATAGCATCCGGTGATACCGTGACGGACGGCCTGAACCTGTTCAGAATAGACTTTGTCGGTACCAACTCGGTAATATCGATATTTAATCAATCCTTAGTACAAACACCTGTTACACCTTGAGGTAGTACATGTCAACGATTTGCATAGCGCAGAATTCAGGTGGCCTAGGTGGTGTAGGCGGTGGTGCAGGAGCCGAAGGTCAGGCCTCTCAGGTGGCCACTGGCGCAGCGGGGCGCGGATATGGCTATCCAGTGCTGGAGTGCACCACTGGCCTGACGGCCACATATGACATACAGCTGACCAAGGATTACAACGGGGAGCTGCCGGCAGATCTCAGCAAAGTCACCGATGTGTATTTTGTCGCCAGGCCCACCATGAGGTCAGGCGCCGACAGAGAGATCAAGGTGCCGTGCACGTTCACCGAGGACGGGAAGGTGACTCTGGAGCTGAC
>Ga0310786_10002553_pt1 | contig 27667 bp, 16 predicted proteins | sample AusTroGonzalo_MG_FD_203881 | JGI IMG/M metagenome (GOLD analysis project Ga0310786, IMG submission 203881) | Bovine rumen microbial communities from tropical cattle in Woodstock, Queensland, Australia - Gonzalo_03 (v2) (version 2) | ecosystem: Host-associated > Mammals > Digestive system >...
TCAAGGAGGAGTGCCGCCGCGGCGCCTTCGTCCTCGGCCAGGCGTCAAGCATGGAGAACGTCCGCCCGCGCGCGGCCTTCAAGTGGCGCGACGCCGGGGAGCTTTCCGTGCGCCTCGCGCGGGGCGAACGCGAGAGCTTTCAGATTCTGGTTGCGCCCGCCGTCCACGACTTGAAGGATGTGACCGTATCCATCGTTATGGAGGGTTGGAATCCTACGGACTTCCCGTCCACGAACATCACGGCCTCGGTTGTGGGCTACGTCGAGACGCGTGACCCGCCGCCCTTTAAAATCCGACCAGATATGGTCGATACGCCGCGCGGCTGGTGGCCAGACCCGATTCTCGACTTCCAGCGGTCATGCGACATTTCGGGCGAGGACGTGCAGTCCTTCTGGGTGCGCGTGGCCTGTCCGACTAATCAGTTCGCTGGCACCTATACAGGGCATATTCGCGTTTCGGCCTCCAACGCGACGACCGTCGAGACTCGCCTCACAATCCGTGTCAACGATTTCGAAGTGGGGCGCGTGTCTCCGCTTCCGCTCGCGGTCAACTGTGCCTACCCACCGCCACGCGGCAGGAAGCCGGGCGACTACCACGACGCCTGGAAGACACGCGAGGAGAAATACTGCGACTTCTTCGCCGACTACTATCTTACGACTGACGGCCTCTTTTTGGGGAAGGGGATGGAGCCGCGCTGGGATATGCTCGTCCGGCTCCGCGATCAAGGGCGTCTCGGCACGTTCAGTCTTGGCTACTGCGAGACCTTGGGCGGACTCAACGAGGGCAACGCAGACAACGAGGGGCTGCTGGCGCGCCGAAAATACCTGCACGACCGCTACGCGAAGGCGAAGGAACTCGGCATCGTCGACCACGCCTATGTCTTCATGTGTGACGAAATGCCCCCAAGTGTCCTTCCGTCGCTCGGCAGGGCGCTCACGGTGCTGCGGCGTGAGCTGCCTGGCATCCAGTTCGTGACGACCGTGAAGGACATTCTGCTCGGCACGGGCGACTCGCCTCTCAAGGAAATCGCCCATTGCCCGCCAACCTGTTTTTACATGAGCCGTCCAGTAGAAAAGGCAAGAGCCGAGGGGCGCAAGGTCTGGTGGTATTTCTGCAACCTACCGGCAGAACCTTTTGCAAACGCAACGCTTGAGGGTCCACCCATTGAACTGCGCTCGCTCATGGGCGCGCAGACGCAGAAGTTCAAGCCGGACGGCTTCCTCTACTGGCAGACGATGTCATGGGTTTCAAAGAATCCCATCGAAAGCGGCCCATTTACCGACTGGAATCCGAACTCGTTCGGCAACTGTCATGGCGACGGGCAATGGACCTGCTGCGGCGGTCCTGACCTCCTCCCTCTCGCGACCATCCGCCTTGAAAACTTCCGTGATGGACTGGAAGACCTGTGGTACGCGAAGCTTCTGGAGCAGAAGCTCCGCGAAGTGGAAAGTGGAAAATTGAAAGTGAATGACGAGGAATGGGCGAAACGCGCCCATGAAGCGCTCGCCGTTCCGACGGATCTTGTGCGTTCGACCATGGATTTCTCCATCGATCCAAATGTACTCTATCGCTGGCGCGACAAAATGGCGGACTTGATCGAGGCGACAAAATGAGAATCATCAGCGGAACAATCCTTGCGGCGGCGATAGCCACCACTGCGAACGCCTCGACAATGCTCTACGAGGCGACGCCGGAGGAACTGGAGTCCCCGGCCCGCAGCGAGACTGTCATCACGAACTTCCCGACCAAGTGGCCGCAGAAGCGCGACCGCCTCTGGGTTGAGCTTTGGTGCGCCGACTCCGGCGAGGACCCGGTCAGAATCATTGTCCGTGGCGGCAAGGGCCGAAACGGGAAGAAGGGCGGCGGCTACAGCAGTTTGGCAGACCTTCCCGAAAAGGGGCGCTGCGCCGTCTCCCTTCCAACCTGGCGGATAATAAAAGGTCTTGATTTTGATGCCGTCACAAACGTGACAGTGCGCACGGTCGACGGCGAACCGCGACGCTTTGGTGTGGTGCGGCTTATGCTACTTGAAGCGGGCGAGGAGCCGCCAGTCATTGACGAGGCGCCACGTCCGCATGTCCGCGACGCCGCAGCGCACCACGAGTGCTACCTCAAGTTCAAGGAAGAGTGTCGTCGTGGCGCTTTTGTCGTCGGCCAGGCGACAAGCATGGAGAACATCCGACCCCGCGCTGGCTTCAAGTGGCGCGACGCCGAAGAGGTGTGTGTCCGCCTCGCGCGTGGCGAGCGCGAGAGCGTCCAGCTTCTCGTCTCCCCGGTGGAAAGTGATTTGAAGGATGTGAAGGTCGAAGCCGTTATGGACGATGGCTTTGCCGCGACGAATGTCGCAGCGTGTATCGTCGGCTATGTCGAGACGCGCGACCCCGCGCCCTATAAAGTCCGGATTGACTCGAAGATAGTCGAGACGCCGCGCGGCTGGTGGCCAGACCCGATTCTCGACTTCCAGAAATCGTGCGATATCGCGGGCGAGGACGTGCAGTCCTTTTGGGTGCGCGTGACGTGCCCGACGAACCAGCATGCAGGAACCTACACTGGACGGCTTGTTATTTCTGCTTCCAATGCCGAATCCATTTCGGTGCGTCTAAAGGTGCGCGTCAACGACTTTTCCATAGGGAATGTCTCGCCGCTGCCGCTCGCCGTATCGTGCATCTATCCCAATGCGAACGCTGACTCCATGGGTGGTGACACTGCGCTTGCAAAGTGGCTCAACACCAATCCTGAGAGCTACCTCAATGCATGGAAGACACGCGAGGAGAAATACTGCGACTTCCTCGCAAACTACTACCTCACACCCGACAACATCTATCTGGGCAATGGGAGAGAGCCGCGCTGGGACATGCTTGTGCGTCTCCGCGACCAGGGGCGCCTCGGCACTTTCTGTCTCGGCTACTGCGAGACCTTGGGCGGGCTCAACGAGGACAACGCGGATAACGAGGGGATGCGTGCGCGCCGAAAATACTTGCACGACCGCTACGCGAAGGCGAAGGAACTCGGCATCGCCGACCATGCCTACATCTTCATGTGCGACGAAATGCGCCAAAGCGCCTTTCCGTCGATTGCCAGAGCGCTCACGGTGCTGCGCCGTGAATTCCCTGGAGTGCCGATCATCACGACGGCAAACGACAGATATCTGGGAACGGGCTCGTCGCCGCTCAAGGATGTCAACCACTGCCCGCTCACCTGCTGGATGGATCGTCCTGTCCGAAAGGCACAGGCAGAAGGTCGCCAAGTATGGTGGTATATCTGCAATGACCCTCCGGCCCCGGAAGTCAACGCAATGATGGAAGGGCCGCCCGTTGAACTTCGCCTGCTCATGGGCGCCATGACGCAGCGGGTCAAGATTGATGGTTTCCTTTACTGGTCCACGATGCGCTGGAACTCGAAGAGCCCGATAACCAAGGGGCCGTTCACGGACTGGAACCCGAAGTCGTTTGGCAACTACCGTGGTGACGGCCAGTGGATGTGCTGTGGCGGCCCCGATCTCCTGCCGATTGCGACGCTTCGTCTTGAGAACTTCCGCGACGGCCTGGAAGACCTGTGGTATGCGAGAATTCTTGAGCAAAAGCGCAAGGAAGTTGAAAGCGGAAAGTCCAATGTTGGAAGCGAGGAGTGGATTCGCCGCGCCAAGGCAGCGCTCGTCGTTCCACGCGAGCTTGTTCGCAGTCCTGGCAATTTCTCTACCGACCCTGCTGTTCTCTATCGCTGGCGAAGCGAAATGGCAGTCTTGATCGAGGAGGCATCTGCAGTGTTGTCGTCGTCTGCAAAAGGTGCGTTCATCAATGCGTTGTCGGTTGACGACTGGCATTCTCCTGTGAAGCGCAAACATGACGGAATTCCCTCACTTGCCGTCTCGGGTGTCAATGGCCGGATGTGGGCGACGTGGTATACGAGTCCAACGGGCGCGGAGGACTCAAACAACTATCTTGTCCTCTCCACAAGTGCCGACGGTGGCGCAACATGGCGCGAAGCCGTCATCTACGAGCCAGACTTCAAAGGCCCCGTTCGTGCCTTCGATCCAGAACTCTGGATTGCACCCGACGGCAACTTGCGCTGGACATGGACCGAGCGCGAGGTGCCGTTCTCGGCGGCGACGAAGGACGATCCATACGCCGGCTGTGCTGCCGATCCAACTAACGACCGCCTGATGATGGTTGAATTCAATGCAGAACGTGAACCCGACGTTGCCACGCTTTCCGCATCAGGCAATCTTCGTCAGATAGCGCGTGGCGTGATGATGTGCAAGCCCATTGTTGCGAAGGACGGTGCATGGCTCTTTCCCGTCGCTCACTGGCAAGAATCACCGAGCGCAAGCATCTATGCCTCGACGGACGGAGGCCGCACCTTTGTTGAGCGAGGTGGAATAACACTTCCAAAAGAGAGACGAGTCTTTGACGAACACAACCTTATCGAACTTAGCGATGGAACGCTGCGCGCCTACATCCGTGTCAAGGGAGAGTCAGACGGGCTTTGGGAGGCGGAGTCCTGCGACGGCGGGCGGACATGGGGCGAGGCGCATCCGAGTGTTCTGCCGCATGTTTGCTCACGCGTCTTTGTGCGTCGCCTCACCTCGGGCAACTTGCTCATGGTCAAGAACGGGCTTCCTGGCGAACCGGGAACAGGTCGCCGCGACATGACCGCCTATATCTCCGAAGACGATGGCAAGACATGGCCTTTTGCGCTTCCCCTCGACACGGGGCGGGCAGGAGTGTCCTACCCAGATGGACAGCAGTTGTCGGATGGCCGTATCGTCGTCGCCTATGACTTCGACCGCATGGGTACGCGTCAGATACTTTTTGCCTCATTTCGTGAAGAGGATGTTGTGGCGGGTAGGTTCAAAACGGCTGATGCCACCCCGCGACGCACCATCTATTGCGGCAATCCCGCGTTCAAGAAATAGTGAAAGCAAAGTTCTGGGCGTTGGCCGGGTTTCTCCATCGGCAGATGTTCGGCATCGCGATTCTAGCGTGTGCCGCGATTGCGTTTGCGTTTCCATCGGCGTTCACGGAGTGGGGCGGCGTCAAGCTGACCTCTCTTGTCGTTCCCGCGATACAGGTCATCATGTTCGGGATGGGCACGACGCTTTCCCTTGCCGACTTCGTGCGCGTTGCGAAGCGTCCGTGGGCTGTGGCGACGGGCGTTGTGCTGCAGTTTCTCGTGATGCCGCTTGTCGGGTTCTTCCTTGCAAAGTCGCTTGGCTTTTCTGGGGAACTTGCGGCTGGCTGCGTCCTCGTCGGGTCTGTTGCAGGAGGCACGGCGTCGAACGTTATAGCATTTCTCGCAAAGGCCGACGTCGCGCTTTCGGTGACGATGACATGTTGCTCTACGCTCCTTTCGCCGCTTTTGACTCCGCTTGCCATGAAGGTTCTCGCTGGCCGCTTCGTGGAGATCGACGCGGTGAAGATGATGGTCGAGATATTGAAGGTCGTGATAATCCCGATTGCGGCGGGCGGATTCGTGCATTGGCTTTTCAAGGGGCTCTTCGACAGGCACAAGGTAGTCTGTGACCGCGTTTTATCGGTTCTCTCGATGACAGGCATCTGCTACACGATTCTCGCGCTCACGGCACCGAGCCGTGACACGTTCGCTTCGGCTGGAGTTCTCATCATCGTTGCGGCAATCGTCCACAACACCGTCGGCTACGCAAGCGGCTACTGGCTCACGCGGCTTGTCGGGCGCTTTGCGCATCTTGGCGAGCCAGAGGCGCGGACGGTTGCCATTGAAGTCGGGATGCAGAACGGCGGCATGGCTGGGGCTCTCGCGGTCGGTGTCCTCGGAAGCGCAGTCGCGGCGCTCCCTGCGAATGTATTTTCCATCTGGATGAATTTCTCCGGTTCCATCCTCGCGAACTTCTGGAGCCGACATCAACCAGAAGCCGTCCATCCCCCCATATAGTACCCAAAAGTGTATCTATGCCAAATCGCCATTTGGTGATATAATTTATGCCACACATAAGGAGGAATATAATGAAAACTGGTGGGGGAGTTCTTGCGGCGGTTGCTTTCGCGATGCAAATTGACGAGAAAGGAAACAAGTCCATGCGTAAAATTGAAACTCATCATGTTCTGCCGAGGTGCAAAAAGATCACACTTGCCGGAGCCGTCGCATTGGCAACGCTCCTTCCCGCAGCGTCCAGGGCTGACGACTTCTTTCTGCGTGGAAGTGATACAACTTCTGGAACTACGATTGGATCGTCCTTGAATGGGGCGAACGGGCAGTATGCGGGCGGTTGGACGAACGCCGTCGGGACGTCTTACAGTTCAATGACGGCGGGTAATTCCTATTATGTCATTCCAGAACAGGACTACTATCTGATCTTCTCGCCAAGGGGTGTTGCTTCATGGACTGCCCCGGAAGGGGCATCGCTGACCGTCAGCCCAAATGCCGAGTTGCGGCTGGCTCTTAAGGGCGTTGGCAACACGACCTCGACCATTAGTTTTGGCGACGTGCACGTGGGTGAGAACTCCCTTCTTTGGGTAGTTCCCGCTCTTGACAATACCGGATATATATTGAACGGAAATTTCTTGATGTCCGAGGGGTCTGAGCTCAAGCTCAACAATTTTGCCTCGGGGAATGACATAAGGCAGATTACATTGGCTGCAACGATGTCTGGGAAGGGCACAATTAGCAGCATCCCGACGGATGCATCGGCGACGTCGGTTGGCCGCAATACATTCATCACCGGAGACTTGAGCGGTTTCACGGGTAATCTTGTCACATACAGCCCAGATATTGTGACGGGTAACAACAACCTCCAGCTTACTGGCGAGAAGTCGATCCCAGCTGATCCCGCGCCTGGCGAAACGGCGTCGGTAGTCGTGACGAACGGCGCATCGATATTGGCCGGACAGGACTGGATCTCTGGCACGAACCGCATCTGGGACCTCGGCTCGGGGCGCCCGCCGAGGGTGATTGTGTCCCCGCAAAAGAGCGTCGTCATCCGCGGGCGCGCCACCGGATCTGCTGGTTTCGGTAAGTATGGAGACGGCGTACTTGTCTTCGACGGTGAGACGGACATCTCGGGGCCGGTTACGGTCGCAGTCGGCGTCGTCGATGTCAGGGAGCCAGCCAAGTCGATGGCTGACAGCGTGACATGGTCGGTCTCGAATGGCGTGGCCGCCGTCCACTTCCCCGATTCGGTCGCCATGCCGGCCTATTACCTGAAGGCGACGGACGGCCCCAACCAGTCATCCATGTCCGGCACCTCCGGCAGCGGCGGATGGGCTGAGACGCCGGGAGGATCGGCAACAAAGACCGCCGCAGTCATGAAAAAGCGGTATGTGGTGGACAACGGCTACGTTCTCCGTCCGCCGAGCGCCGGCAACAGGGACTATGCCTTCGGCGGAAACACGCTCACCGTGAACAACGGCGCAGTCGTCCATACGCTCAACGCCTCCGCCAACACCTCCGAGTACGTGCTGACGATCTACGACATGAGAGTGCCGGCGGGCGGCGTTTGCAAGATGCAGGGTGTGACGGGAAACAAGCCGTATGGCTGGGGCGGAAACTACGAAATCGGCGAAGGTGCTTTGCTGTCCTTCTACGGTGTCGCGTCGCAGTCGAACAGGATATACGCCAACATTTCCGGCACAGGGAAGCTTAATTTCCCGGTGAACCCAAGTGCGAATAGCAAGCAGGACGACTACCTTTACGGCGACCTTTCCGCGTTCACGGGGGTCATCGAGGCCGGGGCGACGGGATCTGGGACGAAGCCCATCCTCGCATTCGCGACGGCGAAGTCATTCCCCGGCGACACTGCGGCGGCGACGGAGCAGGGTCTCTCCGTCGCCAATGGCGTCAAGCTCGTATTCTCGGCCTCCGGCTCGATAGGCCCGAATCGCGGCGTGTTCTTCGGAAACGGTACGCGGACCGTCGTCGACGTCGCGGCCGGCGAGACGGTGGAGATTTCGTCGGACGTTTCGGGAACGAGCGGGTTTGAGAAGACAGGCGCAGGAACTCTTGTCCTCACGGGCAATCTCAAGGGTCTTTCCGGGACTGTCAAGGTATCGGAAGGGACGCTTTCCCTTCCGTGCGAGTCTCGGTGTCGGACATTTACGCTCGACATCGCCGAAGGCGCGACCGTCACCCATGCCACGCCTCCTGGCTTGATGCTGTTCGTCAGGTAATGCTAAATGGCAGACTTGATCGAGGAGGCAAGATGAGAACGCCATGCGGAACGATTCTTGCGGCGGGAAGTCTCGTCCTTGCCGCGTCCGCAATGGCGGCGGATGCTTCCGCCGGCGATGCGGCGCTGACGGAGAGGATACGCAAGGACCATCCGCGGATGTTCTTCAACGCCGATACGTGGCCGCGGATGAAGGAGAACGCAAAAGGGCCTGCGCGCGCTTCGCTCGACGCCCTGCTGAAGCGTGTGGATTCCTATCCCGAGAATCCCGTCTGTGCCGATTTCGGGCCGGTGCAGTTTCATGAAGTCAAGACGGCGGGCGGCACGCACAAGACCACTGCGGCGAGTCCGATAGTCAACGTAAAGGAGTGGGGCTCGCAGGCCGCCGAGTGCGCGCTCGCGTGGCGTTTCACAGGCGAGCGGAGGCATCTGGAAAAGGCGCGGAAGATGCTGGAGACGAGCGTGGCCGCGTATCACGCCGCCTATCGCAACCGCCGCGCCGTGAACTGGTATTCCACATCCCGCATTCTCGCCCTCTGCGCGTACGACTGGACATGGGAAGGGCTTTCCGAGGACGAGCGCAGGGCGATTATCGTGCCGCTCGTGCAGCACGTGGAGGACGTGCAGCCCGGAAAGGGCAAGCCGAACATAGTACGCAGCAACTGCAGCGGCATCGAGACCGGCTTCTACGGCGTGTCGAGCCTGCTCTGGTACTCGGGCCTCGCGGCTTATGGCGACGGATTCTGCGACGACCTCGCGCGGAAGCACCTTGCCCAGGGTCGTGAGCTCTGCCTCAGGCTGGTGAAGCAGCGCAGCGATGGTGCCGGCGACGACGGGGCGCTTGTCTCGGCCGTGCCGATATATTCCATGGGCGCCTACCCGTGGGCGCACTTCAACTTCTTCCATACGTGGCTTTCCGCGACTGGCGAGAATATCGCCGCGTCCTATCCGAAACTCGCGCTCTTCCCGAACTGGATCTACTGGACATGGATTCCGAACGGGTCAAATCCGCAGCAGCCGCTCCATTCCGGCTTCGGCGACGACCTGCACACGCAGAACGCAATCCCCATGGGGCGGCTCTACGAGCACATGACGCAGTACATTCACTTCTTCCGCGATGCGGCGCCCGCCGCCGCACGGCTCGCCGCGTCCCTGCGAGACCGCGCGCCTTGCCGCGAGTTCTCGGCGGACTGGCCCATGTATCCGTTTTTGTTCTGCGGGAGCGACGACGGCGCAAGGCCTTACCCGGCCGACGAGCTGGAGTCCATCCCGCTCCACGCCCGCCATTTCGAGACGCTCGGGCAGTTCGTCATGCGTTCGGGCTGGCGGGCGGATTCCACATACTGCACCTTCACGGCCGGTGCGTCCATTCGCCAGCACAAGCACCACGACGAGAACAACTTCACCATATACAAACACGACTTCCTCGCGCTTGACTCCGGGACGCGCGGTGCGGAGACTGACTGGAATCTCAGGCACTACTACGCGCAGACCGTAGCACACAACTGCGTTCTCGTGCGCCGGCCAGGCGAGCCGCTTCCCCGTTACTGGGGACCCTCGTTCAACGGGCCCGAGGGCAGGACGAACGACGGCGGAATGTACGACGCGCCTGCGAAGGTGCTTGCGTTCGAGACGAACGGCGACTACACGTACATTGCGTCGGATGCGACGGCGGCATACGGGAGGAAATGCTCGCGTGTCGTGCGCCAGTTCGTTCATGTCCTGCCCGACGTGTTCGTCGTATACGACCGCGTTGGCGCGGCCGACCCTTCCAACGGCAAGGCATGGCTGCTGCACACGAAGAACGAGCCGAGGGTCGAGGGACGGCTGCTGACGGCCGACAGCGGCAGGGGAAGGATCTTCTGCGAGACCGTCCTGCCGGACGACGCGGCATTGACGGTCGTCGGCGGTCCAGGCAAGGAGTTCTGGTCGAACGGCAAGGACTGGAGCGTCGACGAGAAGTTCCTCGCTTCGGCGGAAAAGGAGGCCAGAGAAACGGGGCGCGGTCCGTATTTCGGCGCATGGCGCCTTGAGGTCGCGCCGGGAGCTCCGCGCGCCGACGACAGGTTTCTCCACGTGCTCATGGCGGCCGACACGGCGTCGAGGGCGCCGCGCACGGAAAAGATCGAAATGGACGGCATGGACGGCGTGAAGGTGACGTTCCCGCTGGCCTCTGGCGGGGAGTCGGAGGCGCGGGTTCTCTTCAACCGCACGGGAGCGGTTGGAGGAACGATCGCGGTGAACGGCGGGGCTCCGCATGCGCTTGCGACCGGCGTCCAGCGGCAGAGCGGGCTTGACCCTCTTCGGTAGGGTTCGGCAAAACATGGAAACAAGGGAGACGATACGATGAACAGGCGGGAATTCGTGGTGGGCATGGTTGCCGGAGCGGCCGCGTCGGCGCTTGCGGCAAACGGGACTGCGGGGCGCGACATGGAAGCGCCTCTAAAGCCGCCGCGCTTCAAGCCGATCGAGATTGCGGATCTTGAGCCGCGTCCCGGCTTCTGGAAGGTGCGTCCGCAGGAGATAATCGACATCTGCGAGCGGGCGACGAAATGCTCGCGCAAGGAGGTCATTGCCCACACCCCGCTTGGCTATCCCGTCTATGCGCTCTTCTACGGCGACTTCAACGACGCCCCTCCGCAGACGAACTGGTCGGCGGGATCGTCATCGACCACTTGGAAGAACTACATGGGCAACCCGCCCCCGGCGAAGCAGACGTTCCTCCTTCTGACGGGCGTGCACGGCGCGGAGCCAGAATGCGTGGCAGGGGCGATGAACCTGATCCACGAGCTTGAAACAGGCAGGGACTTTCGCGGCGTGGCGCACAAAGAACTCGTCGACCTCGTCTCTAAGTACCGACTTATCGTCGTGCCGTGCGCGAACATGGACGGACGCGCCATCTCGCCCGACCATCTGCGCGGCGCCGGCTGGCGCGACTTCCGCACTGCGTCGCAGGGCGCGTGGAAGGACGGGTCGCTCGTCGGTTGGCGGGGGAGCAAGTCGTGGTTCCCTCTCCCTATAGACAGGGTTTCCTATCCGGGCGGCTATCCGAACGCCGACGGCTACAACATCATGCACGACGCCACGCCCGGTGACATCCGCACGGCGGAGGCGCGCGCACTCCTGAAACTCGCCGCGCGCTGGAGGGTCGACGCCGTATTGAACGGGCATTCCTACGAGTATGCCCCGTCTGCGATAGTGCCCAGCGCCATAGACGTTCCCGCAAAGGCAGCGCGCGCCAACGCCATATCCGACCGCATAAACGCGGCAATCCATGCGGCGGGTCTGACGCCTACGCCGCAGCGCACAAACCGCGCCATGGGCGAAAGGATAGACCTCAACACGGTGTTGTCGCTCGCATCTGGGGCGCTTGCACTCACACTTGAGTGCTCGGTTTCATTCGACAAGCCCTTTAAGTCTCCAGACAAGAAGCCGACGCGCACCTATTCGTTCGACGAGCTTATGGAACCACTGTTCATCGCTCTCCGCGAGTACCTGGCCGACGGGCTTGATCGCCCGTTCCTCGTGCGTGGCGACAATCGCGTGCTCGGAGATTAAAGCCTACGGGACAGTCCTCGCGAAAGCGTTGTAAACGCCCATTTACGCATTCTAATGGGTGAGGCATGAAGGAAGAAGCAAACAGGTGAGCGAATGAAAAGAACAAAATGAGAACACACTGCGTAGGAACTATCGCGGCGGTGGTAATGGCTGTGAGTTGTGCGGCAGCGGTGCCGTTGGATGGCCGTGCAACGACGCTTGAGCAGACTCCAGCATCTGGGCTTTCCGCAGCTGCATATTATCGCGAGCGGCCAGCGTCTCCGGGCTGGACGATGGCGGGATGGGGGAACGAGAAGCCATTTGATCGGGCAGACGCTGATCGAATCGCCGCAGGCGAGATCACGGTCATAGGAATTCCGTGGACGTTCCCTTCCGGCAACATCAACTGGCACTTCAACCCCACCTCGTTGCGCGGGCCGTTCAATCCGGAATGGACCTGGCAACTCAATCGGATGTCATTCTGGAAGACCCTTGCACGCGCCTATGTCGAGACCGGTGACGAAAAATATGCCCAGGCGTTTGCGCGGCAGTTCGCTGGCTGGATAGAGCAGACGGGCGGCGTTCCTCCCGAGTCCGGCTATAACGAGCGGGGTTCTCCTTGGCGTACTATCGAAGAGGGGTTGCGCCTTCTGGATTCGTGGAATGTGGCGTTCGAGGTCTTCCGCAAGTCATCTTCGTTTTCTGACGATCTGATTCGTGCATTCGTCCAGTCCTCTCGGGCGCAAGCGAAACATCTTCTGGCGCATTCGACTGCGCACAACTGGCTGTTGATGGAGATGAGCGGCGTCTATGTCTTCGCCGTCACCTTCCCGGAGTTGCCAGATTCCGAGACGATGCGCAGGACTGCGCTTAGGCGGTTTGCGGACGCTGCCCGTGCGCAACTCCTGCCGGATGGTCACCACGACGAGCTATCGTCGGATTACCACTTGGTGTTTTATTTAACAATGGCACGCATCTTCCGTCTCTCGCGAGCTGCAGGGTTAGAGCGCGAGTTGCCTGAAGACTTCCGGAATATCCTCCAGCGCGGAGCGGAGGGAGTGCTCGCGCTGATGACACCCGGGTTCGTGGAGCCACGATTCAACGACAGTTGCGCGACTCCAGTGTCTCGCGTGATGTGCCAAGCGTCTGAGTTCTTCCCGGAACGAAGCGATTTCCGGTGGGCGGCGACGAGTGGACGCGAAGGCGAACCACCGGGCGGCGAGACGGCCTCGCGCCTTTTGCCATATGCCGGCTTTGCGATTATGCGCAGTGACTGGTCTGGCGATTCGTCATATCTTGCCTTTGACGTCGGGCCGCTTGGAACGAATCATGAACATCAAGACAAGTTGTCTTTTACCTTTTGGAAGGGGTCGGAGGAACTTGTCTTTGACGATGGCGGTGGGCAGTATGAAGACTCTGCACTGCGGAGATACGCCCGCAGTGGACATGATCACAATACGCTTCTGGTAGACGGGTTGGCACAGAATCGCACTATGCCGCGCAAAAGCGCCAGGCCTGTCGATGCCGGATGGACTACAACTTCGGAAGGTGATCTCGCATACGGTGTGTACGATCAGGGCTTCGGACCGAAAATGGCGAACCTTGCGGTGCATCGCCGAGAGATTCGATTCGATAGGATCGCCGATGTCTTTACTGTGACGGACGAGGTGCAGAGTGCGGACGGTGCGGAACACGAGTATACGCTCCTGTTCCACCTCGACACGACCAATGTTGTTATCCATGCTGACGGACGCAACCTTTGCGCTGATTACGGTTCCGGGCGTAAATGGGGGCTGGAGATGTCGTTTTGTGGCGCAAGGCATGTGGCTACGGTTGTCGGACGGATGAGCCCGTCTCCCGCAGGATGGTTTGTCGGGCGTAATGACTCAAGCTCATGTGTGCATCCTGCAACTACGGTTTTTGTCACAGCACCGCGTGCTCACAACCACAAGTTTGTCACGACATTCAAGGCCACCCCCGTCGGAATGCGACTTCCAGGGAAATCCAAGGGTTACTGAAGGATGCGGGAACAACTCTACAGATGAGAGGGTGGCGCTTGCTGATGCCGTTTTGCAGACTCTGAATCCAGTTGACTCTGCGATTCAGGAAGAGTGGCTTCAGGTTGCGGACAGACGGCGTGGCGAAATGCTGATAGGTTCGGTTAAGCCAATCCCTACTTCTGATGTTTTGTCTGAAGCATACGCACGTGCTAAAGCATCTTGTCCGTCGGTTCCCGTTTGCCGTTCTCTACTCTAAAGAGGCAGATCGCGTTTTCATATATGCAATCATGCACAACAAAAGAGAGCCGGGATATTGGTGCGATAGATTGAGATCATAAGCCAGCCCCCATATCCTAAAGGATAGATTGCGCCGCGTGGTGATGTGGTGTATAATGTTCGTGAAACTTGAAAATGAAAGGAACGTTTCATGAACGAATCTTGCGGAGCCAGATATTCTCTTCTCGCCGCGACGATGGTATTCGCGGCTGTTAACACAAACGCCGCAGAGCCAATCCACTGGTCCTGCGCCGGCGGCGGCTGGGACATGACCGGTGCGCCGCAGGGAAAACTGCTCACGGACAACGAGGGTTGGTGGGGGTGGGCCGTCTTCACGGGCGTCACCTACGCCTACGAGACGGAGCCCGACAATCCGCACGACATCTTCAAGGGCGACGCGGCGGTCTTCGGCCGCCGCCTTCTCGACGGCAACGCCCAGGGCGGCTGGCACCGTCCCGTCGGCATGACGAAGAAGCGCCCGGTCGTGGCGATTTTCGACTTCAAGCGCCCCTGCGTCTTCAACGAAGTGGATTTGATGTCCGAGAAATCGCCAGAGGCGTCGGCTTCGCTGACGGTTTCAGAGGACGGCACGAACTGGACGGCCTTCGCGGAGGCAGATTGCACGAAAGGGCTGACGCGCATCCGCCCCGAAACGCCGGGGAAGGGTCGCTACCTGCGCATCTCGTACCTGTCGCGGACATCGACGACAACCTATCTGGACGAGGTGCTGGTCTGGGGCGAGGGCGATGTCTCCGAGGCCTATCCCGAAAACATCAGGCCCATTCCGCGTGGCGACGCGCTTCGCATGGCGGGGGCGACAAACGGCGTCGTGGAGTGGATTCCCCTTCAGGATCCGACGGCTAAGTCGAAGGAGCAGTTTGGACAGCCGTCCGTGACCTTCGCGCCGGACGAGGCGGCGGGCGGCGAGATCCTCATGGCGCGGAACGAGACGGAAACGCGCTACTTCGCCGTCGCGAACGGCACGACCGGAGCGGTCGCCGTAGCCCTCTCCGCCAGCGGCTTTGGCGAGGGCGTAACGGCCGAACTCCGCATCGGCGGGCTGGTGCGGACGCAGAAGCCGAAATACAAGCTCACGGAGAAGCAGCGCTTCGACCTCCTCCTCACTGGCGACGAGCCGGAGGAGGCCTTCGACGCGAACAAAGTCGGCATCATCCCGTTCTTCGACGCCGCCAATGTTCCGCCGGAGAACTTCGCGCGGAAGTTCCTCGCCAACCCAGAGCAGGTGGCGGGCTTCCCGAAGCGCGTCGTGATCGAACCCGGCGAATGCGCCATTGTGATGCTGCGCCTCACGACCGACGGCACGGCACCGGGCACATACGCTGGCGCACTGATTGCTGGCGCGGCTCGCCGCGCCGTCGCTGTGCGCGTCGTCGATGCGACGCTTCCGGACGACGGCTCGCCCTGGATCTACATTTGGAGCCCCTTTACACCGCAGTTCCCCTACGAGAGCGCGACACGCTATGCGAATGACGCGCGCGCCGTTCGCGACCTCGGCCCGACGGAACTCAACGGATTCCCGACGCCTGACACAAAGGTGGAACTCGTTTCACGCGGCCGCCGCGACAGGATGCTCTTTCGCACCAGCGGCCTCACCGCGAGGCTCGACGGCCTTATCTACAATAGGAAGCTTTCCACCCTTGACGACGCGGTGCGCACGGAGATTTCAAATCAGCTGACCAAGGTTCGGGCGAAAGCCGGGGCTTGCGGCGTCCGTCCAGAACAAATCGACCTCACGCTCATAGACGAGCCGGTCGCGGGCAACGCGAAAATCTGCGGCGAGGTGTGCCGGTTCATTCGCGAGGTGGCCCCCGACATGAACATCTACCTCAACCCGTGCTTCTGGCAGGGGACTCACTTCGCGTCCGCCGAGGAGATCATCGCCGCGCTGGGCGACTACTACGCCGACTGCGTGGACGTCTCGGTGCCCTACCGCTCGCTCACCGAGAGCGAGGCGGGGCGCAAGGCGCTCTGGGCGACGAAGCGGCGCGTCAACGCCTCCTACGCCCACCCCGCGCACCGCGCGGGGCGCTCCATCGCCTGGTCGAACTTCCGCTACGGGCTGGACGGCTTCGCCTACTGGTGCTACTTCTGGCGAACTGGCGGCAACCCCTGGGACATTCGGACGTGGCGCATCTACGCCTACGAGGTGGACCTCGTCCTTCCACTTGAAAACGGCGTGGCGATTACGCCCGTGTACGAAGAGATGCGCGAGGCGTATGAGGACTGGCGGCTGCTGGTGGCGCTCCGCGACGCCGGCAAGAACGAAGTCCTCGACGCGCTCCTCAAGGAGGTTTCGGAGAGCTTCGACCGCCCGAACATGGAGACATCCAAGCCCTACAAGTGCGACTTCGTCAAGCTCCGAGACAAGGCGCTCGACGCTTTTGGCCGCGTTGCTGTAGAAAAGTAGACGAGAAAAATGAAACGCATTGTATTTTCCTTTGCGGTGGCGATGTACATGTCCGTCTTCGCAGTGGCGGGCGACGCCATCTATTCCTGGCGCGGAGAGAAGGTTTTTGTGTGGCGCGACGTGACAAACACCACCGCGTGCGCGGTGCTTGTGAGCCCGTCGTCGTCATGCAAGTTTGCAAAAGCGGGCCTTGCAATGCCCGTCCTTGGCGATGGCGGTATTCTCTACCGAGACCGGGTCGTCTACGGCGTCTCGACGCTTGTGCAGCCGGGTGACTTCGTGCGCCTTGTCGCGGAGCTGGAAATTCCCCGTTGCGGAGACGTGCCAAGCGTTTTCGTGATCGAGTCCTCTCTCGGGAAAGAGGAATGGAATCTTGTCGTCTCGGAGCGTCAGTTTCCAGAAGGGCGCAACCGGCGCGTCTTTCTCGACTTGTGGCAGCATCCTTGGGCGGTGGCCCGGTACTTTCAGGTCGAGCCGTTCTCGCCGGCGCACTACGAGCGCATGCGGCCGCTGTGGGAGCAGCTTGCGGACGCTGGGCAGAAGGTGATAACGACGACGATCATGAACCGGCCGTGGGCGCACCAGTGTTTCGACGCGTACGGCTCCATGGTGCGCCACATCCGCAAGTCTGACGGGACATGGAAGTTCGACTATTCGCTGTTCGACGAGTATGTGTCCTTCGCGGAGAGTTGCGGCCTCGGCCCTCAGATACATTGCTATTCCATATTCCCGTTCAGGCTCAAACGTTACTACTGGGAGGACGAGAGCGGCCACGAGATGTTCGGGGATTTCGATGTCGGTTCAAAGGGATTCACAGATTACTGGCGCGTTTTCCTCGATGACTTTGCCGCGCACCTGAAGAAGAAAGGGTGGTTTGAGCGGACCTACATCGCCATGGACGAGCGAAGCCCCGAAGACCTCAAGGCCGCGTACGATCTTGTCAGGGCGCACGGGCGGTTCAAAATCGCTATGGCCGGCGACCGGCCGCCCAGCCTCTTCGACGGCATCGAGATAGACAATTTTTCGATAGCCCTGCAATGCGTCACGCCAAAATACATGGCGGAGACTGCGGCGCGACGCGGCAAGGGACGGACGACATCCGTCTATGTCGCCGGAGGGAATCCATGCACGGGCACTGCGCAGCCGCCGATAGACTGCGTATGGCTTGGGGCGTATCCTGGGGCAATGGATCTTGACGGATTTCTCAGGTGGGCCTACTGTAGCTGGCCCGCAAACCCCGACAGCGACACAACATACTCTCCGTGGTTCGACAATTGGGCGGCGGGCGGGACGTATCTCGTATACCCGAACGGGCCGTCTGTCCGCTTTCTTGCGCTCAGAAACGGATTGAACCTTTCCGAGAAGATCGGCGTTCTCAGGGCGGAAGAGCGGATTGACTCGGATCTTTCCGCCATTCTCAAGGAATTCCAATACAACGGCCCGAAGAAGTATCCGTCGCCATCGGCAATATCCAATCTGCTCGACAGGACGGGGCGAGCCGTCCACCGTCTTTCAGAGGATGTGTCTCTCGCGGTAAATTCTGCGGGAACCCGCTAAATCGCTGTAAATTGGATTTGCAAATCTATTTAGATCTGCCGCCGATTCATCCCTGGCAAGAGCCTATAAATCGCAAAAAGGTGTGGTGATACAGTTTGTCTAATGCTCAAAAAAGTGTAGTTAGACTATTGATGCAATGTTCAAAAATGTGATATAATTCGCGCGTGGGAGGTATATGTCCATGAGAAGAAAAGCCTATGACAAGATGCTTGAGTGGAAGTCCAGGTATGCGGGCAGGTACGCGCTGATGCTGGATGGTGCCCGTCGCGTCGGCAAAAGCTGGCTTGCGGAGGAGTTTGCCAAGGCAGAATACGATTCGTATGTCATGATTGACTTCAGCAAGGTCAAAAAAGACGTCAAATCCCTGTTTGATGAGTATCTTGACGATCTGGACACTTTCTTCATGATGCTGGAGACGATGCTGAAAGTGCGACTTGTCAAGGGCAGGTCTCTTGTGATATTTGACGAAGTTCAGAGATTCCCCCGTGCGCGAGAGGCAATCAAGCATCTCGTCAAGGACGGACGCTTCCATTACATGGAGACGGGGTCGCTTATTTCGATCAAGAAAAACGTCGAAGGCATACTCATACCCTCGGAGGAGATGCACATCGACATTCATCCGATGGACTTCGAGGAGTTCCTGTGGGCCACGGGGAATATGTCGATGATGGATACGATTCGGTCGGTCGTCGCCTCTGGCAAATGTTTTGGCCCTGCCTTGCACCGCCAGATGATGGCTGCATTTCGCCAGTATCTTGTTGTGGGCGGAATGCCGCAGTCCGTAGCTGAGTTTACGTCCTCCCACGACTTGAAGATGGTGGATGGCGTGAAGCGGGAGATTCTGCGCATATACCGTCAGGACATACACAAGTTCGGCGGGCGTCTCAGGCATCGCATCGAGTCGATATGGGATGAAATCCCCGCCAGGCTCTCAAGGCATGAAAAGAGATTCAAGCCCGGCGATGTCGAGCCGGGACTTAAGATGCGCGACATAAAAGAGGCATTTCATTGGCTTCAGGAGGCGCGTACGGTGAATATTGCATACAACGTGACCGATCCCAACGTTGGGCTGAAGATGACAATGGACGGATTTGCCCTCAAGGGGTATCTTGCAGACACGGGGCTCTTGATTAGTCATGCCTTTGACGAAAACGAATTGGCGGTGGCAGAAATACATCGTCGGATACTGTTTGACAAGCTTGAACTGAACGAAGGAATGCTGATGGAGAATGTCGTGTGCCAGATGATTGTATCAGGGGGTCGGAAGGCGTATTTCTATTCTCGAATCGACCCGAACAGGGCGGACGAACGCATGGAGATTGACTTCCTTTTGTCGAAGACGAAGACTGGACGGCGCAAGAACATTGTGCCAATAGAAGTGAAGTCGGCAAAGAGATTTACGCAGGTTTCGCTTGACAAGTTCCGAAGGAAGTTCAGCTCCTACATTGACTTGCCTACCGTATTGGACGTCAAGGATCGCCGTACCAGCGATGGTGTTGGATATTTGCCGCTATACGCGACCCCGGCTCTGTTGGAGGTTGTATAGTCCGTTACCGCCGACGACCTCTTTGGCGAGTATCTTGTGCCTGCTGCCGGATAAGTCGCACAAAATGATAAACAAGGTCTTCAAGTCATGCTGATAAAGGGAGCGCATGTAATAACGCCTGGCAAGGATCTCGGGATTGCGTCAGTCCGCATTGCGGAAGATCGCATTGCCAAGGTCGGCGGCGGTCTTGTCGCAAAGTCAGGCGAAGAGTCGGTCGACGCGGGAGGACTTACTCTCCTTCCCGGTTTCGTTGACATTCATTCTCACGGACGCGGCGGCGTGGACTTTTGCGACGCGACGGACGGGGCATTCGATACAATCGGACGCGGCAAGCTGACGGACGGCGTCACGGGATTCCTCGCGACGGGCCTGACGCGTCCAGAAGAAGACCTTGCCGCAATGTGCCGAGCCGTCGAGCGCTACAAGGAACGCGGAGAGGGCGCGACTTGCCTTGGCATCCATCTTGAAGGCCCGTTCTTCAACGGCGAAATGTCCGGGGCGCAGAATCCCGCATATCTCAAGAAGCCCGATGCCGCAATGGTGAAGCGGCTCAATGCGATCTCGCCCGTCAGGAAAGTGTCGCTTGCACCAGAACTGGAGGGCGCGGAGGACTGCATCCGCGAACTTGCGGAGATCGGCATAGTGACATCAGGCGGACATTCCGCAGCCGATTACGAAACCTTTGAACGTGCGCGCAAAGCGGGCATGACCCACCTCACCCACTTTTGCAATGCGATGATGCCTATACACCACCTTCGTCCGACGATGGTGACAGGTGGACTTCTCGCAGATGATGTGCTTGTCGAGATCATAACTGATGGCGTCCATCTTTCCGATCCGATGATTCGGCTCATTGCCAAGACGAAAGGGCCGAATCGCGTTATGATCATCACTGACGCGATGTGCGCGGCGGGCGAGCCGGACGGAATGTATTCGCTCGGAGGTCTGCGCGTCAAGGTCGAGAAGGGCAGGGCGACTCTTGCCGATGTTCCGTATGATCCTAAGGCGGTTGTTTCCAATGTCGCTGGGTCGGTTGCGCTTTTCCCGGAATGCTTCCGTCGCTTTGTTGCCGTGACCGACTGGCCGCTTTGTGAGGCGATCAAGGCGGTGGGCTACAATCAGCTGCGCTCGCTCGGCATTGCGGATCGCGGCGAAATTGCCGCAGGCCAGATCGCCGATCTCGTTCTCGTCGATGATTCGCTGACGCCGCGCATGACTATTGTCGGTGGCAGGGTTCTTATGCGTTCCTGACGTTGCGTTCGCGCCATGTGGACGGCGAGAGCCCTGTCGTTGCGGCGAAGGCGCGCGAGAGGTACTCAAGTGATGAGAAGCCCGACATGGTCGCGATGTCCTTGACAGGTAGAGACGTAGAGACAAGCAGCTCTTTTGCCTTTTCTATTCTCGCCTCGGCAATCATGCGCTGAACTGAAGACGAAATGTTCTCGCGGAAGGTTCGTTCGACGAAAGTGCGCGAGAACCCGACATGATGGAATACATCAGACGCCGATATGCCCTTGGTCGCATTCTCGTGTATGAACGAAACTGCGTCCGTGAACCATCGCGGGGCGTTCGGATAGGTGTTGGTTGATTCTCGCGCCATCACGCCCTTGGGCGGAACGACGACCGCCGGAGGATGGCTGGACGAGTCCTTGTCTTCCATCATCTTTGAAAGCGTCTCTGCGGCAGCTCGGCCTATCGTGGTTGCATCTGGGTCGACGCTGGAGAGGCGCGGCGTCGAGAACATGCAGTAGATCGGATCGTTGTCAACGCCGAGAATCGCTACGTCAGCGGGGACCGCGAGCCCCAAGTTGCGGCATGCCGTAGCGAGATGGGATGCTCGAAGGTCGTCGCAGCAGAACACACCGACTGGTTTTGGAAGCCTCGCTATCCACTTTGCCAAGTCTTCCATGTCCGGCGGGGACTTCACGCTATCACCAAGCAGAAAGTCGCGGCCAAACCTGTTCTGTCGCCGGAGCGGCGGGCGGTAGATTGCAGGTCTCACGCCCAATCCCTCAAGATACGATGCGAAGGCGTTGCGGCGGCGGTCGGAGAATGCAACGCGGCGGTATCCGCAAAAGGCGAAGTTCGTGAAGTGGCGTTTGAGGAGATGGTTGGCGGCAAGGTGGCCAATCGCCTCGGCATCGGTCTTGACCGTTGCGAACTTCGGTTCTGCTACGGCACAGAGACAGTCCACGACGGGGCTTTTGCATTGGACGAGCGCCTTTGCCGAGCGTCCGTCTGCGACGCGGCATATCCAGCCGTCGAATCCGCAGTCTGCCATTGACGCAACATGCTGCGGGTCGATCAGCGCGAGGTTCCATTCCGGGTGCTGCTCGGCTACCTCTGCGACGCCGCGTATGAAGCTGCGCCCGTATGCGCTCGACCGTTCGGCTGCGACGGCAATTCTCTTCTGACATTTCATGTCGCGCATTATATCAAACTTTCGGCGCCTTGTGGCGTTTTGTGCAGACGAATTGTAGAAAGTACAGTTGATTTCCTCCGCTCGCCGCTATATAATTGTTGCGTAAAGGAAGGAAAGGTCTGTCATGACGCATAAAGAACGCAAAGAGGAAGTGCGCAAGATTCTTGCGCTGGACACTGACGAACTTGTAAAGCGCGCGAAAGGGCAGCTTGTGCTGTTCCCGACGCTCGACGAAGTTTACGACTATCTCGCCGAAGAGATGGTAAAGGAGTTTGCCAAGGCCGCGAAGGGCAAGAAGGTCGTCAACTTCATCATGCCTGTCGGCCCGACGCAGCCCTATCGCCTGATGGCCGAGAAGATCAACTACCGCCAGATAAACTTGAAGAACGTCCGCTTCTTCTTCATGGACGAGTACGTCGACGACGAGAAGGACGAGCTAATCCCGAAGACGAATCCGCTCTCGTTCCGCGGACAGATCGGCCCCTTGCTCTTCAACCGCATCCGCCCCGATCTCATGATGCCGAAGGATCAGATAATCTTCCCGACGCCGAAGAACATCAAGGACCTTCCGAAGATGATCAAGGACCTGGGCGGCATCGAGGTGTGCTATGGCGGAATCGGAATCCACGGCCATGTTGCGTTCAACGAGCCTGGCCCGGGCGTCGCCGAGTCGAATCCGCGCATTCTCGAGATCAACGAGTTCACGCGCACGATCGATTCGACGCGCCATTGCGGAGTTGGTGGCAACCTCGAGAACTTCCCGCGCCGCGCAATCACGATGGGCATGAAGCAGTGCCTTGAGGCGCGCAAGATGCTTCTCATGACGCGCAACGAGACGACGGCGTTCCTCTGGGCGAACACGATCCTACGCATCTCCGCCCTCGGCAAGCCCGGCGACGACTATCCCGTCACCCACGCGCGCTACCACAAGAACCTGCGCATCGTCTCGGACTACGGCACCGCCCAAAAGCCGAAGTTCAACATCTGAGGGCAATGGCATTTACACGAAAGGAAGAGCAAGCTATGGCGAACGTAACTTTATGGGGGGATGAAGGGTCAGAGCTTATTGATACAGTAAAATTGATACAGTAGCCGAGTTTTTGGTATGATCCCACATGAGAAAGAACAGGGTTGTCGAGCAGAACAGGTGCTATCACCTTGTCAGCCGGCTTGCGCACCGTGCATTCTTCATCGACGACGATGAGAAGGACCGCGCGGTTGCGCTGATGCGCAGCGATCAGGTTGCCCGACGAGCAACGCGAGGAGCCTTGCGCAGCAAGGTCGAGCGGTGCAAATCCGCCGCGATAGGAATTACATAGGATGAATCTCTGTCTTTTCTTCGAGGGTACGGGGCGGGGCGTCGCAGGACGCATCACGAACGTGACGCGGCTACGCGACATCTGCGTGGAGGATGCGCGGCAAAAGCTCCACCTTGAAGCCGGCCCTGGGACTCGCTTGGGTTCGTACCTCTGCGGCAAGATTGCCGGTTCCGACTGGCAGGCCATCTTTCGCGACGCGCGACGCTGGTTTGAGGCGAACTACGAGACGCTGCCGAAAGATGGCATAGCGACGAAAGTTTTCCTCTTCGGCTTTTCACGCGGCGCTCTCATTGCGCGGCACTTCGCGGCATGGCTCGACAAGCTTGGCGCTGCCGTCGCCTATCTCGGTCTATGGGATACCGTCGATTCGACAGTCGGGTTGGATGTCGCGGCGGATTGTCCGCGCAACGTTAAGAAGGCGCGGCATGCCGTGTCGCGCGACGAGACGCGGAGGTTCTTTCAGTATGTCCCGCTCAAAGGCGACAAAGGGCAGGTTGTTGAAATGCTTTTCCCCGGCAGCCATAGCGATGTCGGCGGACTATACGGCGACAATCATCTTGTCGCCGACCTTGCACTTGCATGGATCGCGGCTGGTGCAAAGCGAGAGGGATTGCGCCTCAAACGCACCGCCCGCCTCTCGCAAAAGCTCGACGCCTCTGCCGTCGTTCTCCACGACCCCCACGGCGAATCCTCGAATCTCTGGGGCGCCTTCGACCGCATTCGCCGCACTCTCCCCCGAATCAGACTGCACTTCGCGTGTAAAGGACTTTAATGCGCGGCAGTTCCGCCGCGCTGTTTTGTGGTTGGAGTTGTAGAATCACGAATGTGGGATGGTTGTGTTGAAATCGTTCTTGGATTCGACACGAAGGATGGTTGAGTCGTGGTTGGGTTATGGTTGGAGTGGTTGTTGGATGGTTGAAGCGATGGTTGTGGGATGGTTGTTGAGCGAAGGCGGGATTCCTGCGTGTTGCGGCGCGAAGTGAGGCGGGGGAGCGAAGGTCCGAGCGAGGGGATACGGCGTATTCGCCGAGGGTTCCCCGAGGAGAAGCCTTCGGCCACCGCCGAACGAATATAAAATTTGGTAAAATATACAACAAACCGAGAAATCGGGCGTGTTGCGAAAAAAACGTGTAACCTTTCGCCGCGTGGCGTGTAGACAGGGCGAGTAAAACCAGTTTCAGACAAAGGAGATCGAACAATGGCCATCAACTTGAGCACAGTCAGCATCTCGCTTGATAGGTTCGACGCCGTCTCGGACGGCGAGTACAACATCGGCCACATCAAGCTCTCCAAGGACGGTTCGGACATCGTGCGCACGAACCGGCACAAGACGTTCGAATTCCTCAACTCGGACACGATTTCCCCCGAAGAGACGCTTGCGATCAAGGACGCGTTCTGCAAGGCGCTCAGCCAGGAGCGGCTGTCTGACGAGGCGATGGACGACATCCGCGCAAAGCTTGGCCTCAAGAAGGGTACTGTCGGGGCGCTTTCTCCCCGCGACATGCGTCCGCTCACCGCCGCCCAAGTGCGCGAAATCCTCGACAAGTACGCCGGCGAGATCAACGCAAACAGGGCCTCGCGAAACAACGCCGTGCGTGTGCGCACGAGCCGCGAGATCCACAGGGGGCTCAGCGAGCGGGCTCTCAAGGACAATCGAGAGGTGTGCGACGCGACAAACGATAGGTCCGAGGCCAAGATGACGATCCGGGCGGGAGCAGACCTTCAAAGGGCCATGGACATGTTCCACCTCGTTGGCACCGATCCGAGGGTCCTGGAGCCTTCCGAGGAGACCACGGCGCTGGCAGGGGATCTTCTCGCCAACCTCTCGGACAGCAAGACGCTCAGGACTCCGGGCAAGACGCTCATGCTCCATTCCGTGCCGCTTACGCTTATGCGCGGCACCCAGGGCACGCTGCTTGCCTGCGTCCGGCTTGACGCGGAAACCGCTTTCACGCTCGACACCGGACGCACAAAGGACGAACTTCTGCTCTGGGCCCGGGGAGTGCTGGGCCTCCCGGCTCCCTCCGCTGAGCCGGCCGCGGCCCACGCGCCGGTAAAGCGCTCGCTTTCGCAGCGCGAGCGGGATCGGCTGCTCGTGGATATCAGGGACGCCTTCAACATCGTGAACAACCCCAACCTGATGAAGCAGATGGTGCAGGTGAAGCTGCCGAGCATTCCGCTGGAGAACAATGGCCGGACGTTCTCGGAGGAGACGCGCAGGATGCATGCGGAATACCTGGTGCGCGAGGATCTCGTCGAAAGCAATGTCAAGACGCTTGTCACCGCGCTGAACGACGTGCGGCCGAAGGACCCGCGCAACGGGGAACTTGTGAACAAGGTGCGCGCCATCATCGGCGGCGCAAAGGTGATCAGCACGGACTCGACCGGGAAGCAGGTGCCCAACACGCGGCGGCATCGAGAACAGGTCATCGAGGAAATCACCGGTATCCTCTCCAAGAATCGCTACGATCCGGAGACGGTCGTCAAGAACGCCAAGCTCGAAGGCATCGACGACGACGAGATCGACGGCAACCTGAACATCGACCAGATCGAAGGCAATGCGTGACCGCTCCTGAAATTCACGGCGAAACACCGGGGTGAATATGGTATAATCTCTGTACAGGCAAGAACAAGAAACGGAAAAAGACATGGAATTTGAAAAACTCATCTCTGACTTTGCAGAGCGGCACAGTATCGCGAATCTCTCGGCAGAGAACAACGCCGCCGCGCTCGAGGTCGACGGAATAGTCGTCACGCTCGTCGCGGCGGGAGACGCGCTTTCTGTCTCCGCCGAAATCGGCGAGCCGCCGGCCGACGGCAGGGCCGAATTCGCCGAGCTTATGCTCGAGGCGAACCTGCAGACCGGGGCCTTCTTCGCGAAGGAGCCCGAAAGCGGTGCCTACGTGCTTGTACGCCGGCTCCAGCTCCCGGAGCTCGGCGCGGAGTCCTTCGACGCCGCGCTCGAGGAGCTCGTCAACCTGGCTGAGACGTGGCGCCGGCTCCTCGCCGACTTCCGCCCCGTCGCGAAGGCAGCCGCGGAGCGCACCGACGGGGTTCCGCAGTTCGGCGCCAACGGCTTCGTCCAGGTGTAGGGCGCCTGATTCTTGCCCAAAACAGCCCCGCCCTAGCCTTTTGCTGCGCGGCGCGTCACCGCTTTGAACGAGGGGCGATGATCTTTAGGACTTTGGTGCCCTCGATCTTCTCTCGCATATCGACGAGTGACGCGGCGAAGCGCTCGATCATCGCCACGAACGAGTCGGCGTCGAGGTCCGCGAGAAACGCATACTGCGAAAGTTCGAAGCGGTTTGTCTCGGCGTCCACCGTAAGCGTAGCTCCGTGCATGTCGATGAAGCCGTTGTTGGCCTTCATGGCCGCCAGCAGGGCCGCATCGGCCGCTGCTGGCACATCCGCGACGGACGCGTTCAGAAGGACGCAATCCAGCGGATCCGTGCATTTCAGTATGGCGATCTCGCCGACGTCGGACTGGAGCACGCACACCCCGTCGTCGTCCGGGGCGAAGCCCTCCAGTCCGATTTTCGCCGCTGTCGCCGCTATCAGTTCTTCGTATGTCATGACAATTCCTCCTCGGCGTTACATGTCGTTGAGCGAACGGATCTGGTCTGCGTAGTCGTCGCCGTACATGTCGACCGCATCGGCCAGCGTGCCGTCGCCGCCTTCGTAGTCGTGCTCGACCCGGCGCTCCCTGGCCTCGTCCTTCGCCCGTGCCTTGTCGTTCCTGGCCTTTGTGGCCGCGAGGTCTTTCTTGATCGCATCGAACATCTTTCCGTAGATGTCGTTCTTGTTCTTCGACAGGGAATCGACTACGGCGCGCACCGAGGTCTTGAAGGCGTCGGTCAGTTCGTTGACCTTGCCGCCCTTGCCGTCGTCCACACCGTTTACGGGGAGAGTCACGGGAATGCCGCCGGGGCCTGGCACGCTGAAAGCCGTGAGCTTCAGGGCCCTGACCTTGTCGCCTACCATCGTCCGGCTCAGGTTCCTGATGCCGTCGATGAAGATGTTGAAGTCGCTGCCGTGCTTTTTGTAGAAGTCGTCCGTGAGCACGCCCGGCTCGAGGACGTCCTGACCGAAGAACGCCGTCTCCTTCAGCACGTCCTTGACGAGCGCGTCGACATGCGTGTCGTCCGCTTCGGTGTCGATGATTGCCATCATGTCGACGCGGTTCCTGGCGGACTTCTCGAAGGCCACAAGTTCGCCTATCGAATCGTTGTAGGCCTTTTCGAATTCGTCCTTGACGTTTTCGTCCGTGCCCATGCGCGCGAGGTCCTCCATCGAGGTGATCTTCCGGCTCAGCGAATCCTTGGCCTTTTCGCAGACGTTGAACAGGAGCTTGGTGAGTCCGTAGTAGTTCATCTGCTTGACGGTCATCCTCTCCTGCATCTGCTTGGCCGAGAGGCCCTCCGGCATCGTGCTCACGTCGAAGG
>Ga0310786_10002554_pt1 | contig 27644 bp, 45 predicted proteins | sample AusTroGonzalo_MG_FD_203881 | JGI IMG/M metagenome (GOLD analysis project Ga0310786, IMG submission 203881) | Bovine rumen microbial communities from tropical cattle in Woodstock, Queensland, Australia - Gonzalo_03 (v2) (version 2) | ecosystem: Host-associated > Mammals > Digestive system >...
TAGGGCCAAATCCCTACGCAGAAATAATTATGTGCGATTCAAATGGAGTTGAATACATCGGCACGTTTGACAGGCTTGGAAGATATTTGACTCACACAGGAATGCAAGTGAATGATGTAGCTGCCTGGATGCCAGCTCCTGCGCCTTATGAGGTAAGGAATGAAAAATCTTGATAATTATTTTTGTGAAGGACAATTAAATTTACTTGATTACCTGGATGCAATCAAACTTCCAGATAGATGCGAGGACTGCATATTTCTTGAAGATTATAAATGCGGCCTGAAAAAAGATGTCAAAAATTGTATTTTGGATTTTCCAAAAAAAGATGGATGGAAAAGAATTAAGCGTTTTCGAAATAATATTTTTTCTGGCGAATATCCAACTTGCAAAGATTGGCAGGAAGTCAATACATTTCATTATGACGATGTAACAGACAAATTTGCATTTACGAAAGCTATGGCGAAAGATAAAACTTTCATCTGGGAAAAAGAGAATCAAGTCGATGGATATTGCATCGCTTGGAGATATAAAAAGGGGGAATGCTTTTGAGAAAGGAGTTATATTATGGATCAAGGGCATTTTCAAACATTATTTTTCAAGGAGATTTTGGATGGACTAGTTGAAAGCTTCGCAGGTTTAACAATTGAAGCTAATCAATTGATTGCAGCAGCTACTGAAATCTATATCAATCAGGCAAATCATGCAAATAATGCAGCAGTCGAAAAGATGGAAGAAGAGACAGAATTTTTTCAGCATCCCAATAGCGAGAAGATTGTAAAAAGTTTTGGCGTTATTGAGTGCAAGAAATGCGGCCATCAAATGGGCAAATTTATCGCGATGAATTTAAATTATTGCCCTGGCTGCGGGAGAGTTGTGAAAGAGGACATAAGATGATTTTAATTAATATCGCGCTAGTTATAGGATTTTGTGCTTTTTTAAGCTTTATCGTAAGTATAATAATTTATTTCAAAGAAAAGCATGAAATCAAAAAGCAAGATAAGAGCGACGGCGAATACAATCAAAAAATGATAACTATGTGCCTTCGCTCAAAGCAGACAGGAGTCTGTCCAGGAGCTTGTGCCGTTTGTTCCTGGAATACTCGAAAGAAAAACGGCGTTATCGAGTTTAGACGAAAGTAAACTCAAAAAAGGGGAAGAGCTATGAAAAGAATATGGGGATTTTTAATCATGGCATTACTATGTCTTGATTGCAGCAGGGTAGACGCTTATGAGTACAAAAAAGTCGAGCCGATGGCATTTTCTGAGCCTCAAAAGATTCGGTGCACTTGCTACTGCGAGCATGGAATCACTTGCACAGGCGAAAAAACCCACTTTGGAATAGTAGCTGGAAAAAAAGAATGGCTTGGATATGTGGCGGAGATTAATCGCATCAACGAGGACGGCACCATCGGAGAGTTTATCGGCTTTTTTGAGTTTTGCGATACTGGCGCAGGCATGGATTCGGACGGAGATGGGAAGGGAGATACCATCAAAAACGGAACAAGCATCGACATATGGGTTGAGAGCCTTGCCGATGCTTATGCCTGGGTCGGCGAATACGGCGATTACGTTTATATCAAAATTATTAAAGGGGAAGGATGAAATGAAAAAAATACCGACGCTATTCAAAAGAGAATTTAAAGATCATAAAGTCGTAAAAGTTTTACCTGAATTTACAGATGAATTATGCAAAAAAGCTTATTTTTTAGGGCAACCAACAATCAAATTTGATGGCTCATGTTGTGCAATTATCAATGGTAAGTTTTTTAAAAGATACGATGCTAAAAAAGGAAAAGCTGTTCCTGATAATGCAATTAAATGTCAAGAAGAGCCTGATCCAGTTACTGGGCATCTGCCTTGTTGGGTTCCAGTTGATGAAAATAATCCAGCTGATAAATGGTTTATAAAAGCATATCAATTATTTGAAAAAGAAAATGGAAGTCCAATTGATGGAACATATGAAGCCGTTGGAAAGCATTTCCAAGGAAATCCTTATGGTTTTGAATTTGACATATTAGTGCAACATGGAAAAGATTATCCATTTTTTGATAAAAGATTAAAATCATTTGAGGAATTAAAAGAATTTTTAAAATATTTTAATCATGAAGGATTAGTTTACTGGTTAGAAGGGCAGCCTATTTGTAAAATCAAAAGGACTGATTTTGGATATGAATGGCCAATAATAAAGAGGAGCGATGAAAAATGTTAGCCATTAAAGACATGGAAATGCCTAATTGTTGTTTAAAATGCTCGACTAAGGTTGATCCAGAAACAAGAATAAGTAACATAGATGGCCATCGTTTTAAAGAAACTCTTGAAAATATTACAAATCAAAGAGATAGTGATTGTCCATTAATTGAAATAAATCAATCTGAGGATTGCGAGAGCAGCCCTTTGACATCAAAAATTACACTAGAAGCTCTAATAGAATCTTTTTTGTCAGAAAAAAATTCATTGTGATTTTTATTTGGAGTTTGGATAGGATTTGTGATAATAGCAATTTTTGAATTTTTAATTATAAAGGAGTAGAAAAATGAAAAATAATGAATTAGAAAAAATGTTTGCCGATACAATGAAAAAAATAACAAAAGGTAATCCAGGATGTTTGATGCTTATATTAGATTTAATGAATATGCAAAAAAATAATGATAATTCCGATGAATATGCGGCATTTTTAGGAAGAATGGGAGCATTGGAAATTGTAGGCGATAAATTATATCTATTCTGGAATGATTGTTGCAATAGAAACACAAAAAAAGCTGTAAAAATTGGAATTGAAAACTCAAAAGAAGATATAGAAAAACATATAAATTATAAACTAGGAGTTGGAATACCATACGAGGATTAAAAGAAGTGTATTATGGAGATTTAAAAAAAGGAGAAATTAAAGGATTAATATGGATGATTTTATTGATAGAGATAAAGAATTTTTAAAAGGCGTTATGTTGGGATATTGTCAAAGCAGAAATTCTCAAGATGTAGCAGATTTATTTGATTTAGTTTTTAAATTTATATCTAAAGAAAAGGCCGCAGATATTTTAATCGAAATTACATCTACATACTTTGAACATTATGGACGATTACAAAAGGAGTAAAAATGAACGAAGAAGAGTTATTAATATTACAAGTTAGCGAGGGAAATATTGGAGCTGAAACTTTTGCTCGTGAAGCAATAGAGCTTGATCATGATGCAGCAGTCAAAGGATTTAGAAGATTGTTAGGATGGAACATACCAGGCGAATATTTCTATGCGCTTTGGAATGATTGCTGTGAAAGAGATACAGCTCTGGCAATTGAAGTCATGAATGAATATCCTAAATTTTTAATTTTTGATGCGTTAGATTGGTTTAGTCATATTCGTATAAATTTAAAAAACATAAAAGAAGCAAAGAAGCTGCAGAAAAAAATTCATTTGAAGAGAAAAATTAGAAGAATCATATTAATTTTTAATTTATGCGTTGCAATTTCATCTCTTATTTTTGCAATAATAAATTTATTTGTATTAAAAGGGAAATATGATGATATTACTTTTTTGATTCCAGTAATAATTGTGGGATTTTGCTATTTAATAATCCTTAGTGACTATATCAATGCCAGAAAAAATCTCATAGATTTAATGAGAGAAAATGTAGAATATGAAAAATTACTAATGAAAGTTGAAAGTTTTATTGAATTATCAAAAATGGAGCCAGAAGAAAAATATTTTATGAAAGTTTATTTTTTTGCATCATTTAGAAAAAGTGAAAATTTGAGGGATTTGAGATGGCAGAGATTTGCGAGGAAATGAAAAAATTGCGGAATTACCTTGATGTAAATAAAATTAAGTGGAAAGATAAATCTGATGATTTAGAAACGGCTTCAGAAGAATATAATCTTTATATTTGTAGGACGCAATTTTGGTATAAAGGAAATTTTTATTCAGCCATCAATGGCCTGGGTACATATGGCGGATATTATTCAAACGAAGAAAATAATGCTGGATTGATTGAATTAATGAGCTCGCAGATTAATGGCGGCGAGCCAGTTGGATTTTTAACAGCAGAGGACTGTATCAAATTGATACTGAATGGCGAATAGAAGGGGAATGTTATGGAATTACAAGACGCGATTGCTGTGCTTGGTATGGTTGAAGCTCATGATCCAATTTCAAGACGAGCAAAAGACAAAGCAGTAAGAAGCATGGAATCCTGGGAAGAAGTTATCCAAGAAATTGAGACAAAATGCCAAGTTCATGCGAAAAAATGTGCTGAATGTCCGTTTTGTGAATATGAATTTGAAATCAGGGACCTTTTAAGAATTATTAAGCATCATCTGGAAGAATGTTAATTGCAGCAGGATAAGGAGACAAAATGAAATGGGATTAATTGGAAAAAGAATTTTTGCGTTAATGAAAGAAAAAAATATAACTCAAAAAGAGCTATCAATAAAAGCTGGAATAGGTCAGAGCACAATAAGCGACTGGCAAACAAAAGGCACGGACCCAAGAGCTTGCAACTTGATAGCTATTGCAGAAGCTCTTGAGGTTGACGTTATTAATTTGCTCAAATAAAAATGCGGTACTCGTGGGGAGTATCGATGTATTATAATAATAGCATCCGTTGGATAGTTCCAATGATTGTTTTTTTGTTCAGAAGATGCAGAAGAAGGGAACGCTCATCGCGTTCCTTTTTTCGTGCTCATATTTAGACAGTACACAAAAAATTCACAACAGGCTATATCGAAAAGCAAAAATTCTTATAAAATGCCTATTTGAGCCTATTATGAGCGAATATTGCAGCAGCATATTAATGAATTAAATAAAAGTGCGGTACTCATGGGGAGTTTTTCCGTGTTAATATGCTAATAGAGAATTTTGTGTGAATCGAAAATAATCATTCCAAAAGTTCAGTGCATTTCAAAAACCCTTTTAAGTATTTAACATTTTACTCCTGCGAAAAGAAGCCTTCGGGCTTCTTTTTGTTTTGAGAGAAAAGGAGAGCTTATGATTAAAAGTAAAAAAAGATATTGTGATATCTGTAAAGAAGAGATGCCAATGTATATTGATTTCAACAATCCTCACAGCAATCCACACGATATTGTTGCGGTTGGATTCAAAACAAAAAGTGGTAGAACAATGAACAAGAATTATGATGTCTGCAGTAATTGCATGGAGTTAATCGATGAGCTTCTATCAGGTCAACAGGAAGGAACAGAGTAAATTCTACGACAGCAAAGCATGGAAGAAATGTAGGCAAGTATATTTGTCAGAGCATCCACTTTGTGAACGATGCCAGGAAGCTGGACGCGCGACGATTGCAGAGCACGTTCATCACAAGATTGAATTGTCTGCAGATAATTACAAGGATCCTTTGATTGCATTGAATCCTGATAATCTTGAAGCATTATGTTTTAATTGTCATCAGAAAGAACATCATTCAGCTAAAGAGATTGCAGATGATTTATATTTTGATTCGAATGGAAACATAAAAAAATATTAATCTCTGTTCAGGTATTTCTCAGGAAAAGAGGGGGGCTATTCGTACCCAAAAACAGCCGCCCGCCTGACGGGGTTGGGACCCACGTATACCTCGACCGAAAAAACCCTAGGTTTTTTGGAAAAATTGAGGGTTTTTCTTCTATTTGAAGAAGTATGTTTGTTTTTGTTTGATTTTGAATAAATTTTTTTAAAAGTTTTACCCTTTTTGAAGGGTACTTTTTCTGTAAGACGAGAAACCAATTGAAGGAGAGTGTCTTAAATGGGCGAAGTCAAAAAAATTGAAAATGTAGATATTGATTTGCTTATTCCGTATGCCAAGAATGCAAAGATTCATGATAAAAAGCAGATTGAAAAAATAAAAGCATCAATCCAGGAGTTTGGATTTGTAAGTCCTTGCCTAATTGATAAAGATTTCAATATCATCGCTGGGCATGGCAGAGTCTTGGCAGCAAAGGAGCTTAAATTTGAAAAGCTTCCTTGCGTATTTATCGAAGGACTTACAGATTCGCAGCGGCGCGCTTATATTCTTGCAGATAATAGATTGAGCGAGCTTGGAGAATGGGATTTTGAGCTCGTAGTTGATGAGCTCGAAATTTTAAAAGATGAAAATTTTGATATTTCAATTACAGGATTTGATTTAGATAAGATAAATGTAAATGTTGAAGTTGAAGATGACAATTACAATGAAAGTGACATAGAAGAGAGATGCAAGCCTGGCGATTTGTGGAAATTGGGAAATCACAAATTGATTTGTGGAGATAGTTCAGATGTTCTCACAATTAGCAATTTACTAGGGGGGGGGCAGAGCAGACCTTGTATTTACTGACCCGCCTTATAAGATGGGATATTCAGGTGCTGGAATAATTAGAGAAAAAACTAAAAATGTTAGAGAGCGAATAAAAGACATAATTGATTTTGATGCAAATTCAATAGGCTATTTGGCGGCTATGGACATAGGAAGTATTTATATTTTCACTTCAAAAGATTTGATTCCTGATTATTTGCAAATTTTCAAAGAATGGAAATTTAATATTTTGACATGGGTAAAAACAAATTCGCCTCCAATGTGCAATAATAATTTTCTTCCAGATATTGAATATTTGCTATATTTCCATAAAGGCAAACGAATCTGGAATAATGGATTAAAACCGATGGATATATATCGCAGGGCTTTTTTTTCTTCCCGCGCTGAAGGTCATGCAGAAATCGGAGACGTACATCCAACAATGAAGCCTTTAAAATTGATTTCTGACAAAATGCAGATTTCATCAAATAAAAATTCGATTGTTTTGGATTTATTCGGTGGTTCTGGTACAACTCTTATTGTTTGTGAGCAATTAGAACGATGTTGTTATATGTGTGAAATTGAGCCGCATTACTGCGATGTAATAATAGATAGATGGGAAAAGTATACTGGACAAAAAGCTGAGCTTATTAATCGATGAGATGCCTGGAAGGAGAGAATCGATGGCGAAAAAGAAAGAAGAGCAGCATCTATCGCTGCAAGAGCAAGCTGATTTAATATTACAAAAAGCAGAAGAAAAAGGAGTCTCGACGAATTTCTTTTTCGTTACAACTTTTAAACGATATCAAGTTCAGATGAAAATCATGAACGAGCTTGAAAAAGAAATTAATGAGCTTGGAGCGACAGTCTCGAAGGAATATGTCAAAGGCAGGCAAAATGTATACACTAATCCTGCTATTGCAGAATATAATAAGACTGCGACTGCAGCCAACGGAACAGTCGCAACGCTCCTAAAGATTTTAACGACTCTTGCAGAGGAAGAAGAAAAACAGCCAGCTGATCTGATGCAAGAATTCTTATCTCTTTGATGGAAATAAAAAAATATAATTACATTGCTCGATATTGGAAGAAGATTCAATCTGGCGAAATTGAAGTTTGCTCCAAAGTTAGAAAAACAATGGAGCAGCTCATCGAAATTCAAAATGGTCATGATAGCAAGTATCATTTTGATCCAGTGCTGGCGAATAGGCCGATTGTTTTTATTGAGAATTTTTGCAAACAATCGAAGGGCAATGTTGGAGCACAGCTTAAGCTTGAATTATTCCAGAAGGTAATCCTTCAGGCAATATATGGAATAGTTGACAGAAAGACAGGGCTTCGAAAATATACAGAAGTTTTTATTTGCATTGGCAGAAAAAACGGAAAATCGACTCTGCTTTCAGCTCTTGGAAATTATGGATTGCTGGGAGACAAAGAAGGCGGCCCTGAGATTGATTGCGTTTCGACAAAGCGTGATGCAGCAAAGATTGTCTTTAATGCTGCGCGCGATATGGTGAAACAATCACCATATCTTCGCAAATATATCAAATCAAGAAAATCTGATTTGTATTGCGAATATAACTTAGGAATATATCAACCACTATCAAGCGATTCAAATACTCTTGATGGATTAAATCCATCAATGGTAATCCTTGACGAGTGTCATGCAATAAAAGATAGAAATTTGTACGACGTTATGAAACAGGCTATGGCTGCAGAATCAAGAAAGCAGCCTTTATTTATTACAATTACAACAAGCGGATTCAATCGCGAAGGAATCTATGACGAGCTCTATGATTATGCTGCAGATGTACTTGAGGGAAGAGCTGAAGATGAGCATTTCTTATCATTCATTTTTGAGCTTGATAATTTAGATGAATGGGATCAGGAAGATAAATGGATCAAAGCAAATCCTGGACTTGGCACAATCAAAAGCTTGGATAAATTAAAAGAAAATGTCGAGCGAGCAAAAAAGACTCCTGACTTTAAGCCTACAGTTTTAACGAAAGATTTTAATTTAAAAAATATTAGTGCTGCAAGCTGGCTGTCATGGGAAGAGCTCGACAATGAAGAAGTATTTGAACCAGGCGAAGTATTTGATACTTATGCCATCGGTGGCTGCGATTTATCATCAACGAGAGATTTGACTTGCGCGTCGCTTTTAATTCGAAAGCGCGGGGATGAAAAAATCTATCTTTTGCAGCACTACTTCTTACCTGAAGAGCGAGTTGATATGCTTGAAGCGACAAGCTCAAAGGAAGCTCCATATCGAATATGGCAAGAGCGAGGCCTTTTAACATTATGTCAAGGCTCGATGGTTAGATACTCCGATGTTACAAGATGGTTTTGTGAAATGCGAGACAAATATAAGATAACCATTTTTAGACTTGGATATGATAGAGCTTTAGCTAATTACTGGGTGGATGAAATGAAAAGTGAGTTTGGCAATATCATGGAAGCTGTTCCACAAGGTCCAATAACTTGGACAGCTCCAATGAATGAGCTGGGCGCGATGCTTTGCGATAAACGAGTAAATTATAATAATAATCCGATTTTTAAATGGTGCTTAACAAATACAGCAGTCAAAAAATCTGGCACGAATGAATCTATACAACCGATTAAGATACAAGCTCACAGGCGTATTGATGGCCTTGTGAGCTTTTTAAATGCTTACACAATCTATGTAAAGTACAGAGACGACTATTTAAACATGGTCGGATAGGAGAAGAGATGCAAATTTTTAGAAAAAAGCAGCGGAAGTCCACAGAAAAGGAACGTTCAAAGGTAATTCCATTCAACACAGAAACATGGCATTATGTCAGATTCAACGGCGAGCTTTTGGATATAGATACGATTGTCGCTTGTATTGATGCCCTGGCTAGAAATCTTGCAAAGATGGAATTGTCAGCCATCAGGAAGGATCAGGATAATATTACGATTACTGACAGGACTTCTGATGTTGCAAAAGTATTAAGAAAGCCTAATCCTTATCAGACACAATATGATTTCATCTACAAAGTTGCTGCTTTATATTTCGCAACCAATAACGCATATATCTGGCCTGAATATGATGACAGCGGAAATCTAATAAATTTGTGGCCTATAAATTGTACGTCGGCTGAATTGTATCGAAAAGATGGATTTGAATTTTTGCGATTTAAATTGCATCGAAATCATATGTTTACTGTTCCTTATTCTCAAATAATTCATTTGCGAAATCATTACATGAAAGACGATATTTTCGGAGATTCAAATCACGCTTTTAGTTCAATAGCTGAGTTGATGGATGCCCAGCAGCAAGGTATTAAAGGCGGCATTAAAAATTCCGCATTAATCCGTGGCCTACTTAAAGCGGCCCAGGTAATGAAGGAAGAAGATATAAAAGAGGCAAGAGATAGATTTGTTCAAGATAATTTTGCTGTTCAAAATAATGGCGGCGTGCTTTTTATAGACGGCAAATTTGATTATACGAATATCGAATCAAAGCCTTATATCGTTGATGCAGATTCGATGAAGTTCACTCAAAGCCAAGCCTATTCATATTTCGGCGTCAATGAAGATTTTTTGCAAAACAAATTTAATTCTGAAGGATATGAGGCTGTCTATGAAGGCCGCCTGGAGCCTTGGGCTATTCAATTCATGCAAGGCTTAACAGATGGAATTTTTACAGCGAGAATGCTAAGTTTCGGAAATCAAATTGTGGCTAACATGGCAAGGCTTAAATATCAATCACTTGGCACGATTTCAAACATGATTTCAGTAACGAAAGAGCTTGGCCTTTTCACACGCGACGAATATCGTGAAATGCTTGGCTATGAGCCACTTGGCCCAGAGCGAGGCGGCGATGAGATTATGATTGCGACAAACAACTATGATTCATCAACGAATAATGACTCAAGCGATTCAGAGGGAAGTGGGAATTCTGATAACCAGGAAGGAGAAGAGTAATGAAAGAAATGGAAACAAGGACATTCCTTGGAGCAGTTGAATCAAGAGAAAAAGATAATGGCGATATTCAAATCGCAGGAATGCCAGTTGTATTCAACCAGGCAACCGATATCGGTGGATTTTGGGAAGAGAAAATCGCAGCTGATTCTATCGATGAGAAAACGCTTCGAGATGTGAGGCTTCTTGTTAATCACGACATGACAGGAATACCACTTGCAAGAAGCAGACGAAATACAAGCAATTCAACGATGCGATTATCAATCGAAAAAAATGGAATTGAAATGGTTGCAGATTTGGATCAGAAAAATCCAAAAGCAATTGAATTAAATTCAGCAATAGAGCGAGGAGACATTTCAGGAATGTCCTTCGCTTTTTTAGTTGACGGAGACGAATGGGAAGATTTGGATTCTGATTATCCAAAACGAACCATTACTCATATTGCTGAGATTTATGAAGTCTCAGCGGTAACATGGCCAGCATATGAGCAGACTTCCATCTCATCTCGTTCGCTGGAAAGCGGACAGAAGAGTCTTGCGGATGCAAGGGCAGCACTGGAGAGTGCTCGACAGAAGTCAAGAAAGATTGCTGACCTTAATCAACGATTAAAGGAGATTAATCATGACTAAGGAAATGAAAGAAATCCTTGATTTGTTAAAAGCAAACGAGGAGAGGGGACAGGCTTTAGAGCCACTTGCTGAGACAGCAGAGTCTGCAGATATCGAAGCAAGAGAGGCAGAGCTTAACGAGATAGCCGAAGAGCGCAAAGCTCTTGAAGCTAAAAAGTTAAAGCTTGAGGAAGAGGAAAGAGCAGCAGCGGCTTTGAATTTAAATCCTCAGCTTGGCGAAAAAATCGAACAGAAAGGGGAGTCAAAAATGACAAATAAAGAAATCAGAAGCTCACAGGCTTACGTAGATGCTTATGCTAATTACATTAAGACAGGTAAGGCTGACGAGTGTCGCGCTCTTTTAACTGAGAACGCAACAAACGGAACAGTAGCTGTTCCAGCAATTGTTTATGATATTGTAAAAAATGCCTGGGAGAACGAGGCTATTATGGCCCGCGTTAGAAAGCTTTATGCAAGAGGAAATCTCAAAGTAGGATTTGAAGTTTCATCTGACGGAGCTGTCATTCATACAGAAGGCGGCGATGCTGTAAGTCCTGAGAATCTTGTGCTTGGAATCGTAAACATCGTTCCACAGTCAATCAAGAAGCTCGTTAAAATTTCTGACGAGGTTGTTGATATGGGCGGAGAAGAGTTCCTTCGCTATATCTACGATGAAATTACTCATCAGATTGCTAAGAAAGCAGCTGATGTATTAATCGGCTTGATTATTGCTTCTCCTACAACAGCTACAACTACAAGCGTAGGTGTTCCAGTAGTTACGAGCACACAGGTATCAGTTAGCCTTGTAGCTGAGGCTATGGCTGCTTTATCTGATCAGGCAACTGACCCAGTTGTAATTATGAATAAGGCAACATGGGGAGAATTCAAAAAGGCTCAGTATGCTAATAAGTTTAATATTGATCCATTTGAGGGCCTCGATGTCATCTTTAACAATTCATTAAAGAGCTTCACAGTTGCTACTACTGGCGATACATATGCAATCGTTGGCGATTTGGCTGAAGGCGCAATCGCAAACTTCCCTAAACGCGAAGAGATTGATATCAAGTATGACGACAGGACAGATATGGCATCTGACCTCGTTAATATCCTTGGCCGTCAGTATGTAGGCCTTGGCGTTATCGGTCCTGATGCATTTGTAAAAATTGTTAAGTAAAAAAGGAGAATAAATCATGAATATACTCATAGCTGTTCCTTCAATGGATTCCGTTCCAGCTGTGTTCGCACAATCTCTTGCGATGCTTGAGAAAGTTGGCGATTGCGCAATCGCGTTTCAAGTTGGTTCCTTGGTATATACAAGCAGAAATGACTTAGCACTGAAAGCGATTCGCATGGGTGCAGATTTTGTACTTTGGCTTGATTCAGATATGTTGTTCGAACCAGATACCTTGAAGAAGTTAATGAAAACATTAATGGATAATAATCTTGATATGGTATCAGGAATCTATTATCGAAGAATCGCGCCATATACTCCAGTACTACTCAAAAAGCTTGAGATTAATGAAAGCGGAAAGTGCGAAAGCGAAGGCTTCAAAGAGACACCTGTGAATCTCTTTGAAGTTGAAGGCTGCGGCTTTGGGTGTGTTCTGATGAAGTCGAAAGTCTTATTTGACGTAATTGCGCACTATCAGGATGCCTTTACTCCAATGGAAACAGTTGGAGAAGATTTGGCATTTTGTATAAGGGCGCGAAATCTTGGTTACAAAATTTATGCAGATCCTGGCGTTTCGCTAGGACATTGCAGCCATCAAATAATTACTAAAAAATTTTATGAAGCATTCATCCAGGCAAGCAAGGAGAGAAAAAATGACGAATGAAGAGCTTTTTCAGTTTACAAAAAAATCATTGAGAATCGCAAGCACAAGCTTCGACTCAGAAATCTCTGCTCTTATCGAAGCAGCTGAAGCTGATATCACGCAGGCGACAGACAAGGCATTTGATATTGACGACATCGTTCAATGCAATGCGGTAGCTGTCTATTGTCAGGGGTATTTCGGCTATGGCGATGATAAGGGAATCGCTCGCTATCAGGATATGCTTCAAAGTATCGGGCTAAGGAAGATTAAATTCGCAAACGAGGTAATTCATACATGAGAGACGAAGGAATTATGAAGTTTTATACCCTTAAAAACACGGCAGCTCCTGGCGCAATGGCAAAAGAGCAGCTTGTTAATTTAAATCTTATTGCGTATTACGCAAATAAAACGATTGGATTTAATCGACTTTATGCTGCTAAGGGAGCCAATTATCGGCTTGATAAACTCGTTAGAGCTTATCTGACTGAGCTTCCTGAAGAGGCCCGTTATGTAATTTTAGAAGATGGCAGACAGTATCAAATTGAGGACATCAATGTCATTGTTGACGAAGATGCCATCGATTTATCGCTTGAGAGATTGGAGAGCTATTATGAAGTCGCTGACGAATCTAATTAATATTCCTTTGACAGAGTTCGGAAAGCTAGATTTCACTTATCATTATTTGAAGCCTGAAAGAGTCCTTGCTCCATATGCTGTATGGCAAGAGCAATCTGAAAAGGACTTTCATTCAGACAATTCAAAAAGCGAAAGAGTGCTCGAAGGAATTATTGATTTTTATACTTTAATTGAAAATGATCCAAAGCTAGATTTGATTGAGGAAGCTATGGAGACTATTCAAGCGACCTGGGCTCTTGTTACCGTTTTGTATGAAAACGAAACAAAGCTAATACATTATAGCTGGGAGTGGAGCATCAAATGAGTGGAGTATCTACAAAAGGCCTAACTGAGACGATGAAAATGTTTGAAAAAATCGAAGGTAATACAGACGAGATTATCGAAGATGCAATTCGAGATGGCATTGCAGTTGTAACAGATGAAATGAGGCGACAAATTTCATCGCTAAAAACATCAGACGAATACGAGGCTGGCGATAAAATGCGCTATCCATCTAAAAGAGATATTAAGGGCCTTCTTGATTCACTTGGCTTTACTCCAGTAAAGATGGATGGAACAAAATTTGACATCAAGAGCGGTTTTGATGGCTATAACTCAAATGTAACCAAAAAATATCCAAAAGGCCACGCTAATCAAATGGTTGCTAATTCTATAAACAAGGGGACAAGCTTTATGCCAGCGCAGCCTTTTATTAATCGCACAACAAAGACAGCGAAAGCTGCCGCATTAGATGCGATTGAAAAAAGAATAATTAAAGAGATTTCAAAAATAAATAAATAAGTTTACTTATTTGGAAGGAGAATATCATGAGTGCTGTTGGAAAAGTAATAACAGGCTTTTCAAAGCCTTATGTTGCAATCTATTCCGCAAGCGAAGGGACTGTGACATATACAAACGCGCAGCTTCTTGCTCGTGGCGTGTCAGTTACTGCTTCTCCAGAAAGTTCAGACGCTAATAATTTCTACGCAGATAACATTATCGCTGAATCATTAGCTGGCGAATTTACTGGCGGACAAGTAACTTTGACAGTTGACGGCTTGCTCCAGGATGCCGAAAAGCTTATCCAGGGCCTTGCAGCTGCCGACGAAGATGGATTTATTCATTACAACGATAATCAAACAAAGCCATTCTGCGGCATTGGATTCATCATTCGATATATGTCTGATAATGTAACATACTATACTCCAGTCATATTTACAAAAGGAACATTTAATCAGTTTGAAACAACAGCTGAGACACAAGGCGAAGAAGTTGAATTCCAGACACAGGAGTTAGTATTTAACATTATGAAAGATGATTCCGCTGTACATGATTGGAAGCTTGTAGGCGGAGAGCTCGCATCAGAATCAGCAGCTGAAGCTGTTATCCAAGAAAAGCTCGGAGTTACAATCGAGCCACCAATTACAACATAAAAGTAATATTTTTGAGGTCTGAAGGAAGCTTCAGGCCTCATTTCATTGAAGAGGAGAGATGAAATGATTGATTTAAATAGTATAAAGTTCGAGCGTACAGTTTGGGCTGAAAAAAATCTAGCAAAGTTATGCCCTGGCAATAATATCAAACAATTTACAAAAGTCTTATCAACTGATGACACAGAAAAGCAATTTGCAATTATGCAAGATATGATCATTATTATGCACGATGCTTATGAGAAAAAAATGAAATTCTTGGGCGAAGATTTTGAGCCTATTAAGGTTACAAAAGATATGCTAGATCAACTTAATGAAGAAGAATTATCTGCTTTAGCTGTTAGAGCGTTTGCAGATTTCAAGGCAGACGGGGAAGTCACAGTTGAAGCTGAACCAATAAAAAAAGAAACAGCCGAAGTTCAGGAAGAATCTACATAAATGATTCTTGGCTCATTTACTTCGGCCATAAATTAAATATGAGCCGCGAAGAAACTTTAAACACTCGCTGGGGCGAGTTCATTGATCTAATTAATTGTAGATCAATTGAAAATGGCGGAGCTAAGCAAAAGCCGCCAAAAAGAACAATGGACTTTTTTGATTTTCTTGCATTAAGGTAAGGAGAATTTTATGGCTACAATAGGCGTAAAAATTGAGCTTGAAGGAGCTCCTCAATACAAAGAGAATATGGCCAACCTTAACCAGCAGACAAAGCTTTATCAAGCACAGCTGAAAGCTTTAACTGCTGAGATGGGCTCAAATACTTCTGCATTTAAAAAAAGCATAACTGAATCGAAAGCTTTAGAGCAGCAGCTTGAAGCGCAGAAGAATCAGTCAAAGCTTCTTGAGGAGCAGATTGCAAAAACTTCTGAAAAGTATGGCGAAGATTCAACTCAAGTTTTGCGCTTAAAAACGCAATATCAAAATTTACAAGCTGCAATTGCAACCACAACAAAAGAGCTCGAATCTCATGGCGGCACGCTTGGAGCAATCGGCGCGCAGTTTTCTGAAATTGGAGACAAGCTTCAAGGCATTGGCGATAAAGTCTCAAGTGTAGGCGATAAACTAACCAAAGGACTAACAGCTCCAATCGCAGCAATTGGAGCAGCTTCCACTGTAGCATTTAATGAAGTTGATGCTGGCCTTGACACAATCATAAAAAAGACTGGTGCCAACGGGGAAGCCTTAGAAGAGCTCCAAGGAATCTATGAAAATATCGCTACAACGATTCCAGCTTCATTTGATGAAGTTGGAAATGCTGTCGGCGAAGTCAATACGAGATTTGGAGCTACTGGAGAGGAGCTTGAAAATTTATCTACAAAATTTATAGAGTTCGCTCAGTTAAATGATACATCAGTATCAAATTCAATTGATACAGTTCAAGGAGCAATGGCTGCGTTTAATTTAAGCTCAGAAGATACAAGCGAAGTGCTTGATATTCTCAACAAAGCAGGACAGGACACAGGCATTTCTGTTGATTCACTTGCTTCAAGCTTGCTGACGAATGCTTCTGCTATGACAGAGATGGGCTTTAGCTTTAACGAGTCCGCGGGATTTATTGCTAATCTTGAAAAAAATGGTATTGATGCCAGTGCTGCAATGGCAGGCCTAAAAAAAGCATTCACTAATGCTTCAAAAGATGGCAAAGGCATGGATGAAGCTCTTGCTGAATTGCAAGAAACAATGAATTCAGCAAGCTCAGATACAGAAGCTTATCAAGCTGCTATTGAATTATTTGGCTCAAAGGCAGGGCCTGCTCTTGCAAAGGCGGTCCAGGAAGGCAGGATTTCATTTGATGAAGCAAAGAATTCTGTTCAAGATTATGCCAATTCTGTAACATCAACTTTTGAATCTACTCTTGATCCAATGGATCAATTTCAAGTAAATATGAATCAGTTGAAGCTTGTGGGCACGGATCTAGTTAATTCAGCAGCTCCAATGATTACAGAAGCTATGACTATTATGGGCGATGTAATTCAAAAGGTAGCTGATGCCTGGAATAGCTTATCGGAGGATGAAAAAGAAAACGTTATTCAAATCGGCTTAGTTGTTGCGGCAATAGGTCCAGCCGTTTCCATTATTGGAAACTTAATAAGCGGCATAGGCTCTGTTGCAAGTGGTATTAGCGGCGTAATCAAATTCTTGCCAACGCTTTCAGGCCTTGCCACGACAATCGGCGGTGTTATAACAGGAACAGTGATTCCTGCAATTGGCGGCGTAATCACAGCCTTAACTCCATTTTTGCCAATCATTGCAGCAGTAGCTGCAGCAATTGCAGCAGTCATTCTCGTAGTTCAAAACTGGGGAACAATTACTGATTGGGTATCGGAAAAATGGGCGATGTTTACCGAATTTATATCAAACGCAGTTTTGACTATTCAAAACTTCTTTGAGGAGCACTTTGGCATTTTAGGCCAGATTTTTTCAACGAAACTCGAAATCATAAAAATAATCGTTCAAACAGCTTTCAACGCAATAAAAATAATAATCGAGACTATTGGAAAGCTAATAAAAGCAATCTTTTCGGGCGACTGGGATGCCATTGCAGAGATTTTCTCAGAAGCCTGGGAGAAATTGAAAGAGACTGTAGGCGAAGGCATCAAGAAAGTATTTGAAAAAATCGGAGAGCTTGGCGAAAAAATCAAAGATAAATTCGACGAATTAAAGCAAGACGCTATCGACTGGGGCAAGCATCTGATTCAAAACTTCATCGATGGAATCATGGCTAAATGGGAAGCGTTAAAGCAAAAAGTGCAGCAGGTAGCTCAGACAGTCAAGGATTATCTCGGCTTCACGGAGCCTGAAATGGGTCCGTTAAAGGATTTTAATTCGTGGCCGAGGCATATGATGCAAAACTATGCAAATGGAATTGATGCGGCAAGGTATCTTGTACAAGATGCTATTGCAGATATTGCGCAAGATGTGACTGTCCTTGCTAATCCAATCGATTCAGAGGAAGTCTATGCAGCAATTCAAGCAGGTGCTTCTGATGCAAATCTATCACTTGCAATCGGAGACAGAGAATTCAAGCGATCAATGAGGGATATGGGGGTAAGCTTTGGCTAATATAAGATATGTATCATCATCAAACGTCAGCTTCAATTTATTATCCTTTGAAGCTGCGAAGTTGGAGACAGCCAACTTCCATAAGGTATCATGGGGAGTCGAAACTGTAAAGAAGCAGTTTGGTACAACAATCAATAGATTCACAAAGCAGCCTCAGACTTTTTCGGTCAAATTCAAATTTAAAGGCGACCCTGCCCAAAGAAAGCAGCAGATTGATAATTTGATTTTTCAGACTGAAAAAGATATAGCCGACATGAATCCAGGGCGAATATATTGGAATAATCAATATATAAGTGTGTACCTTATTGAGCACAGCACTTACCCAGAAGATTCTGGCATGAATTACACGATTACAGAAGGAAAATTCTATGCTCCATTTCCATTTTGGATAGAAGAGAAGCTTCTTGTAATTAAGCCATCAGAAGGCTCATCAGGCGAATATCCTGAGAATGTCAAAGGCTTTCCTGAAGAGCGTGATTGGGTTTATCCATATGACTACGCTTATCCATACGCAAGGAATATCATCTATTTTGATGCAGATTCGGCCTTGCCTTCTGATTTCAAAGTGGCCTGCTATGGGCCAGTGTTAAACTATGTGAATTTCTATATTGATGGGCACGAATATAAAGTCAATTATGAGCTTCGAGAAGGCCAGATTATGTTCATTGATACAAGAGACTATCTGCCTATTTCAGAGCGTTGTTATGTGCTTAACGAAAACGGCACGCGTACAAATGTATTTGATTATCGAAGTCCAAACTCAACGCTATTTGAGAAGATTCCTGCAGGAAATGCTCAAATGAATTATAGTCGATCATTTCGAATAGATTTAACAATCTTCCAAGAGAGGAGTGCTCCAATATGATTATTATTGATTCTGAGCTTCATGAGCTTGGCGAGATTGAGACTGATGTAGACGTTGAAATCGGCTCAGCAAATTCATCAAATGACTTTGAGCTTACCAATGCCACGATGCAAGATATAAGCCCAGGCGGATTTTATATTCCTGGAACAGAAATCGGCGGCCTTATCGATTATACAAAAGATAGAGCTGATCAGGATTATACTGTGCTTCGAGGATATACCTGGCGAGGGCTTCTTGCAATGCGCACGTTGATGCCGCCTGCAGGAAGCGATTATTTGATTGTATCAGGCGATGCTAATGCAATTATCTCGACAATTATCGGAAATGACTTCGACGAAATATTCACAGTAAGCTCAGAAGCATCAGGCCTTACAATTTCAAGCTATCAGATGCCCTTATATATAAATATGCTAGACGGAATTGAAGGAATGCTGGAGAAATATGGCTATAGGCTTAAAATCTCAGCATCAAAGGTCCAATCTAACGAGCCTATTCAAATATTAATTGAGGCGGTTGAGGCCACGCTTATTGCTGGCACATTCAACGAAGATAATGGCATTCCGATGTCATTTGAAATTGATAATATGGGATATAATCACATCATTTGTGCAGGCCAAGGTGAGCTTCAAAACAGAATGATTCGACATTTATATATCGATGAAAATGGCGAAGTTTCGACTACTCAATACTATACTGGTCTTGAAGAGCGACAATATTTCTATGATTATGCTTCAGCTCAATCTGAGGATGATTTAATTGATAACGGCAGAAAGAAACTGCTTGAAATTGCAAGTCACAAAACGCTGTCAATGAAAGCTCCTTCAGATTACACGCTTCAAATAGGCGATTTAATTCGAGGCAGCTTCCCAGATGGCACAGTCATCGAAAGTCCAATCATTCAGAAGGTTTACAAAATCGATGATGGAATTGAAAAAATAGAGTACAAAATTAAAGGAGAGTAATTATGGCAATCTTAATTAATGGCGATGGAAATCTCGCAGTTTACGCGGCACAAGATGCCGACTGGTTTGCCTCAATCATGGGCAATGTAACTTCAATTACAGCCGTAGGCCATCAATTCGCTTCTGAGGTTGTATCTGCAAATGAGGTAGCTGTTTCTGATGGTGTTATTATCACAAAAGAAGGCCGAAGAATTCAGCTTGATACGGATCAGATTGATACATTTGATATTCCGCTGGGAGCAGCTGATGAAACCAACTATTATATTATCGGCTACTACCTTTATAGAGATGGCGATTCGAATGAGCTCTGTGATACATTCGTTGAATTAATGGATAATTCAACAGCGACAATTCAAGAAGATACCTTCAAGGAAGGAGCTAATGATGTATATGTATCGCTTTATCGAGTTACCCAGGAAAGCTTCACAATTACATCCGTTGATCTATTGCTTCCTTCAATTGCGAATATTACAAGTGTGGTTGATGATCTAACTGCAAGCGATAATTTAAAGTTTCAATTCACAAAAAGCGGCTCACAATATGGATATTTGAATAGTGGGGGGACATTCGTCCCTTTTAAAAATCCCACTGGCAGTACGAGCATAACAGCCAATGGGACTTATGATGTGACTGATTATGCCAGTGCAGCAGTAAACGTTCCAAATACTAATTCAGGAACGTTTAAACCAACAACCAGGGCTGCTTCGATTGATATGGGAGCGACAAATTCATACAGATACGTCAATACCACTTCGGTACCAAATAATAACACAACGACTTATAGTGTTACATCAAACGGCACTAAAGATATGGGACAAACTAATGTTTATCGGTATGTTAAGGTCGCTTGCTCTCCTGGATGTGCTGAATTATATCGAGGAAATGCAGGCTCAGGTTCAGTAACTTGTGCAGTCGGAGATATTGTTCTAGTCGTAACTATGTCATCAACAGTCGCTTTTACAGCTGGGGCCAATCAAATTTATAAAGCAACAGGTTCAAATGTAAACGCCGTTGCTGTACTTATGGGTATTGCAACCGCCACAACTGTTTCATGGAACAATGGCTCATACTGGACTAATGTTTTAAAATTTTTCGTAAACTAAAACAAAACTGAAAAATATCAATAAAGCTAATGTTTATCGGTATGTTTCAGTTAACGTTCCTGCAACTGTAGCAGCTGGAAGTGTGGCCAGATCTACAACTGCACGAACAACAGTCACAGTAGGCTTTCAACCTACCTCGCTAATGATAAGCGTTACATCGAATGCCGCCCAGCGTGTTTCTAGGTATTACGGCGGACAAAACTGGGTTTGGGGCATATCTGGCGGAAGTGCTTATGGGCCATTTCAGGCTCCTCTAAACAGTGATATTGACGCCTCATATGTGTTATATAGTATTAATTCTGATGGCTTCACTCTCGGCCTTGATACATACGCAGGCCAGACAGTTTATTATTTGGCTTGTCGTTAATGTTAAAGCAGCGGTATACAAGTCAAATTTACATTCTGCGCAGATGAGTCAATCGAAACTCCGATTTGTGTAGCTGTCGCTTTAACTGTGGCAAGCCACATATAAGCTGAATTTGTAACGATTGCGTGCCAGTTTTCAGTCAATGCTTCAATGACTGTCGCGCCGCTAACAATATTAATCGGATAGCTATTTCCGCCCCATTTGAATTGACAAACTATTAATAGATATTTCTGTCCAGATGTAAGGCCTGAAACATAACCAGTAGTAGTATTATTAAAAGTATTTGTCTTGCGATTTGCTACTGGATTGCTGTTCGCAACCGCAACTGAAACATACCGATAAACATTAGTTTAATAAATAGAAAAAGAAGGGGGAAAGATTTATGAGTAAAACATTTTGGAAAGCTGCCCTGATTAGGGCTATCAGAACATTTTGTCAAACTTTTATTGCAGCAGCTGGAGCTGCCCAGGCAATTGAAGAAGTACGATGGAAATATGTCCTTAGTGCAGCAGCTCTTTCCTTTATTCTTTCAATTGGAACATCGGTCGCAACAGGACTTCCAGAAGTAGAAGAGGAGTAGCTTATGAATGAAAATTCAAGAATTAGCTTATCTTTGATTTTTTCTTTAATTGCTGCAATCGGAGTCATTTATAAGATTATTCGCGACAAAAAAAGTGATAATGCAAGCGATGTCGTTAATGCAGTACAGAGCGCGACGCAATTCACGCAGCTTAGTGTGAAGCTTGATGGATTGATTCAGCAATTTACCGATTTCGTTAAGGCAAACGAAAAAACAATCGATAAAATATCAATCCTGGCAGCTGAGCTTGCAGATACAAAGAATAAGATTCAAAGATTAATGGACGCTAAAAAAGAGCTCGAAAAACGAATTGAAAAGCTGGAAGGGGGAAAGTAATATGATGACTGTCAGGCAATCGACAGAAAAAGCCCAGGCTATGATGAAATACTATAAATATCTCTATGGAGCTAAAGGCCAGCCATATACGAAGAGTTTAGTTGAACAGCTCGCTAAACAATATCCAAAAAAATTCACGGCAGCTTTAAAAAAAGAAGCTTTAAAAGATGCAGACAAAGGCTTTATGGCAGGCGACTGCTCTTTTTTTGTTTGTTCAGTTTTAGGTATTCCTCAAATCAATTCGCTTGCTATTAAGCAGCGAGCTTTAACTTTAATTAAGCCATCTAAAAGCTCAGCAAGAGAAGGCATGGCTCTCTGGAAAAACGGCCACGTCGCATATATCGGCGATGGGCTTAAAATATATGAATTTAAAAATACGAAGGAAGATACATACTGCTCATCATTCGATGCTAGGGCCAAGGATTTTACATATATGTTTGTGGTTAAAGGCTCTCCGCTTGAATATGAGCTTAACAATCGAATAAATGAAATGATGGCAGATCTAAGCGCATATTATCCTAAATATAACGGCAAGGGCACCAGTATAGTGAGTGCTCTGGAGACTGTGGGCGAAAAAGACACAAGCTTCGCGCATAGGAAGCAAATTGCAAGAGTTAATGGTATTACTAATTATGAAGGCAGCGCAAAACAGAATTTGAAACTTGTTGATCTAATTAAAGCTGGTAAGTTAAGAAGGCCAAAATGAGCCATCTCTCCTCACAATGCGCCCCCCGCGTATAGAGGTGGAATAGTACGGACGATAATCGTGAACGGCGATTGTTGTCCGTCTTTTTTTATTGCAAAAAACACAAACAATTCACAAATGCTGAAGAGCTGCAGATGTCAATGAGTGAGTATTTAATTGCATTATACAGAGCAGACAAAGCTAAAAAGGCCCTGGGATAAGGGCCTTTTATAATACAATTATTTTGTTATTTAGATTTTAAAATACAAGAATCTTGTTACTTCTTGGCGATTTCATCTAAAAGCTGTATTATGATCCAGTTTTGTCTCATTATAGCCGACAAATATGAAAGCTTAGTCGAATCTACTGAATTACCTTGCAGCAGTGTACCGATTTCAATCATCTTGTTTCCAGAAAGCTCCAAAGCAATCTCTTTGACCTGATCTGCATATTTTGACGAAACATTATCAAGATGATATTTTTCCATTATTTTTTGAGCCTTTTCTTGTTGCTTTTCTTCGTTATTTCCAAACATTCCCATAGATTTACTCCTTCCTTTTAAGCTCTCCCTGGATTGAATATATCAATTATATTTGATATTTCTGTGAAAAGAGTTATAATTTGATTGAACATTGATTGTCCAATGATTGAACATTAAATGTACAGTGAATGTACAATATATGTACAGAAAATGAACATAAAACGTTCAATTCATGCTCAGTAAATGTTCAAGAAATGTGCATCAAAGGAGCAAAAAAAATGAAAAGTATTGTATTTTTGAATCAAAAAGGCGGCGTTGGCAAAACGCTGCTAAGTGATGAAGTTGCTTTTTGCCTTGAGCAAAAATCCAAAGTCTGCTTTATCGATTTAGATATGCAAGGCGGAGCGATTCATCAAACTAATTATGAGGAAGGGCAGGAGTACGATTATCAAATTATTGATACTCCTGGAGCCTTACAGAAGGACACTAGAGAATATATGAATCAAGCGGACCTGGTAATTATCCCGACAAAATGCAACAGGCAGGATATGGAAGCTTTAGAGCGAATGATGAAAATAGCTGAGGATTTTGATAAAAATAAATTCATCATAGTATTTAATCAATGGAATCGCTTTAATGGTACGGCTGAATTCATAAACTGGTTTAATTTCAGTTACCCAGGCTATAAGACATTTTTAATTCCTTCGTCAGTAGTTTTAACAGATGCAGCAGCTCGTTCAATGTCCGTGACTGATTACAGTCCAAAGCATAAGGCTGCTATAGCTGTAAATGAATTTGTAAAATTAATACTTAAATCAATAGGAGAGTAAACATGGGCGAATCAGTTTTTGCAAAGAATATAAAATCAAGAGAAGTTGATCAGGAGATTATTAAAGCAAGCAATAATCTGGAAGCAAAGCAGATATATGATCAGATTCATTTAAGCATTCCAGCAGAGCACAAGGAGCGATTTTTGAAATATTGTCAGGAGCATTATGTGAAGCCATCATTTCAGCTTCGTACCTGGATAGAAAAATATTGCAAATAATTCTCAATTAAAAATAATGTTCAATGAGTGTACATTTAATGTACATTTTATGTACATTAATAAGTTAAAAATACATTGAGTGTTCAACGATTGTACAGACAATGTTCATTCAATGGACATCGATTAAAATTTCATAATTGCAGCAGGGAAGATGAGAAAATTTAGATTGTAAAATTTTGACATTTGATTTAATATTTTAAGTGCATCATTAAATTAAAAACAATGTGAAGGCTATATAAATCTTTCGATATTGAGAAAGTGGCTATGAGAATCATCTCACGGATAAATATCTGACTTATCTTGCTATAATCGCAACTAAGGAGCCACTTCTAGGGCTCCTTTTTTTATTTTCCAATATTTTGATGCAAAAAAAATGCCCCCAGCAATCAACTGGGAGCTCGCATCATAAAAATAAAAAATCAATAAAGTGGCTGAGCCAATATCTTACGGATTTCAGATAGATTGTAGCACGTTCATAGTTTTTTCACAAGATGCAATTTATCAGAAAAGGGTAATAAAAGATGTTTGAAAGAATTAGGGGATTATTTAGTTATGGAAAATGAGAAGGATTTAATTGTGCATATTCCTGACGATGAGGGGTATGGCGAAAAGCCTGGCTTTGATGCAAGCCTTCCAGCTGATGTGAGATATGACTCAAATCTTAGTCCGATGGCAAAACTAATGTATTGCGAGATTAGAGCACTATCTTCTAAGCATGGATTTTGTTATGCAAAAAACAAATATTTTGAAAAAGTATTCGAGCTAACCGATAGAGCTATCAGGCTTTTATTGCAGCAGCTTAAAGAAAACGGCTATATTGAGATTTTTAAAGCAACAAATGATGTAAATGGAAAAAAATACAGAATCATCATGATTGCTGGTTCAAAAATTAAAAAAGTCGAAAAGCCTGAAGAAAGCATCAAAAAAAAGCGGAAAAAAATTTCCGCAAAAACCGGAAAAAAATTTCCGCAAAAACCGGAAAAAAATTTCCGCCAAGAAATAAATAAATATATAGATAATAATATATATAATACCGCGCGCACGCGCGTAACAGAAAACAAAGAGCAAGTCAAGAAAAAAAATCAAAACAAATTTCATAATTTTTCGCAGCGCGAATATGACTTTGCCGTTCTTGAACAAGCTCTTTTTGATCAGGCATATAAGCCAAGGGACGGAGATGATAGTTCATGAAAGAATGCCATATCTACGTCGAGACTTCTCTGAAATGGCCTAGTAAGGGAAGCGGAATCGTTGGCTTAATCTTTACAGACAAGGCTGACGAATATACTAAGCAGCTTTTTGGCCAAGTTAAAGATTCTACCGAGTACCAGGCTGTGCTCGTTGGAATAAAAAATGCGCTACGCTATTGCAGCAGCTTTGATGTGATTAATATTCATCTATCCTGCAGGAATGTGGCAAGCGGATTTGTCTGGCTTCCATCCTGGAAGCAAAATGATTTTAAAAATAGCAAAGGCGAGCCTATTAAATACATCGAGGAATGGCAAGCCATTGCAGCAGCATCTGAGCAGAAAAGAATTGAAATTCATCTCGGGCAGTTCAACGGATATCGTAACTGGTTAAAGTCGGAATGCGATAATCGTGGGCGCAAGCATGGATTTATTCTTTGATGTTTTCAAAAACCTAAAAGATGATTTTGTGTTATCGAGGATCACGAGGCTCTCGATGGATAAGGGTACGCATATTTTAATATTCTCTGACGATGATCTAATAATCAGAGTTCACGACGAAGGAGCTTCTCCTGATTATGCTTACCTGGTAGCAGCGAAAAGACTTGTTGAATGGGCATTGAGAAATGAATATCATGTCACAAGCTCCGTCAGCGTTTCGTGGACTGAAAAATTAATGGAGCACTTTGATGAAGTCGATAATGCAAAAGAAAGATGGTAGATGTTATTTGTGCGAAAGATTGAATCAAGATTTTAGCGAAAAGCCTTACCTGGAAGAGCATCACGCTATTTTCGGCAGCTCTGGAAGGAAGCTGTCAACTAAATTCGGTCTTTTAATTTATCTGTGTCCTGAACATCACAGGACATCAAAAGATGCGGTCCATCAAAATCACGAGATGGCTGCATTTGTACAAGATAAGGCCCAAAGAGCCTTTGAAAGTCATTTTAAAGATTTGGACTTCATGGAAATTTTTGGGCGCAACTATAAACTAGAAAACGAGGGCAGAAATGAGGAGATTTATGGATTCAAAAGATTAAATTAAAAAGGGGGTAAATGGGAGTTATGGAAATGACAAATCAAGAGATTGTCAAAAGCTACAATCAAAATCCTTCGCTTAGTCAGCTTAGCGTGATAGCAGAGCTGAACGATTGCAGCAAAGATGAAATCGTTGCGATTTTAAGAAATGAAAACATCATCATTCCGAAGAAAAAAGCAAGAAAAACATCGTCAAAAACAGTTGATTTTCCTTCGAAGGATAGACTTTTAAAAGACGAAGCAGAAAAACTGAATAAAAAAAACGTGTCAGCTGAAGAAGAATTGCAGGCTAAACCATTGCCGAAATATTTAATTCCTGAGTGCATTGTTGAGCTTGTTAATAAGCGAATCGAACAAATCCAACTGGAACAAATTAATTATTGCGACATGATTGATGCACTGAATGTTGAAAAGCGAGATTTGCAAAACTTCTTAAAGGGGGAGATAAAAAATGGCACGAAAAACAAGCTATTCGGGCAAATATAAGCTTTCGAAGGTGGAATTTGGCTTTGCAAAGTGGTATGCGCTTAAATATCCAGAATGGCTTGATGAATATAATTCACTTAAAGATTCAGTTAAGGCGATAACTTATGATCAGACTGGATTTGCAAAAGGCATCATAGTTGACAAGACACAAGACTATGCCACGAAGCGAGCTGAGCTTCGCGATAAGATGCTAAAAATAGAACATTGCGCTTTTGACGCAGGCGGCGAGATTGGCGAGTATATTTTAAAATCTGTCATTTATGAAGATCAGACTTTCGAAGATATGAAAGCTGAAGGGCTGCCTTGCGAGCGAACAATGTTTTATGACAGAAGGCGAAAGTTTTATTTTTTGTTAAACAAGGAGATAGGATGAAGTTTAATGGTTTTGACATTGGCTATTGCATTATGTGCGGCGACACAATCGGCCCTTGGGAATTACACGATGGATTCTGGTTATGCGAAAAGTATGGGAAGGAGTATGAAAAAGATGCAAGGACTAATCTTGAAGTCAAAAATGTTTATGAACAAGGAAAATCTTTATCTAGAGCGACAGCGAGTGATGAAGGAGATGAAAGAGGGGATGACAATCATTGATCCAAGTTATGAGCTTGTTTGTGTACCAGGCGAATGGATCAATGCAAAAATAGTAGGGCCAAATCCCTACGCAGAAATAATTATGTGCGATTCAAATGGAGTTGAATACATCGGCACGTTTGACAGGCTTGGAAGATATTTGACTCACACAGGAATGCAAGTGAATGATGTAGCTGCCTG
>Ga0310786_10002555_pt1 | contig 27643 bp, 22 predicted proteins | sample AusTroGonzalo_MG_FD_203881 | JGI IMG/M metagenome (GOLD analysis project Ga0310786, IMG submission 203881) | Bovine rumen microbial communities from tropical cattle in Woodstock, Queensland, Australia - Gonzalo_03 (v2) (version 2) | ecosystem: Host-associated > Mammals > Digestive system >...
CCGCCTCCACATGCCCTTGCAAAGCGACCGTTCCCCTCGCATAAATCCGTAACGTATCCAAACGGGTGTAGCCTCGGATTTTCACATCGCCTTCGACTTTCGCCATGAACGATTTTACTTTGGGTGCAGCCTCGCCCAAGTCCAATGTCAAATCGCCTGCAGCAATGTTCAACGATATCGGCGAAACGGCGGCAGAAGAATCCATTTCAAAAAAGCGACGGTTGCCGGACAGGGACTTAAGGCCGTCCGACTGCAAAATCCGTTCATGCAAATTATGTTCCAAAAGAGACGCGCAAGCAGCCCATTCCGACGTCGCAAACCGTCCATACGCATTCCCCAAAAGGAACTGGAATTTGTCCGTCCGCCATTCCGTCCATGGCCCGACAACGCTAGCCTCTACCGTCGGGAGTCCCACAAAGAACCGTTCAGGATAGCCGTCCAATTTCGCAATGACCGCCGACTCCGCCAGGTACATTTCTTGAGTTTCGTTTGCAACCAGCCGAACCGTCCGACGGAGCTCCCCCGGCAACCGCAACATCGACGTGACAAGAATCGAAAGCACAAGCAGCAAGCACAACACGAAAGGCAAAACGCTACCGCACGCCGACTTCATAACGCACCTCCTTCGTTCCGCACCGCAGTACGATATCGTTCTTGCCAATCGACTTCACACGATACGAGAAAAGTTCGTCACCACGCACAAGCGTTTTCGATTCGCCATCCGCTAATTGAACAAGCGCAGCCCGGCCACCTACGATTCCAAGCAACTGAAACGGCGGTAGTTCGCAACCCGCATTGTGACGGCTAGGCAAATGCTCCCGCTTTTCAAAGCGCATCAAGCCATGACCTTTCGCCCACATCAGGCATTCCAAAGTTTCATCAGGCGGCAAGTCGAGCGCCACCGCAGCGACATCGTCCAAAAGTATTGCATCTTTTCCAAAAACGTTCCACGATAACGGATTCTCACGAACCGCCACCAGCAACACGCATAAGCAAAACACCATCATCGCAAACAAAGTCCATCGACGTTTTTCGCAAGGTTTCATCGACGTACAAGCATCCAAATCGAGCTGTCGCCAAAACGGATCGCAAGCACCCGCACGAAATAATTCGTCCATATTCAGGTTGTCACAGCAAACGCGTTCCTCGAGAAAGTCGTCCACATTCGCAAAAAGTTCATCCGTTTTCAAGAACGCCTTGAACCGCGAAATTCGCTGTTCGCAGCATTCATCAAACGTTTCGCCATAACCGCATTCTTCTGACCAATGGCAGAGCCGCCCCTTCGCAAAGACGACGATGTACAAGACTCGATCCCAAAGCGCAACGAGCATCAAATTACCATCGGCGCCCTCAAAATTTTCCCCGCGCAATAGACGGTCGGCCAACGCATACAGCGATACTTGTTTGGGCAAGCAACGGTCAAACGTTTTGCGGAAACGCAAAAGCGATTCATTCGCTAGCGCCACAAGATAACGGTGCTTACGCCCATCCGACGCATTGAACGAAACCAAATGCCAAAAGAAAACGCGATTTTCTTGCGCTTCCATAGCGCCTTCAAGCTCTTCCGCAAAGCGCTTTTGCAATTCCGTTTCCGTCAGCACCCCATCATATGCGGTTGTCACTTCCCATGTGAACAAACTCGCTGAAACTGCAGCAATGTGTTTATGGAATAAAAGCATTTTTCCTCTTGTGAATGTATCTGCGAATGAAACCGAGTAAGTTGATCCCGGCACAAGGCCGGGATGACATGTCGCTGGCTCCCGAATCAAAGGTGATCCCGGCACCCCGGAAAAACATACGAGGCGAGTGCCGCGACAAAATGCTTGCATTTTGGCATGGTTGAGCCGAAGGGTGTTGCGCTTGCGCAACTAGTCCGGGGCAGGCTCTGGCCGGGATGACCGCAGAACGGGGTGACAGCGAACCGCTGGTTTATCGTTCCACCGTCGGGGTGATGAATATGGCAAGTTCACTTTCTTCCTCTTCTTCAGACGTGTAGCTGAACAACCGTCCAAGCACAGGAATACTCCCCAAGAACGGCACCGCCTGCCGCACCTCCGTTTTGTTCTTGCGAATGAGCCCGCCCAAACAAAGCGTTTCGCCATCACGGAGCACCACCGTCGTCTTCATATTGCGGGAACTGATATCGCGAGGGCCATCGCCGCTGCTCCTCCCCGCCGTCTTGATTTCCGGCGCCACCGAAAGCGTTATCAATCCGTCTTGCGTCATCGTCGGCGTAAGCTCCAGCGAAATGCCGTCGTTAAACGAGCGATAATCCGTTATCGGGAATCCGTCCGACGAAACTTGACTGACAAGGTAATAGACCGTATTCGTCACGTTCAATTCCGCCTTGTTGCCATTCAGCGTCGTCATGCGCGGTCGCGCCAGCACCTTTGCCTCGTTATTCTCTTCCATCGACGAAAGTTCCAGTTCAAAACGGTCCGGCAAAATGCCGATTTTTCCGAACGCGCCCGACTTCGAAATATCCTTGCCTAAAAAGTCAAAGAACCCGCGCACATGTACGTCACCCTCCCCCACGTTCCGCGTAGTCCCGCTCCGCACACCAAGCGCAAAACTTTTGCCCTTGCGAAACTCCACAATCACGCACGCCAATGTTACCTGCATCGCCGGCACATCAATCATCTTCAGGAATTCTTCCGCACGGTCCAAAGCCATACCAGAACCGCCCAGCACAAGCGCATTCTGCTCCCGGAATTCCGACACATGCACATCGGAATCCTTCAAGAACTTCGAAAGTTGCGCCGACGCTTTTTCCGGTGACACATGCTTCAGCGGAAACAGCCGCACCCCGGCAAGCGCCTTTGTCGCCCCATTTTCCGAAACCAAAAGCGACGAAGAATCCAGCTGAAACGTCCAGGCGCTCCCCCGAAAAATCGATGATAAAAGTTCCAGTAAAGTCACGTCCTTAAACGACATCTGGACGGTTTCATTCAAGTCGCCATACACCGCCAAATTAAGCCCCGCTTCTTCGGCAATCGCCTTGAGCGCCTCCTTAAGCGGAACCGACTGAAAATCCACCGAATAGAGGTTCCCGGCACGTTCCACCGAGACTTCTTTTCCCAAAAGCGCCCCCGGCGATTCCACCTTCCGCGAAACCCGTAAGCACCCCCGCTCCCCACGCACACGGAACCCGTTCGATTCCATCAACACTCGGAACGCTATTTCCGGGAGCATTCCCCTCAAATTTCCCGAAACCGTCCCGTCCACATCAAAATCCGAAAGCGCATTCACGCCCGTATTCAACGAAAATTCCTTCACGAAATTGCGCACATTCATGTTCTTGACCGCAATAACCACTCCCGAAGAATCCATTGCGATGTAAGAATCCTCCAGCGGACGCGCCCGCCGCACATGGAACACGCGGCCCTCCTGCACCACAGCAAGCCCATTGGCCGCACACAGCGCCGAAAGCCCCTCAAAAAGGCTCACGCCCTCCAAGTGGAACGTCACCTTTGTATCGCCCACGCCATCCACCAGAATGGGAGTCCCGTAAGCAAGCGAAAGCGACCGCACCACATCCGCCATCGGAACATCGACAAAATCAAGCGTCACCGAACCCGCCGTTGACGCGCAAAGCAGAGAATATGTAACGAGGAATACCCCAAGGATCCTTTTAAGAAGCACAATGCCTCCCCGAGAAATTGCATGCCCGCACCAATGGCGGCCCCTGCCCGGGATATAGTTAAGGATCTAGGGAACGATTTATCAATCGCTAAATAAACTAGTAAAAAATAAATGGACTAGACAAACTTTTTTTGAATTTCGTCCAAATGAACGCCCCAAAAAAAATCGGGACTTTATTACCCGGCAGGACTTTTATTCTCGTTTTTTCCGCTGCCACAAAGACCATAAAAAAGGATTTTTAGAACAAAAACTCAATTTATTCGAAAATTTGGGCACTTTCACGGTTTTGGCACAGTTATTGCTAAGTAAAGAGCAAAACATAGGAGAACCCTCATGAAATCAAAATACATCACCATTCTCACACTTTCGACTCTCGCCATTTTCGCCACCGCATCCGCCAAGAGCGATGCCGCATCCGAATTGACGAACGTCAAGGCCGAAATCGCAACTGAAATTTCCGCAGAAATTTCTGAAGAAGTCAAGACCGAAGTTTCCAAGACCGAAGTCAGCGAATTCAAGAAAATGCGCAACGAGCGCAAGGAAGCCCGCAAGAGCATTTTCGACAAGCTCAAAGCCGAAAAGAAAGAATTCAAGAATGCCGAAAAGAAGCATTTGTTAGAAAAGCCGGAAGTGGCAACATCCGAAGAAGTCACGACGGACACCGAAAAAGAAACTGTAGTCAAGGGCCCGAAGAAGCCGGAAATTGCAGAAAAGTTCGAAGCCAACAAGGCTGAAATTGAAGCCAAGAGAGCCGAACGCGAAGAAGCTTTGAAGGCTGAACACGAAGCACGCAAGGCAGAAATCGAGGCAAAGAAAGCCGAGATCGAAGCCAAGAGAGCTGAACGTGAAGAAGCGTTGAAGGCTGAACGCGAAGCTCGCAAGGCCGAAATGGAAGCAAAGAAAGCTGAAATCGAAGCCCAGAGAGCCGAACGTGAAGAAGCGTTGAAGGCTGAACGAGAAGCTCGCAAGGCCGAAATGGAAGCAAAGAAAGCCGAGATTGAAGCTCAGAGAGCCGAACGTGAAGAAGCATTGAAGGCTGAACGAGAAGCTCGCAAGGCCGAAATGGAAGCAAAGAAAGCTGAAATCGAAGCCCAGAGAGCCGAACGCGAAGAAGCATTGAAGGCAGAACGCGAAGCTCGTAAGGCCGAGATCGAAGCCAAGAAAGCTGAAAAGGAAAGCTTGAAAGAAGAAAAGACGGTCGCCAAGGCCTCGGCTGAATAATCGAAGCCGCCTTTCTCTTTGGGGTTTTGTGGGTTAGCTTATGGGATACAAACGTTTAATCACATACGTCATTTTGGCCGTCGCCGCACTCGCGACCGTTCCGTCTGCACAGCCGGAATCCGATATCGCGACACCTGCAGAAAAGGCCGAAATCACCCAGAGCCTCCCAGACCTCGAGCAAAAAGAGAAAGACGATTGGCAACGCCTGCGTGAAGAACGCAAGCTTGCCAGGCAACAGATTCTAACGGACATCAAGGCAAACGCCAAAGCCGAAGTCAAGGATTTCCAGCAGGACTTTTTCCAGCAAAAGCCGAAGAGCAACGAGAATTGGGAAAACTCCCTGAATCGCGGCAATTCTTTTAAGAAGGAAAAAGAAGTCAAGGAAAATCCTAGCGAATGGAACAAGCGCAAACCTGATTATCCGCCGTTCGAAAATCCTAGACCTGACGAAAGATTTCCGTACCCAAGAAATTTCTAAATACATTCAACATTACATTAAGCCGGATCAACATCCGGCTTTCTTTTTTATACGCAAAGAATGCCATTCACGCTCCCATATAAAGCACAACGTAATTAAAATTTCGTATATTCTCTACAAAGTTCATTGAGTTACGATTATGACTAGATTTTCGCTTTTATTCGCTCTTCTTTTTTGTGGATTCATGCTACAAGGATGTTCCTCGACGCCATCCAAGATGCATACCCTAGAAGTCCGGAATTCCGACAATCTAATCTTTGCTGTTTACATCGATTCTCAATACATCGGTGAAACCCCTATCAGCTACGACGTTTTGGCAGATACGATTAACGGAGCCCGTCTAAAAATTGCATACAAAGGAAACATTCTCAAGTCCTACACGCTTCGCAAAGATTCCATCGACGAAGAGAAAAACGAAAGACAAAAGACGGCTACAGCATTAGCAACAGTCGCTACTGTCGCTGGCGCCGTATTCATCCCCTACCCATTGGCATTAATCACCCCTTTTGTCGCCTACATTCCAGCACTTTCCTTTGGCAATCCCAAAATTACAGGCGAATGGAACTACCAATATTCCATCCATTCTTTTCCAGAATTTCGGCGAAACAAGGAACTGATCTACGAGCCGCTCCATCCCATAACGAACAGATGGTTCATCATCAAACGAGGGCATAACATCCCAGCTACCACTTATTACTGGTCCATGACCAAAGATCTTATCATGTCTTCGGGCGTATGTTATGACGAAGAAAATAAAACGGTCTGGTTCGCAAGCGATGACAAGGAAAATGTCTTTTATCCCGTTCCCGACAAGCACGTCACGCACTGCCTAGATACCGTCGTCACTAAAAAGACCATGTTCGGACAAACAACTCCGGTAATCGACGATAGGACTTGCGGATACCTGCCAGAACACGAAAGAGATGTCGCATGGTTCCGCCAATACCCATGCGAAAAGTTCATCAATAAGAGAAAATTTTAGAACAAATACGCAATCGTCGCAGAGCCGAAATACAACCGCTTTTCGAGCTGGATTCCGTTCAGAACAGTCAGCCCTAGGCTAAACTGCATCTTTTCGCGGATATTATAAGTGATGCCAAAATAATTCGAAAAATAAATGGGAAATTCGAACGTCAATTCATAATCCGTAGGCGGAATAATATCTGCATAGCCAGCCGTTTCGCCGCCCAGTTCATCCGTCCATAGCCACGGAGAATGCACAGAAGGCGCATAAGTTAAAGAAACGGGACCCAAGAAAACGCTGGCATAGCCCCCAAAGCCGCCGCGTAAATGGTCCTGATAACCATCGTAAGTAGACGTCAAATGTTCCGGTTCCGGCCAAGACTGGATAAAGGGCGAAGACGCCGCAATCCCCTCGTAAGTGTAATCCGTATTGCTCATGTCAAAGCCAAAGTAAGAGGACAATCCGATTTCGCCATAACGCCAGTTCAAGCCGACCGACAGCTTTGCGTACGGCAAGGGATCCAGTCCGAAGCCATAAGAAATAAAACGAATTTTCCGTTTTTCTAGCCATTCGATGCTGAGCGCCACCGGCAACGACTTGAACACATAACCGATATCGGCTTTGCCCGGTTCAAGCACTTCGGAATAATCCGTTCGGCTTCCACAATGAGCATCCCAGTCACAGACAACCGCTTTGCCCGTCCAAACTTTAGAAAGTTTAACCTTCTGATTTTCAAGCCGATGGATATCTACAGAAATGCGACGGATCGAGGAATTTTCATCCATTGCATATTCGGCACCCTTCAAAGTCGGATGTAATGTCACATCGAAATCGCCTTCCTTGACGCTCATAAAGTAGGCCGTACAGCCCGTCAACGAAGAGAAAACGAAGCATGCCAGCAAGAAGGCTACTTGTAGAAATGGACTTCGCACGATTCCTCCGCCTCTTGCACGTTCCAATCAATCCGAACGGTTTCTGTATTGACAATCAAATCCCAATATGCAGCAACCTTTATCTCGCAATCATAGCCAAACTCTTCCGAATAAACTTTCCCGGACGGCACCAAGAACAAGAACTCGCCCCTCCGCAAAGTTTCGACATACTTAAACGAAGAATCATGAATCACTACAGAGGTCGCACTAGAACAATAGATATCTTGGCAACCATAAATATCCATGTCCAGTTTATCGCCGATTTTAAACGTTACAAATGCATCTTTTTTGGAAAAAGAACCCACACGCTCCGCCGAAACATCTTTCCAGGCATAATAAGCTAGCGACGTCTTGTTCGCTTTTAAGTAAGAGCGATCCTGGGTAACGTTTTCCGTATCTGCGCAGCCAACAAACCAAACCGCAGACAACAAAAAGCCATACTTGACAAACCAGCGAAGCATAGCCCCAAAATATAAAAATTTCTGTTATTCGACACAATTAAACTAACAAAGCGACAACAAACACAAAACAAAAATCCCCGGAAAAGAACTTTTCCGGGGTACAACAAGGAGAAATCTCATTTTTTATTTAAACTTTCTGAGCAAGTAATGCATGTTCTGGTTGTATTCTCGCCAAAATTCAGAATCCGTTTTCTTCTTTTCTGACATTTTCATTAGGGAATTGTAGAATACAGCGCCAGAATGATCTAGGCCAGTCAGTTTTTCAAGGCAATCCATAAATTCCAAACTGTTGTCCTTTTCGTACCTAGAGGCGTACACGAACTCACGACCGTTCTTGTCTTCGGCAACGACCCTACTGTAATCCTCATAGAACTCCGTCTTGCAGGAATTCTCGATATAAGCGCCATCGTTCATATACGCTCTATGATGATTATACGAGCATTTTTTCCCGTTCATGGAAACACTTATATCAATATGGACCTCATCCAAAAGGTTTTCAAATTGAGAGGCCACTAACTCATAAGTTTTTCCATCCATGGCAAAGGTCGCAGAATTTTTAGACTTCGACTTTATTTCGATTCCAAGTTCATCAACCATATCCGGCATGTCTTCGGAATAATCCCAGAAAGCGCCATAGCCGCCTTCGATACTCGAAGAGACGCCTCTCAAAAATGCAAACAAGGACACAATAAAGCCAGACTGAGATACATCATCGGTCAAATCTTCAAAATATTCATTGTCACGAGCTCTATCACTGGTAGCATGGATGACTTCAGGCGTAATCGTCATCGTGACTCTGTGCCATTCGGAGCGACTATGGCAAATCACTTCGCCTTCGTCGACCTCACAAGGAACCGAGGCCCAATCCCCGAAGATGTTCGGAGCGCTGCCACCGACGTATAAACCAAGGGAATACTCTTCGTAGTAATCTTTTTCCGGGAGCTCAATCAACGACAAAGCAGTATTCCCACTCACTGAAACATTTAAAGAGTCTTTTATAAAACGGACGATTTCATCCGAAAGGGTTACGAACTCATACCTAGCGAATGTCGTATCGCGTTCCGTAATGATTTTCTTTCGAGTAGCGGTTTTCGCAACCGTATCAAGGACGCAGAACTCATCTTCTCGATCATGATAAAAAGAGATGGTCTTGGCTTTTTCATCAAGTTTGAAAATAGGCATATCGTGAACACCAGTCGAACCCACGGAATCGCTGGAATCTCCGTTACATGCAACCCAAATAAAAGTCGCACAAGCCCCCAAAAGAGTTATGGTTTTATTGAGTTTCATATTTTCCCCCTTAAGTCACCTTAATAAAAATAAACAAAAATATATCAAAACGGTAAACTTTTTGTAATATTTGTAAAAAAGAGTAAACTTTTGCGTTTTTAGCTCAAAAAAGCCATTTTTCGGGAAGTTTCAAGCATAAAAAATTCCATTGAGCGTCGCACTCGCCCAATGGATATCAGCTTCGTTGCAGGAAAAATTACATCGGAGGCAGAGCGTAGAGATAGGCACCGTTGCTACAGAGCAAGACGCAACCATCGATTTCTTCGGACATACCCTCGACATCGCAAGCGGTTCCGATATGCGGGCTGGACTGGCAACGGATAGAAGGGTTATCGCACTCTAATTCTTCGGCGCATTCGTAAAACCTGTAGCGTTCCACCCACTTGCCATTGACGCAGATGTAGTTTTCGCTTCTATAGAGATCATCATTTGCATAAATGCGGAGGTCGCGGCTAGATTCCGAACCATCGCAAGGTTCGCTCAACCATTTGTCGTTGCAATATTCCTTAAGGCCGTACTTGCTGCAAAGTTCGTATTCGCTGTAGCCACATTCCGGAGACAAGGCATCACATCTGGGAAGTACGGAAATTTCAGACCAGAATCCGTTATGGCATTGATACGGAAATCCCGTCTCGCAGTCTTCGGTAATTGTGCCTTCATAAATAGGATCGCAGGAGCCACAGCCGACCGTTCCCAGTTTGCATTTGAGTTTGCTGACATGTACGCAGGTTTCGTCGCCCAGGCCGTACTCTCTCCATTTGCCATTTTCACACTTGTAATGGCCTTCGAATTCGCCTTCGCGATAGCAAGCTTCGCAATATTCCAATTCACCATCAGCACAGCGCTTATTGTTTTCCGTTTCCTTGACTTTCCAAATTTCACCGTTGCAATAGTAAATGGCTCCGCTTTCGCAGTCTGCAATTTCCTTGATGCCATTCGGTTCGCAAAGGCGATAACCGCATCCGCCCATGCCCGGCTTGCATTCGTCCGGCTTGATGTTCAAGCAAGAAACTTTTTCCCAGTAGTTGTTTCTGCATTGGTAGTTGTCGCCGGTCACGCAGTCCACGGCAGAACTTCCGTTCTGATTCACGCAATTACCTTGAGCGGTCATGCCATCGTAATCCGAGATGTGACGGCAATTTTCCACGGGTTCTTCTTCGCAGCAAACCGGTTTTTGCAACCATTTGTCGCCACAGACAGTTGTCCAGCGACCATTCGGGCAGGATTGTTCAATGGCACTAGAACTCGACTGCACGATCGAAGAGGAACTCGGCAGAACTACTGCGGAGCTCGAGCTATTGTTGCAATAACGAGTTTCGCCCATTCGGCAAAGTTCTTCAACGGTGTAGCCGCACTCAGGGTCCAAAGCGTCACACCTCGGGCGGACAACCATCTCGGACGAAGAACTTTCAACCGCAGAAGAACTCACCACTAACGAAGACGAGCTTTCTGCCAGCGAGGAAGAACTTTCAGCAATCGAAGATTTTGGACTTTCGAAACTCGGACCGTTAAGAGTTTCGTTATCGCAGGCAACTAGCGCAAGCATCGCTAACGATGCAACGGCAACGCCGCACGACATTCGAGTTATTTTGTGATTCATAATATTTTCTCCTTTTATTATATAAACTTTCCCTAAGCCCCTTGCCTGCGCAAGGAGTTCTGATTTTTTTTGTCCGTATTTTTTTGCGGTTAATTCTTACTCTTTAATTTTTTATCCACTCGTCCGAGCCGCTTAACGCCCAGCAGCTTTGGCCAGACAAATCTCCAGTCACGACAATGCGTTCAATTTCAGGGCGTTCGTCAATTTCGCCGCAGAACTTGAATAAGAATCGAACTAGTCCACCACTCTTTTGCTGACAACCATCAGCGTCAACATCCAGAACCGTCAACTTACGGCTTGTAATTTCGGCAAGGACATGCCCTGCGTACTTATCGCCATAGAGGTTCAGCATATAAAGCCCACAGCTTTCATCGGCAGTGCCGTTCTGAATCGCAGAAACAAGTTCCGAATATAGCTTGAACGTTTCGGGGAACAGGCTCTTCAAGGCGCCAACATTCTGCTTGACAAAACGATAGACTTTTTCGGTAGCATCAAATTCGGTCGCTTCAGCTCGATGCGGCCCCGTTCCCGGAGGCGGATCTTGCTCGGTATCGCCATCGACAACATTCCCAAACGTTGTCGCCAAGACATTGCTATCAAAGCCGTCACCATCCAAGTTAAACAAGTGCAGATAATACCCTAAAGAATTATCACCCGGGACTTCATTCGGAGTCTTGGAATTACCACCGTCACTTGAAGAACTTTCTGGTATCGGCACATTATCCGATTCTTCAGAACTGCTAGAAGGAATCGTTTCCGCAGGCCTTCTGGAGCTAGAAGATCTCGTTATATTTTTCTCGGCCTCGCTAGAAGAAGACGTCTCATTTTCCTTCACCGAACTAGACGACACTTCATCAACTTCCTTGGAATCCGAAGAACTTACCTCAGGTTCTTCAGAACTCGAAGACATTTCCGCAATGATTTCGTTGGGTTCTTCGGAAGTTCCCGCCAAATCACTGCTGCACCCCGCGCAGAACAAGGACGCGAAAACGCAAACAACGAAAATCGACACAACAGAGTGCATCCACACAAATTGCTTAGACTTGTTCATCGCCCTTCTCCTTCACGTTCTTCGTCAACGGGAACAACTGCAAATTTAAACGATACACCTGCTCAATATTTTTGTCTTCAGAAGCAATCGAAATAATCTTGTGCCGAAAGTCATCGATTTCTTTTACAATGCGGGCGTACGTTTCGCGGGAAATTCCCATCGTAACGCCACTAAAATTGCGTTCTTCTTTCGGGAGTTCCAAGGCCGGAGTCGCCAACTTTGACATTTGGCGGTGCATACCGCGCAAGGCAAGGCGCGTTGCATCGGGCGTTCCCTTCACGGACGCTTCGGACTGTACAAAATTTCCGGAATCTTTTTTAAGGAGCCCGGCCTTCGTCAAGAAATCCAACGATTCACGAACTTCGAGCGCAGAAACTTCGGGATAGCACATCTTGGCAAGCTCGCCCGGAGTCGCCCCCGGCATAATAGGCGCGAGTTCCCTGATAACCGGATTGCACCAGGAATCGTAATACTTGAACAAGTCGCCTTCGAGAACGCGCACCTTGTGGACTTTCGCGATCGCAAGCATGTTTTCGTAGGCGGCCTTCTTTTTTTCTTCGGTTTCGGCCTGACCAAATTCGACCATCGCACGGAAATAATCCATTTCGAAACCGGCAAGCCCCATTGCAAGCCCCGTGCGTTCCACGCCGATACGACTGAGTTTGCTTTTACCGTCGCACACGACCTTCATGTACGAAGGCGAGCTGAACCCCGTGATTTTCGAGAACTCACGCCACGAAAAAGCGGAACAGCGCTTGCGCTCTTCATAAAAGTCTCGCATGTACATGCGGAAATCGGAATATTCGACAATCGGTCTCATACTCCAAAATATATAAGATTTTTTTTGCGACGTCAAGATTTTTATGCTACAAAAATGCAGAAAATTTTAAAAATTTAAAGATTTTTCACATTTTCATTTTTAAAAATCAGACATATACTACACACTGTTGCATATACAAAAATCCATAGTACAGATTTTTCCCAAAACTGTTTCAAACACACCTAAAAGCAATTCCTAATAATTTGTATCTTTTGTATTGAATAGCAGTTTGGGATTAATGAAGGAGGAAATATGAACTTGTTATCGAAATTATGTACAATTTTATTCGCTGCCGGTAGTTTTTCATTTGCAGCCGAACAGCAACGCGCAGAAATCATCGTTGATGAAGATCTCTATAAAGACGAAGAAGTGCTTAGCGCCGTGCGGAAATACGCCATCCAAGTCGAAAAGAATTTCAATTTCAAGATCGACATCAAGTCTTTCCCGGCAGCACTCGTTCTCGACCAATCGTCCTTAAGCACCACCCCGCGTTTTAAACAGCAAAGCACCGCCGAAGAACTGAAAGCGGCCATCAAGGAATCCTGGCAGGACAAAACTAAAGGTCCATTAGCAGGCGTCATTCTTCTAGGCAACCTGCCTTTCGCCAACATGGAGTTCTTTGCCCGTGAATCCGACGGCAGAGCCGGTTATCCCGGCGACGGCAAGATTGTCGGTTATCAAGTCTGGGCTGTAGACTTCTACTACATGGACCTGGATGGCAAATGGACGGATGAACTTGTCGGAACAGGCTGCGTATCCGACGGCGCATGTAGCGGAGAACTGGAATACGGAGAAAACGGAATTTACGATTCCCACTACAACCACTTTGACGGAAAACTCGCCGGCGAAGACTTTGAAATCTGGGTTTCCCGTGTAAACCCGTACGGCGAAGCCCGTGACTTGAACAATTCCAAATGGATCGAACAGCTCCGCAAGTACGACACGGAATACTTCCCCAAGGTCAAGGAACTCACGCTGCGTTGGCTCGACAAGGCCTACCGCGCCCAAGCCTCAAAGGCCCCGAGATCGGACAAGGCCCTGTTCACCTATTCCGACCCATCCCCCATCTATAACGAAGACTACGGCGTAGTAAGCCATATCAGCGATCTTTCGAAAATGTACAACGAAGTCGACGTGGTCCATTCGACAGACAAGAACAAGAAAATAAAATACAGCGAGATGGATTACGACTGGCTCACGCATTTGGGCCATGGCAACGAAAAATCCTTTGCCGACGGACTTTCCGTACTCGATTTCGACACTCCAGTCAATCGCGTCCCGAATCTGCTCAACCTGTTCTCTTGCAACATCGCCCGCTATGCAACACCCGACGGACGCTCTTATGACCGCACTGTGGGCCACGCCTACTTGTTCAGGTCCCTGGAAGGCGGGCTTACGATGATTGCCTCGACAAAAATGGGTGGCGGTTACCAAGCCGTTGACACCCTCTACAAGCACTTACGCAGCAACTACATGGGCGAAGCCTACCTCAAATGGGCCAACTACAGATCCCTGGTATTTGAAGCAGCCAAGAACGCCAAGGATATTTACACCTGGTACTACGGGACAACACTTTTCGGCGATCCGTTCATCAAAATCGAAAACGACATGACCAACGTAAAGCCGGATAGCACGCCCCAAAACATCGCCTTGCACGCATTGAAAGATTTAAACATCAGCGGTAAATGCTACGATTCGACCGAAGAAAAGGACGGTTTCTGCAATGCCGTCTGCGGTTCCACAGAATGGAATTACTGCGCAGGGATTCACGGTTCCGCAGCCATCGGTAACGTTTACACCAAAGGCGGAGTCATCCTGAACGCCGAAATCTCGGCCAAGAAGGCTATGATCTACCGCAATTACGAAGACGCTATCATTTATATCAGCGCGAAAGCCGACTACGACTATGTCGCCTACACGAATCCCAAACGTTGGAACAAGGAACTTGACGCCCATGAATCCTTGGGAGAATTTCCGGATGCATCTTGCACCGAAAGCGTTACCGTGAACGACAATTACACCCTCGTCGACGGCAAGTGCCTCAAGTCCCTTTCCGTATCCTACACCGGAACGCTAACCATCCCTAAAGGCGTTTTCTACGTAGGAACACTCACGATGGCATCGGGCTCCGAATACAACATTGACAACAATGGATACGCGTCTCAATTGCATGTCAAGAAGGGATTCTCTTGGAATAGCAAGCTTACAAATTCCAACACGAAAGATATCCTGCAAAAAGCAGCCACATTCAAGCTGTACGTCTACGACGATTCAAAGTTGATGGATATCAACGCGCCGTTCTACGGTTCCATCGAAGCTCCGAACACGGTACTCAACATCTATACAACAGCCTACGGCTCCTACGTCGGTAACAGCCTCGCCGTACATGAAGATGCTGTCGTACATTACGAGCCCTACAGCCCGAAGATTGACTCGGCAACCATCGCTATTCCGCTTGAAAAGACCATCCTTGCAGGAACAAAAATGATTTCCCTGGACCGCAACACGATTGTATTCGAAGCATCCAAGGCAGGGAACTACAAGATTGCACTGATGGACATTCTCGGCCAAACAGTAGCCTCGTTCAATGTCAATGCTAGCGCAGGCCGCAACACGATTCCAAGCAACCTTGCGAACCTGAAAAGCGACCGTTACATTGTAAGTATCAAGCGCGGGAATACCGTCGAAAGTTCAAAAATGATCTTATTACGATAAAATGGTCTTACATACTAGTTTGATCAAGACGTGCGCAATTGGACTTGCCGTAGCCAGCACACAGTTGTTTGCCGAATTTGGCGGTTACACCTCGATGTATGTGAACCCGGCTGAACTTTCTGAAACTGATGAGCTAGAATTCAGCGCGGCATTCTTCAGCACCACTGGCGGCGAAGCTAGCCAGGAATACGCCAGTTTGACGTACCCGATCGACTACAAGCACACTTTGGGCGTCTCCGTTTTCGAAAACGCCGCTTTTGTTGAAGGCGGGCAGTCCTATGGCGAAATCGCCGCTCAGTTCGGTTACGCCTACAGACTCTTCAACTTGCTCTCCCTCGGTGTCGATTTCTCTGTCTTGTACATCAACCAGTTTGATGAAGGCAAGCAGCTCACGGTCGGTGCTGACGTAGGCTTGAGCTGGAACCCGCTCGCTTCTTCGAAGTACGGTTACTTGCTCATCGGCGTTGCCGTGCAGAACCTTCTCGCTCCGGTCGTCAGCGAAACCGACAGCAATGACGAATTCAAGTTCTTGCTCATGGGCGCTGATGACGTTTACAAGTTTCCGACGAATTTGAACTTCTCTTTGTTCTATCGCGGATTCAATCGTCTCCTTGAATTCAAGGCTGATTTCTCCGTAGTAAACCTCATCCACGATTCTAAGAAAGATGGTTCGGGTTGCGACTTCGAAATGAGCTTTTCCCTGACCTATTATCTTTCTCCTCACTTCGGTATCCGTGCCCGCTATACAAAGGAAGGCAATCCGGTTATCGGTGCTACGGTGAACGTCAAGGATGTGAGCATCTTCCGTTACCTCGCTCTTGATTTCGAAATGTCTCACGACGATCTCTGGGCCAAGAAGAACCGTGGCTTTGTCTGGGCAGCCAAACTCACAACCCGCTTCGGTAATACTCGCGAAGAGAATATCGGCGAAGAACGCTATCGTCGCTTGAATATTGAACCTGAAAACGACTACTATGCAGCCATGAGTCTCTACTCAAACCGCCAATTCTTGGAAGCGGCATACGCCTTCGGTGAAATCCAGACGAAGTACCCGTCATTCCGCTTGGTGGACCAGGCTGCTTTCTACATGGCAAAGTCCTTTGAAAACCTCCGCATGCACAAGGCTGCAAGGTCAGTCTACCAAGACGCACTCAAACGTTATCCGCAGAGTGACCAACGCGCCAAGTATCACTTCCAGTTGATGAACATCGACTATAAGGAAGGCAAGTACAAAGAAGCTATAGACAAGTATCAGGTTATCGCTCAGAAGTACGGCAAAAGCGATGCGAAAACTGACGCGGACTACATTGCAGGCCAAATCAAGTTCGAACAGGGTCTCTATCGGGAATCCGTTGACCTGCTCGCTTCCATTCTTCCGGGTAACGCCAACTACTTCTATGCCCGCTATACCATGGGTATCGCTAACAGCCGTATGGGCAAGTTCGACGAAGCCGAAAACTGCTTCCGCGCTATTACGGAACTGCCAGTTTCCAACAAGTCCGAACACGACATCCAGAATGCCGCGAAGGTCAAACTCGGTCACCTATTCTTCTCTGCAGAAAAGCCAAACATCGTTGCCGCAGCTCAGATGTATCTCCAGGTCCATAAGGAATCTCCGGTGTTCGACGAAGCTATGCTCGGTATTGCATGGTGCTTTCTCAAGGTTAACAAGCCGGACGAAGCTATCAAACCGGCCAAGTGGATCATCAGCAACCTTCCGGAATCTTTCCTCGTGTCAGAAGCTTACCTCGTGCTTGGTTACTGCAACTATATTAAGAAAAACTATCGGGAAGCCATTGATGCTTTGGATGAAGCTAGGAAGCGTACGGAACAGCCGATTGTGTCTGTTGCTTCTCGCGACAGTGCCCGTCAGGCTTTCGATGCAATGCAGAGTGAATTAGACTCCGTTCAGGTTCTAGCCTTGGATCTTGCCCGTCAGCTACCAACTCCGCGTGTGGAAAGTAAGCGTAAAGCTTTACGTCCGACATTCGACAAGGCCTACCAGGCTATTGAAGATTACGCAACGTTTATGCAGAGATCAATCGAGAGTGACCGTTTCGAATCCAACCGCAAGTGCATTTTGGAAGACGCTGGCTTTACAAAACCCCTATATAATCCTCCACTTCCTAATTATAATAAGCCCAGTAAACCCAATTATGACTCATCTATTTCACTTGAAGATGATTTGTAGAACGGGATATTCGTAAAAATAACCCATTTTTGCCTGATAGAGCCCCGTTAGGTCTTGCCCTTATGTGCAGTAGATAATTTTTTATATATTTGTTTTGATTATCGAAACGAAAGGGAACCTCTAAATTTTGAGGTGATGAACATTTAAAGAGATTGATTAATGGCAGCTACAAAATATACAGAAGACAGCATCAAGTCCCTCGAATGGCATGAACATATCCGCCTCCGCCCCGGCATGTACATCGGTAAGCTCGGCGACGGACAGAGCCCGGACGACGGCATTTACGTGCTCGTCAAGGAAATTATCGACAACTCCATTGACGAATTCGTGATGGGTGCGGGCAAGAAGATTGAAATTGATATCGACGACCATGCGGCACGCGTTCGCGACTACGGCCGTGGCATTCCGCTCGGCAAGGTCATCGACTGCGTATCGAAGATCAACACGGGTGGTAAGTACGATTCCGAAGCTTTCCAGAAGTCGGTCGGTTTGAACGGTGTGGGTACAAAAGCCGTGAACGCCCTCTCCACGAAGTTCATCGTCAAGAGTTTCCGCGACGGCCGCATGAAGCAGGCCGAGTTCTGCCGTGGCGTCCTGGTGCAGGACTACAAGGAATGCGCGACGACCGAAAAGAACGGTACCGAAATCTACTTTGAACCGGATGCCGACATCTTCAAGAACTACCGATTCCTCCCGGCCTACATGGAAGAAAAGGTCTGGAATTACGCCTACCTGAACAACGGCCTCCAGCTCGTGATGAACGACAAGGTCTATACAAGCCCGAACGGTCTTTTGGACCTCTTGAACAAGCACGTGGACGATTCCATCCGTTACCCGGTCATCCACTTCAAGGGTAAGGATATCGAATGTGCGTTCACGCACGGCAACCAGTACGGCGAACACTACTATAGCTTTGTGAACGGTCAGCACACCACGCAGGGCGGTACCCACCAGCAGGCATTCCGCGAAGGTGTCGTCAAGGGCGCCCGCGACCACTTCAAGAAGGACCTCGATCCGGCCGATGTGCGCAACTGCATCATCGGTGCTATTTCCGTGCGCATCCAGGAACCGGTGTTCGAATCGCAGACCAAGACGAAGCTCGGCTCTACGACGGTCGCTCCGGGTGGCGCACAGTTGCGCTCCTGGGTTGTCGATTACGTCGCTAGCGAGTTCGACAACTTCTTGCACAAGAATCCGGAAACCGAAAAGGCCTTGCTCAACCGCATTACGCAGAACGAACGCGAACGCAAGGAAATCGCAGGCATCAAGAAGCTTGCGAACGAACGCGCCAAGAAGGCAAACTTGCACAACCGCAAGCTGCGCGACTGCAAGATCCACCTCACCGACGTCAAGAACGCGCTCAACCGCGAATCGATGATTTTCATTACAGAAGGTGACTCTGCATCGGGTTCCATCACGAAGGCTCGTAACGTGCAGACGCAGGCGGTGTTCAGCCTCCGCGGTAAGCCGCTCAACAGCTTTGGCATGACCAAGAAGGTCGTTTACGAAAACGAAGAATTCAACTTGTTGCAGCATGCGCTCGACATCGAAAACGGTCTCGAGAACTTGCGTTACGACAAAGTCATTATCGCAACCGATGCTGATGTGGACGGTATGCACATTCGCCTTTTGCTCATGACGTTCTTCTTGCAGTTCTTCCCGGAACTCGTGGAACAGAAGCACTTGTACATCTTGCAGACGCCGCTTTTCCGCGTACGCAACAAGCAAGTGACCAAGTACTGCTATGACGAAGCCGAACGCGACAAGGCCGCCAAGGAAATTGGCAAGACCGGTCTCGAAATCACACGATTCAAAGGTCTTGGCGAAATCAGCCCGGAAGAATTCGGACAGTTCATCAACGAGGACATGCGCCTTGAAACGGTGAGCATTCCGCCCGACGCTTCGCTCGGCAAGATGCTGGAATACTACATGGGCAACAACACGCCTATGCGCCAGGAACACATCGTGCTGAACCTGAGAGCAGACGCTGTCGAAGAACTGTAAGCGCCGGAGTCGCACGTTCAAAATCACAATCTGTGACTTTGAAAAACGAGATAGAAAAAATGCCGCGGATTCGCGGCATTTTTCATTTCACAAGTCAAGAGAAATAAACAACGACTACTTCACGACTTTCTTGATGTAGCTAGACTTCAAGTTCTTGAGGTAGTAAGTTCCGTGCGGGATTTGCAAAGCCTTGAAGGAACCTTCCGCCGATTGCGGGATCGCGACAAAAGACTTCACCAACACGCCCGTAACAGAGAACACAGCAAAGTTTGTCGGTTCCTGGCTTACCCACTCGAGTTTCTGAGCGATGGCAGTCGTGGAACTTGTCGGGGCTTCAGAGCTGCTGGATTCTGGAGTTTCGCTGCTGCTAGATTCCGGGGTCGCGCCAACCACTTCCAATTCTAAGTCCATGAATTCGATGACAAAGGAACCGTCGGATTCAGCTTGGATTTCTTTGCCCTTCTGCTTTACGGTCTTGCCGTCGGCGCCTTCGATCTTCACGCGGAGCGGAACGCTCTTGGGCATGGCCGAATGCGGAGATTTCCAAGAAACCTTGAATCCGCCATCAATGTCTGTCGAAGTCGCTTTGTCAATCACGAAATGCGCGCGGTAGTACGCTGCCACGCGGCCCATCGGGGCGCGCCACAAGCCCTGCGTCTTGGCTTCGTCCATAATGGAAATCATGTCCGACGGGGTGATGCCGTAGCCAAAGCCGGCGCCGTCCACGCCATGGTTCAACTGTACCGTCCAGGCGTTCTTTTGCTTGGCTTCGCTCATGTTGCCCTTGGACTGTTGCGTGTTGCCTTGGTAGCAGTCCGAACTGATGCGTTCCCATACTGGTTCTTCATCCCACTTGTACTTGGTGGCGCCTTGGCAGTTACGGTTGACAATGTGGGCCTTCGCAATTTCGGCTTCCACGGCGTCGTTGTAATAGCAGTAGGGAGTTGCGAATGCAACGACTTCAGCGTTGCTTCGTTGCTCGAGGTCGTACTTGTAATCGGTGATTTCGCCCTTCAGGTTGTTGGACTTGGTCAAGTCGCTGTGCGTCTTGGAATGGTTACCGATTTCGTGGCCTTTCTCGGCCATCGGAAAATACTTCGACTGGTTTCCGGCATTCATGCCGCCAGTCAAGAAGAAAGTCACCTTGATGTCCTGATTCTTTTCAAAATATTCCCCGAGATTGTTCAACTGGGAAATTTCGCAGTCATCGAACGTGAATGATACGGCACCGGGATGACCATTCCAAGGAACTGTGGTAATGGGACCTGCATATGCCATTGCGCCCATCAAAGACATGACTGCTACGGATGCGACTTTCATTTTTACCCTCCAAAATCAAGCCGCATATAATTTATATTCAAAACGAGCCAACGCCCCTGCGTTCAGCGTCATTTCTGTTGTATCAAAAGACAACAAATAAGGCGAATTTGACTTCGCAATTAGACAAAAAATGCCGCAGTTTCGCGGCATTTCTCAGTTCAATAATTATAGATGACTGTAGCCCTACACTTTGTGCAGGCTTTGCGTCTTGGGGCCTTTCACGCCAGCAGGAAGGATCATCATGACCTTTTCCATGCGGGTGCCGTCCATGCGCAAAACGCGGAAGGTGTACCCCTGAATCTTGACTTCGGCGCCCGGCGACGGGATGATTCCAAGCGTTGCCTGGATCAAGCCGGAGAGCGTTTCCACGTGAGAATTCTCAGGCGGTTTGAGTTCCACATCGAGTTCGTATTCCAAGTCCGAAAGCGTCATGAGCGGGTCGAGAATGTAGCGTCCGTCCTTCAACTTCTGCACGTCCTCATCTTCGTCCATGTCATCTTCGTCACGGATTTCGCCGACGATTTCTTCGAGAATATCTTCGAGCGTCACAAGACCTGCAGTTCCGCCGTATTCATCGACGACAATCGCGAGCTGGTTACCCGTCTTGCGGAGTTCCGTCAAAAGATCATCAATCTTCTTGTGGTACGGCACATAGACCGGCGGCATCACGATCTTCATCAAGTCAAACGGCTCGTCGTGATGTTCCGTGTACCATTCCAAAAAGTCGCGGTTCGAAAGGATACCGACAATGTTGTCGACCGTTTCCTTGTACACCGGCAAACGCGAATGGCGTTCGTTGTTCAAGACCTTCACCAAGTCCTCAAGCGACGTATCTACGTCAATGGCGCACATGTCCACACGCGGCGTCATGATTTCACGCACCGGCGTTTCTACGAAGTCAAAGATGTTGAGGATCATCTGGCGTTCTTCTTTTTCCAGGCCTTCGCCTTCGGCAAGCGAAGAATCCGAAAGATCCGCCTGCACAGCGTCGCGACGTTCCTCAGGCAAAAAGCTGAGCTTGGCGTCGTAACCCAAAGCATTCAGCAACTTGAGGTAAATCGTATGGCATACCTTCCCTACCGGGACAAACGGCATGCGGAGCAACCTGTAGAACGGCACGAGAATTACAGATAACGTATCCGGTTTCAGGTTACCGATCAAGTTCGGGAAAAAGATCGTCAAGATATAAATCAGCGCACAGGCACCAACCATATAGGCCAAGAGGCCAAACAGCCAAAAGTCATGAACCCACTGCCAAGGCGAGTTCGAGAACAAGTAATAGCCAAAAACACCAATGCCCACATCCGAAAAGATGCGGCCAATGGAAACGGTTTCGTTATAGCCGCCATGTTCCACAATCTTTGCAATTTTTTCTTCGCGTTCCGTGCGGTCACGGGAGTCGCGCTTGGCATAGATTGCGGCAAAAACAGCCTTGACTAAAGTGAACGAAGCCGAAACAAAAACAAACAGGCAGAGAAGAACTATGGCAATAGTGCTATCACCCATCCATGCTCTCCTTGTCCTTGTACGGATCCAAGCCCAAGAACTCGCATTCACGAGCACGCATAACCTTGCGTTCGGCGGCCTTCATGTGGTCGTACCCCGACAGGTGGAGCAAGCCATGGACAATCACGCGCTTCATCTCGGCAAAAAAGCTGTTGCCGTATTCCGGAGCTTGGCGCTTGACCTGGTCTCTTGCAATGTAGATTTCACCGAGCATTTCTTCTTCGCCCGGAATTTCGTCGTGCCATTCGAACGAAAGAACGTCGGTCACCTTATCAAGACCGCGGTAGTTCTTGTTCATCTCGCGCACGAACTCGTCCGTGCAGAGCACGATATTGACGTTATTTTCCTTGCCCTCTTCGGCCAGGAGTTTGCGGGCCATCTTTTCGAACTTGTCCTTCCAAGGGAAGGACTCGATGTTCCCCTCGCACAGGAAATCGATCTTGTAGCGATTCTTTTTACTAGCAGGGTCTGCCATTAAATGTTATACCACTTTTTTAATACGTTGATAATAGCTTCAGCTTGCGCTTTGCCTGTAATCTTGAACTTGCCCTGAGGCTTGAAAGTTCCTTGCATTTTGCGGTAACGACGCAGAGAGACCTTCGGTTCACCGAATTCACCCGTTTTCGGATCGCGATCCTGATAGAAGAACATGACGGTCGGCCAGGCGCCCTTCGACAGGACTTCCTTGTTCAATTCCTTGATGATGACATCACCGGTTTCTTCGTCAGTGTATTCGACGGTCAAATCTTCAACTTCTGCACTCATTTTTACCTCCAATGAAACACAAGACTCCTTTCAAAGATACTTGCGACAAGTACGTGAATAAATATATTAAATAGATGAGAGAGGAGAGACGAGTGACGAGAAAATGAGGGTTATGAGCCGTGAGTAATGAGGGGTGAGTCGTCTAATGCGCCTTTGACGCATGATGATGTTCGCAGCAGCCGCCATGGGTATGGTCGTGGCTTCCGAGAACGCGATGCGGCACCCCGTGGGCAATCAAATCCACTTCGCAGCCATAAGTGCGATGAAGCATTTCTTCGGTCAGGTTTGCCCCTTCGTGGTAATGGACAGAATGGTTTACGCAAACAACGCTTTTTACTTTGTGCGAGAGAGCCATCAAGTCGTGCGTCACTATGATGATGGTCATGCTTTCGCTGAATTCCGCAAGCATGTTGTAAAGCGCTTCGATACCCGTGACATCGATATTGTTGGACGGTTCATCCAAGAAGAGAATCTTCGGATTGCAGACAAGAGAGCGTGCAATCAAGACGCGTTGACGTTCACCGCCGCTCAATTCGCCGAGACGACGATCGAGATAGCCACCGATATGCACTCGTTCGAGAGCCGCCTTGACTTCGGCAGATTTTGGAGAAAGCCCGGCCATGCCGGTCGCCACGCACTCGCCCACCGTAATCGGAAAGTCGATATTCTTGTTCGTGTTCTGCGGCACATAACCGACGGCTACTTTTTTCGTCGGAACCTTTTCGCCAAACACGCGCACAGATCCCGTCGTCGGCTTCAAGAGTCCCACCATCAGTCGCATCAAAGTCGACTTGCCGCCCCCATTCGGGCCAATAATAGCCACAAAGTCATTTTCGTCAATCGAGAGATTGACGTTCGTCAATACAGGAGACTTTCCGTAACCGAAGTTCAGATCTTTGATGTCGATAGCAGACATTACTTTTTGCGAGCCTCTTTAAGACCGTCGACAAACGTCTGCACGTTACCGAGGAAATCTGCATCCAGCGGGTCCGTTTCGACAATGACGGCACCGAGTTCCTTTGCGATTGTCGATGCGGCACGCTTGCTAAACTGCGGCTGCACATAAACAACCTTGACTTTGTTCTTGCGGCCAAACTGGATAAGCTTTGCCAAATCCTTCGGTTTGGGTTCCTTGCCGTTCACTTCGATGGCATATTGCTTCAGCGAGTAGTCCTTGGCGAGGTAGCCATACGTCGGGTGGAACACGATAAACGAACGGCTTTCTTTCGGCAGCCCAAGAACCGCCGCAGACAACTTGCGATCGGCGGCACGCAAGGATTCTTGCAAGCGCTGATAGCGGCCGGTATAATAAGCAAGATGGTCCGGGTCCATGTTCTTGAGCGCTTCGTAAATGTTCACAGCGATCAACTTCATGCGTGCCGGAGAGGTCCAGATATGCGGATCGATATCGCCATCGTGGTGATGATCGTGTTCCGCATGTTCTTCATGTTCATCATGTCCGAGTTCAATCCACTCGATACCCCTAGAAACGTTGTGGACTTTAACCTTCTTGTTTGCACTCAAGAAACGAGGAAGCCAAACTTTGTCCAAGCCCGAACCATCCGTGAAGTAGACTTGGGCCAAAGAGAACGCCTTGATCACAGCGGGCTTCGGTTCGTAATTGTGCGGATCGGCACCCGGCGGCAAAAGCGTCACCACGTTCACACGAGCGCCACCAATCATTTTCACAAGAGTCGCATAAGGTTGCAACGAAACAGCAACCGTAATATGCTCATCGTTAGCAAACACGACTGCCGGGATTACCACGAGCAAAAACAAAAGACGTGCAATGAGGCGCATTATAATTTTCCTTCTAAAAAGGCGTTAAAATCAATTTCACTAACGTTATTGACAATAAACTCGGGCTTCACGTCGAGGCGATCGACATCGGACATTTTCGATTCGCCGCACAGAGGCAGCACAAAACGGCAGCCCGAACGCTTCGCCAGTTCAAAGTCCGTATAGAGGCGGTCGCCCACGAACAAGATTTCTTCGGGGCGGTAAAGTTTTAAAAGTCCCGAAAGCATTGCCGGATTCGGCTTGCCAAAGCTCATTTCGGGCTCGACACCGTAAGCGGTTTTCAGGAGAGCCATGAAGCTACCGATATCGGGCACGGGGCCGCGTTCGTCAGGGCAGACGAAATCCGTATGAGTGACCCAGAACGGGATGCCGCGCTGCACTCTGAAAGAAAGTTCGCAGAGTTCACGGTAGTCAAAGCTATTGTGGTAAGCGACAAGCACGAGTTCCGTTTCGTCGACCGACGGGCGCAAATTGAGGCTCGGGTCCTGAGCGGCAAACCATTCGTAGACTTCGGGATTCGCAAAGAAGAATACGTTCTTGATCTTGCGTTCGTGAATCGCATCGAGCGAGAGGTACAGTGCCGAAATGATGGAATCATCGGCAAGCGGAAGCCCCATGACCTTGAGACGATTCTCGTAGAACACCGGAGACTTGCTCGTGTTGTTGCTCAAGTAATAAACCGGCACGCGTTTAGCCACACGATTGACTGTTTCAACCGCACCCGGATACGGGCGGCCGCTCAAATAAAGAGTTCCGTCTAAATCGAAGACTACAGCTTTAACAGGATTTTTCACGAGGTCTAATATAGAATTTAAAATAGACGAGAGACGAGTGACGAGAACGAAAGAGTGGTTCGATAGGCTCACCAACCGGGATAAGGTCACTGAGCTTGCCGAAGTGAACGGTGTGGCATGAGAATCGAGAGGAAATTTTTATTTTTTACCACATGAAAACTCCCGATAGTCGCTTCTATTGCCCGTTAATTACAGAGGGCACCATTGTCCTAGATGAAAACGAAAGCAGCCATGCCGTGCGCGTTTGCCGTGCTGCCAATGGCGATATTCTACAGCTTTGCGACGGACTCGGGCATTACGCCGACGCCACAATCACCAAGGCCGATTCCAAGGCCTGCGAAGTACGCGTCGACAAGGTCGAAGACGCTTCGTTCAAGCGTCCGCGTTTGAATCTCGGGATCGCTTGCCTCAAGGACGACGCGCTCGAAGAAGTCGTTTTTCACGTCGCGCAAACCGAAACGGATAGCATTGTCTTTTTACGTACAGACTATTCGCAGGAACCCAAGAATTCCGACTTACACAAGCTCGTGCGCCGTTCGGAACTCAAGAGTCTCGTAAGCCTGAAGCAATCCAAGAAAGCCTGGATGACACGCATTGAAGGGCCGGTTGAATTCAGCAAGTGGCTCGAGAATTACCAAGGCGATTTGATTCTTTGCGACATCGACGGGGAGCGTCATTTGAATTTAGATGAAGCGCTCTCAGAAACCGCCGAAAATGCGCCCGCAAAGCCGATTACTTTACTCGTAGGCCCCGAAGGTGGATTTTCGCCGCGTGAAATCGAAACAATAAAGGCCTTCCGCAACGGGAAGGTCCATTTACTGAATCTCGGCAATACACGCCTTCGCGCTAGAACTGCTGCAGTCATTGCGCTCGGGAAGATATTATAAGCAGTGGGCCATGAGCTTTGAGCAATGAGTCCTTGTAGCCAGGCTCACTTCTCAAAGTGAGCGTAGCGAACGACCTCATTCCTCATCGCTATTACAGCGTGACTTTCACTTTTTCGCGCATGGCCATGACTTGAGCCTTGGCTTCTTCGACGGTATCGCGACGAGCCAAAAGAACGCCCAAGCGGCGGTGGCCCTTGAGTTCCGGCTTACCGAACAAACGAAGGCCTGTATCCGGTTCTGCAAGAACTTCTTCCAAGCCGCTAAACTTCACGTGGTCAGAATTACCATCCACCACGATAGCCTTCGAAGCACTCGGGCCGTGGAAAGCGATGTTCGGAATCGGGAGACCGAGGATAGCGCGAGCATGCAAAGCGAATTCCGAAAGGTCCTGCGAAATAAGCGTCACCATACCGGTGTCGTGCGGACGCGGAGAAACTTCGCTGAACAAGACTTCGTCCTTGCAGACAAACAATTCAACGCCAAAGATGCCGCGACCGCCAAGAGCGTCCGTGACCTTCTTTGCAATGACCTTTGCCTGTTCCAGGAGTTCCGGCTTCATCGGCTGCGGCTGCCAAGATTCTTGATAGTCGCCGCCCACCTGATGGTGGCCGATCGGTTCCAAGAAGCTCGTGCCTGCCACATGGCGGACCGTGAGCAAAGTAATTTCGTAATCGAACGGCACAAAGCCTTCGACAATCACGCGGCTAGCAGCACCAGTGCGGCCACCCGTCTGAGAAATGTTCCAGGAGTTTTCGATATCGGCTTCGGTCTTGATGACGCTCTGACCGTGACCGGAAGAACTCATCACCGGCTTCACCACGCACGGGATTCCGATTTCCTTAACGGCAGCCTTGAAATCTTCGAAGTTGTCGGCAAAGCGGTACGGGCTCGTCTTGAGTCCGAGTTCTTCGGCGGCGAGGCGACGGATGCCTTCGCGGTTCATCGTGAGCTTGGTGGCCTTTGCGGTCGGGATGACGTTGTAGCCTTCCTTTTCCATTTCCACGAGCGTGTCGGTCGCAATCGCTTCGACTTCGGGAACGATGTAGTCCGGCTTTTCAAGTTCAATCACGCGACGGAGTTCAGCACCGTCGAGCATGTTGATGACATGGCTGCGGTGAGCCACCTGCATACCGGGAGCATTGGCGTAACGGTCCACGGCAATCACTTCGACGCCGAGACGCATCATTTCGATGATGACTTCC
>Ga0310786_10002556_pt1 | contig 27604 bp, 38 predicted proteins | sample AusTroGonzalo_MG_FD_203881 | JGI IMG/M metagenome (GOLD analysis project Ga0310786, IMG submission 203881) | Bovine rumen microbial communities from tropical cattle in Woodstock, Queensland, Australia - Gonzalo_03 (v2) (version 2) | ecosystem: Host-associated > Mammals > Digestive system >...
GACTGGCGTTGCCTTCGTGTCAAGAAACACATCGATGACGCAATCAAGGTTTTGGAGACCGCGAACGCCGAGGCCGAGGAGGAAACGAAATGACTGACGCAGAATTCAACTACATGTTCCGCGACGCCGACCCGCGCTGGAAGGCGTATTACAGAATGCAGCGCGAGGAATACCGCAAGAAGCACCCCCGCACGAACTTCGACGTCTGGCGCGACCAGCTCACGCCGGACTACGCCGCCGCTCTCATCGCGAGCACGTATAAGTGGACGCACAACTGCTTCGAGTGCCCCGCCATTTACGGGTGTCCGCAAGCGCGAGATACGAACTGCGCAAGAGTGTTTCTCCGCTGGGCGAACGCGCCCGCGAAGGAGGAGAAATGAGCGAAGAAAAGAAGAAGGTGAAGTGGGCCGATATTAAGCGCGTCCACGACGCATTCTACGAGCTGGAGAGCGCATTGATAGCGGTCGATGAACCGAGAGGAATCACGTTCTACGCCGTTGAACTCGTCCGGAAGGCGCGAGAAGAGGCGAGCGGAGCCTTGCTTTTCGCGGAGGTCGAGGACGACATCCTGACCAGAGAGGGCCGCGATAAGATGAAGCTCGAATGGCTGGAGAAAAAGGTCGGCAAAATCCACGATTACTGCAAATACTGCCCGAGCGGCCGCACCTGCGGCAAAGGTGGCGGTATCGCTAGCGAAATCCAGAAGGATGTTTGCGACCGCGCCTGCGCCGCTATCCGCGAACGATTGGGACTCACGGAAGGCACGTTCGGCAAGGCAATGATTGAAATCGCGAAGGAAAAATACGCAAAGGATATGCGGTGGTTTTTTAGCGACCGCGACAAGGAGGCCACGAAATGACCAATAACGAGCTCGAACGGATGCTATACAATCTTGCCGCCGACTTGGATGACATCATTGACCGCGTGCGAGATTTGCCTGTTGAGCCGGAACCGAAGCCGGAACCGAAGCCGGAGCCGAAGCACCCAGGCGTCATCGTCGACCCTAGCGGCAAGAACCAGCCGCGCTGCTTGAAATGCGGTGGGGAAGCGAAGACCCATCATAACCTTTTCGCCGCTGGCGACGAGTGGATCATGTGCGATAAGTGCATAGCGATGTTTCGCGTGAAGCCCAAGCGCGGGGAGGGGGAGAAATGATGGAACTCAAACGCGGAAAAGACTGCTTCCATTGTCCGGCTCTTCTCGCCTGTTGGCAACGCGGTTTGAGCGGGAGACTGCGCGAAGAAGTGTGCGATGCGGCGTGGGATGAATTCGTGCGCCGTGCAAAGGAAAGGGAGGCGAGGAAGTGAACGACGCTTACAAAAACGAAATGGAGCGGGTCGCCAAAAGACTCAGAGCGCTTGTCAATAAAGTGCCCGTTGCCGAAATCCGGGACGTGGTGCGTGGCCTCGGTTTTGCGCTCTCCGCGCACGACTCCACGGACGACGTTTGGCCAGACCTGGAGGCCGCGAGGGAAGTGGAAAAAGCGGCGAATGGATTGCGCGACAATCTGTATGCGCTCATGTTCGACGTTGAACGCAAGGCGAGGAAATCCAAATGAACGACAAAACCCGAAATCGCGCCGGGGACTCCGGCGAAGGAGGCAAACCGATGAAAAAGCAGAAGACGAGCGTCGAGCGGATGCGGGAGTTCTTTTCCTTCATGCTCTGCCGACAGGCGGAGGAGCTCGCGGCCTACGCGCAGGATCTCCTCTCCGAGGGGCTGATCACCCCGGCGGAGGTGGACGAGCTGAACAAGAGCGTCCTCCTGGCCTTCGGGATGACGGGGGAGGAGTCCGCGAAGGTGCGGGAGCGGATCGACGCGAAGTTCAAGGCACAGCTCGAGGCCATGCGCATTGCGCGGGCTGGCACGATCGCGAAGACCGGCTGGAACTGAAAAGGGAAGCGCCAGGCCGCTGAGACGACCCGGCGCGCCCGAGGAACCCTCGAGCCCCTTGTGAAGGTTCCCGCAATATAGAAATCCACCTCGATACACCGACCGCCCCGGGGTCTCCCTCGGGGCTTTTCTTTGTCCTAAATATCCACAAACAGAACCCTCTACAATTCAACCAAAACAACCTAGTTGTTTTTCATTGTTTCAACTCAGTTGTTTCGTTGAAAACAAACAATAAAGAAAGAAAGAAAGAACCCCTAGAAAGCCCCCCCGTAGGGGGGTGGGAGCTTTCTAGGGGGAACTTTGTGCTTCTACGAAGCACAGAATAGAGGGTGCGGGGGAAAAACGCAAGCGCGCATTCTTGTGCTACATTTTCGAGCAGGACGAAAACGAGAAAAACGGAGCTCCCATGCGCAACCTCCTCGACCAGCTCAAGACCGGCATCCGCCACGACCTCGCCGTCCTCTGGAAGTGCCTCCGCATCGCCCTCCTCGTCTGGATCCTCGCCCTCGTCTCCGCCCTCGCCCTCGGTTCCGTCGTCGGCCTCTTCAAGCGCATGGCCGACCCCGACTGCTGCCCCTGCGGCGTCCAGTTCACCGAGACCGACCAGCAGAAGCTGAACGAGCTCGTCCGCAAGCTCTCCGGCATGGACGCCCCCACCACGGCCCCCACGAGCGCGCCCGTGGCCGTTTCCAGCTCCTCCTCGTCCAACTAGCGCCCCTCGATGCGTTCGGGCCTTGTGCGGCCTCCTGTGCGCCCGTAGAGCGCTCCGCCAAAACAGTTAAGTTCGTTTACCTTCGCCGACGCTTTTCCGCACGGCTGGCGCTTCCTTCTCCGTATCTTTCTCGGAGAAGGACGTCTCCAAGTGGTGAAAGGGCCGCGCCCGGGACCACCTCCCTCAAGTCCTTCATCGGCTCCGGGCGCGGTTTTCATCCAAAAAGATCTTGAAAGTAGGTCGATTTTGGCGGAAAAGAAGGCGAAAGGCGTGAAAGTGCGCGTAAACGGGGCTTTCATCGAAGTCCCGCCGCCCGAGGAAGTCCGCCGGGAGTTCATCGCCTGCCAGTGCAACCTCACCACACTCGCCCTCCATCTCGGCTTCGTCTCCTACTCGCACTTCCGCAAGTTCCTCGACTGCCACCTCGAATACGCCGACGCGACCGACGTCCAAGCCAACAAGATGGAGCTCAAGCGTTTCCGCTCGAAGCTGGTCTGGGAAGGGCTGGTTAGGGCCGCGAAGGGAGGGGAGCGGTGGGCCATCGAGAAGATCGCACACGACTTCCTCCGGGAGGAGGGCTTCGGCTCGTTCGAGATCGAGCTGGCGCAGGCGAAGGCGTCCGCGAAAGCGAAAGCCGAAGAGCAGGACGATAAGGGAGCGGTGAGAGACCTCGTCGCTCTCTTCAAACGGCCCTCGCCGGAACCCGCGACAGAAGGCGCGCCTGGAGAAACCGCCGAGGAGCCCGCCGGTGATTGAGGCTCTCTCCGCCGCCGAAATGGTCGCCCAGGAGGGAGCCCTCGACGCCTTCGTCGAGAGATACGCTGACGACCCCGTGCTCTTCGCCGACGAGATCTGCGGCATCCAACTCGACGAGAAGCAGGCCGAGATCGCCCGAGGCGTCGTCGAGCATCCCCACGTCGCCGTCGCCTCCGCGATGGGCTGCGGGAAGTCTTTCGTTGCCGCCCTCCTCGCCTTCTGGTTCCTCGCCACCCGCGCCTGGTCGAAGGTCGTCCTCACCTCCGCCAAGTTCGACCAGACGGTCACCATCCTCGCCCCCTACCTGCGCCGCTTCGTCACCCAGTCCGCCATCTCCGAATGGTTCGAGGTCTCCGAGAGGTCGGCCAAGTGGAAGGGCGTCAAGGAGGCGGGCTTCGTGATGATCTGGACGTGGAGCGCCTCCAACCCCGACTCCGCGAAAGGCCAACACGCCGACCAGATGCTCGTCATCGCGGACGAGGCCTCCGGCATCGACGACGTCATCCTCGCCAAGCTCTACGAGACGCTGACCGGTGTCGAGAACAAGATGCTTCTCATCTCCAACCCCTCCCGCGTCGCTGGTTTCTTCGCCGAGTGCTTCTCCGACCCCGAGTGGCACTGCCTCCACATCTCCAACGCCGAGAGCCGCTGGGCGTCGAAGGACACCGCCGTTCGCATCGCGAACCGCTTCGGCGAGAACTCCGACGACTACCGCATCAACGTCCTCGGCCTCTTCCCGCTCAAGTCCCTCCGCTCAATCATCGGCGCGGAGGCCATCGACTCCTTCGTCGAGAACCCCGAGCGGCCCCGCCGGGACGACCAGCAGTCGATCCTCGGCCTCGACGTCGGCGCTGGCGGCGACTGGACGGTCTGGGCCCTCCGCACGGGGACGCGCTTCGAGATCCTCCGCAAAGACAAGACCCAAGACCTCCGCGACCTCGTCCGCGTCACCGCCGAGCTCGTCCGGCAGAACCCCCGCGTCGCCGTGATCAACGTCGACTCGACCGGGGTCGGCGTCTTCGTCCCCGGAGAGCTGCGCAGGGTCGTGTCCTGCCAAGTCGTCTCTTGCAACTTCGGCGAGGCGTCCCCAGAGCCAGACTGCGCCAACTTCCGCACGTGGATCTATCGCCGACTGGGCGACGCCCTCGTCGACGGTGAGTGCTTCCTCGTCGGCGGCGACCGGGCGCTCGTCAAGAAGTCCCTCGCCCTCGCAGAATACGAGCTCGACAAGATGAACCGCAAGGCCCTCGTCCCGAAGGCGAAGATCAACGCCTCCCTCGGGTGCTCTCCAGACGAGGCCGACGCGCTGGCGCTCACCTGCGCCGTCCGGGGCGACCTCTTCGCCTCGGTTTTCGTAGAACCCAGAAACGACCAAGCCGCCCGGAATGCCTTCCGCGCCGCCGCCGCATGGTAAAGGAGCCGAAACATGGCAGACGAAAAGCTGAACGAATTGAACGAGAACGAGGTGGTCAAGCATCTCGCCTCCCTCTTCACCGAAGCCTCTGGGGCATCGAAGGAGGCCCGCGTCCGCATGGCCAACGACCTCGCCTCCTCGCAGGGGATGCTCGGCGACCAGTGGGACGAGGACGACCAGAAGCACCGGGGCTTCGAGCGAGCCCAGTATTCCCTCCCGGTCTTCCCGCAGATGATCGAGAGCGTCGTCGGCACCTACTCCGCGAACCCCTTTGGCATCCAGCTCTCGCCCGTCCGCTCCGAGTCGAAGCCCAAGCTGACCATCGCCCAGACCATCGTCGACGGCGTGGCCGATCGCTCGGACTTCTTCGCGCAGACCCGGCTCGTCCTCCGCAACGCCTGCGCCTGCGGCGTGGGCTACTTCCACGTCCTCACCGAGGAGCGCGAAGACGCCAAGAGCGTCAAGACCGCCGAGACCGCCGAGACCGAAGGAGAGGAAAGAAAGCCCCTGCTCGACGTGAAGGTCGAGGCCATCCTCAACCCCCTCTCCGTCTACGTCGACCCCTACTCGATCGCCCTCGACGGCTCCGACGCCCGCTACGTCATCATCGCCTCCGCGCTCTCCTGCGACGTGGCGAAGCAGAAGCTCGGGGAGCGCTGGATGGAAGGCACCCGCTCCGCCGGGGTCGTCATGGACGCCCTCGCGTCCGTCTACGCCCGGGACACGCAGGTGCCCGTGATGACCGTCTACGAGATGCAAGGCGGCGAGTGCTGGTGCTACAAGACCATCGGCAACGTCCTCGCGGAAAAGCCGTTCTGCCTCCACGTGAAGCAGGTGCCCATCGTCTCGGCGAAGGGCTGCTTTGCCTGGAGTTCCGGGGCGAAGAGGTATGAGTCCGTCGGCCTCTGCTACCGGGCGCAGGGGGCGCAGAAGGCGCTCAACTACGCGAACTCGCTCCTCATGGAGCGCCTCGCACTCTCGACGAAGTCCGAGTGGACGGCGGCGTGGGACACGATCAAAGACCACCGCGAGGACTGGGCCAACCTCTCGCACTCGAACCCGCCCGTCCTGCCCTACGACGACATCGTCGACGGCGTCAAGCACGACGCCCCGCAGAAGCACTCCTCCGCCGTGGAGCTGGGAGACGTGCAGGGGGCCATCGGCTCCTACATCGGCGCGATCGGCTCCATCACCGGGGTCGGCGTGGACGGGAACGACCAGGGCCACCGACAGATGACCGCCGAGGAAGTCCTCACCCGCTCCCGCGCCTCCGAGGCCGTCCTCGGCTCCATCTTCGAGAACCTCGCCGCCGCAGTCAAGCGCACCGGGCGCGTCGTCCTCGACTTCCTCCGCGCCACCTACGACGGGAAAGACGTCGAAGGAAAGGACGGCCAGCTCGTCCACGGAGCGGAGCTCCTGCCCGGCGAGTTCGAGGTCATCGTGGACGCTGGCGTCCTCACCGCCTCCGTCCGCCGCGAGACCGTCCTCCAGATGCTCTCCCTCATCGACAAGGTTCCGGCGTCCGCGCAGGCCGTTCTCCCGGCCATCCTCCAGAACATCGACGCCGACCTCGACGAGGAGACCATCGAGCGCGTCAAGGCGCTCTCCGCCGCCCCAACGCCAGAGCAGGTCGCCTCCCTCCAGAAGGAGAACGAGGCCGCGAAGGCGCAGATCGCCCAGCTCCAGCAGCAGCTCGTCGACGCGCTCGCCCAGCGGCAGGCCGTCGAGGTCAAGGCGAAGGCCGACCTTCTGAAGACCGAAATGAACAACCGCAACGACGTCGAGCTGGAGGCCATGAAGCAGGGAGGCGAGAACGAGCGCACCATCGCCCGCATCCAGGCGGACTACGAGGCGCGCATCGCCAAGCTCGAGACCGAAGTCCAGATCGCCCTCGCGAAGCTCAACGGCTAATCATCCAAGGAGGAAAACATGGAAGCCAACGCAACCGCAGAACAGACCGCCACCGTCCCCGCCCCGGAAACGACGCCCGCCGCCGCTCCCGAGGCGGCTCCGACGTCCAACCCCGCTCCCGCCGCCGCCAACGGCGGAGAGGCGATCTCCGTCGGCTCCACCGAGGACGCCTACACGAAGGCGCTCAAGGATCGCCTCGAGAAGCTCGCGGAGAAGGAGGCCGAAGGGAAGACCGTCGATGAGCCCAAGCCCGCGCCGAAGGAAGGGAAGACCCACGACGAGAAGCGGGGGGAGTGGTGGAAGGAGAAGAGCCCCGACCAGAAGAGCGAGATCAAGCTCCGGCAATATCGGGACAAGATCGAGGCCAGCGAGAAGCGCATCGCCGAACTCGAGGAGAAGCTGAAGAGCGCCGCCACGGCTACCGAACCCAAGTCGAAGGAGCGCGAGCAGTTCGCGACCGACGAAGAGTGGGTCGACTACCGCGCCGAGAACAAGCTCCTCGACCTCCTCAAGAGGCGGGAAGCCGAAGCCGCCGAAGCTGCGCAGGCGCAGGAGCGCAACCGCGCCAACGTCGAGCGCTGGCAGAAGGCGATGGAGCGGGACTTCCCCAACCCCGAGGAGCGCGAGGCCGCTACCGAGCTCTTCCAAAACGAACTTAACCATTTGAAACTCGACGCCTCGGTCAAGCGCTACATTGTGGAAAGCGGGAGCCCTCGTCTCCTGCTCCACCTAGTTCGGCACCCGAGCGCGCAGGAGATGCTCAAGCCCGGGACTTCCGAGCTCCTAGTCGGGACTCGCCTCGCGAAGATCGAGAACTACCTCGCATCCAAGACGAAATCTCCGGCTGCCCAGGACACGCCGACCACGCAGACCCGCCGGGAACCCGCGCTCACCCGCGCCTCCGGCTCCGCGAACAAAATCGGCAACGCTCCGGGCATTGGTCACGGAAGCCGCGAAGCGGAACTCCGGGAACGCCAAAGGCAGCTGCTCGGCTTGAGCTAGGAAATACGCCATAGGCTCCTCGGTCTCGGTTTCGCGGACAAAGCGAAACCCCGATCTAGGAGCCTACAATGGCAAACATTTTCAAACCCAACGAGCTGGCGGAAGCCGCCGCTCTCGCCTTCCCCCAGAAGGCCGTCTTCCTCCTCAACACCTCCAACCAGCTGAACCGCAACTACCGGGCCGGGAACGGCGCGACGGTGAACGTCGTCCTCCCCGACTATCCCGAAGTCGTCGCGGGCGCGGCCATCAACGCGGGCACCGAACTGAACTACCAGTCCGGCGTCAAGCCCCTGACCGTCTCCCAGTGGCACGTCTCCTTCGGCGCGGAACAGATGATCCGCTCTCTGGACATCATGGACTTCGCGAAGCAGGTCGCCCGGCCCTACGCCGCCGCCCTCGCAAGCAACATCCAGAAGCGCGCCATCTCCGAGAGCATCGCGCAGGCTGATTCGTCCGTCGTCGTCGGCTCCGCTGGCGTCCTCGACGTCTCCCTCCTCCGCTACGCCCCCGCGCTGGTGAAGAAGGGTCGCAGCTTCGGCTCCGAACTCTTCGGCGTCATCGACCCGCTGATGATGAGCCAGGCCACCAACATCTCGAACCTCTTCCTCCCCTCCGGCATTTCCGAGCCCATGTGGAAGGACGCGGCCCTCGGCAAGTTCGCCGCCGCCGAATGGTTCGAGACGCCCGACTGCGAAGACTACGTCGCGGGCGACTGCGACCAGCTCGCCTCGATGATCGTGACCGCCAACCTCTCCGAAGGCGCGACCGCGCTCGGCATCACCTTCGGCACCGCGCCCACCTCGGGCACCACGCTGAAGAAGGGCCACCGCTTCCACGTCGCTGGCGTCTACGCCGTCGACATCTACGGCAACTCCACGGGCAAGCTCGTCGACTTCGTCGCGAAGAGCTACACCGTCGGCGGCGTGACCTCCGACGACGTGACCTTCGACGGCCTCATCACCGCGATCACCGTCAACCTCGAGAAGGCCATCTACGCCACCTCGAAGCCGATGATCAACGTCTCCGCGCTTCCCGCCGCCAACGCCGGGGTCGACTCGGTCTTCGTGGCTGGCAAGACCTACCTCACGGGCTTCGTCTGGGCTCGCGAGGCCGTCTACACCGCGCAGACCAAGCTCCTCTCGATGGCCGGGACGGAGAACTTCGGCGAGTCGGATGACGTGCCGCAGGGCGTGATCATCAGCTACACCGCCGGGCCGGACATCATGAATGGCCGCGAAGTCGGTCGTTGGGACTGGGTCGGCGGCTGGGTCTCCGCCCGTCCGAACTGGACGGTCGCCGTCTTCCTGCCCACGACCTAACGGGCAGTGCCGTGAAAACCGGGCGCGTTCCTCCCGCGCCCGGCTCCTTCGGCGGGAGAGTTCGACCGCTCTCTCTTCCGCCGAAGGAGAACCCAGGAGGAAAGTTTCAACCCCGGCGAGGTGCCGATGCGCGTGCGCGATATTGTGGTCAACGGCTTTCGCGAGGTCGGGATGCTTCCCGACGGGCAACCCCTCGACGGCGACAAGACGAACGTCGGGATCGACGTTCTGAACAAGTTCCTCCGCTTCCTCAACCAAGAAGCGGCATTTTCGTTCCGCGAGCTCATCGCGGAATACACATTCACCGAACCGAAGCGCGAAATCACCGTCGGCGAGGCTGGCAACACCCCCGCCCCGGACGTCATCCTCGGGTGCCGCCCCTCCGACGTCCACGCGCTCTACTACTCCTCCACGCCGACCGCTTCTCCAGTCCGCTCCCGCAAGGTCGCCCTCCGGGACATTCTCGAAGACTCCCTCCCGGTCGGGGCCGTCGCGGCACCGCTGGAGTTCTGCTTCCAACAGACCTATCCCTGCGCGACGATCCGCTTCAACTGCGACGCGCAGCCCGGCTCCGCGATCCGCTTCGTCTACTCCGCCCAGTTCTCCCAGGTCTCGATCAACGACACCATCGACATCTCCGGGGAGTTCCAGACGGCCCTCGAATACGGCTTCGCCGAGCGCATCGCCATCCGCTACGGGAGGCCGCAGGAGGTAGTGAACAACCTCGCGGCCCTCTACACCTCCTCGAAGAAGGCCATCATCGACGCGAACAAGTCGCGCCGCCCTCTCCGCCACGCTGGCTACTCCTCCGGCGAGTTCAACATCTACAATCTCGGCGGCAACGTCCCCGGCAGGTGGTTCTAGATGGGCGTCTCCCAGTTCTACGCGGAGAACTTCGTCGGTGGCAGCTACGACTACCACGCCCCCGGCGAGTCCGCCCAGCGGTGCGTCAACCTCTATCCCGAGAAGATTGAGAGCCCGAGCGGAAAGACCGCCTACTGCCTCCGCTCGGTGAAGGCCCTCCGCGCATGGAGGAGCCTCCCGCAGATCTCCGGGACGTGCCGAGGCCTCCACTTCGACGAAGGGACGGAGCGGCTCTGGGCGGTCTACGACCGCGACGTCTGGATGCTCGAAAAGAACGACCTCGTCCCCGTGAAGGTGGGGCAGGTCGCCGCTGGCACTGGCCGCGTCTCCATCGCGGACAACGGCCAGCAGATCGTCTTCGCCGACGGGTCGAACCTATGGCAGGCCGACGTGGACGAGCCCGCCGCCACCATCGCGACGACCTGGTCGGCGATCTCCTTCCCCACGTTTGGCGGCGAGGCCATCGAGCCGAAAAACGCGGTCTCCCTCGGGAGGATGTTTTTCGTCGACGGGGCCGCGGCCTCCACCGGGCGGAAAGGGGCCATCTTCTATACGCAGAAGAACTCGACCACCTTCACCGACGTCGACGGCGTCCTCAACTACTTTGAAGCAGCATCCCAGCCCGACGCCATCGTGGCGCTCGCCTGCGTCGGCGCTCGCCTCTACTCCCTCCGCTCCCGGAGCTACGACGTCTACTCCCTCGGGGACGTGGAGATCGTGAGCCGCGTCGAGAGCGTCTCCGCCGAGATCGGGTGCGCCTCCAAGTCCTCGGTCGCCTCCATCGGAGAGAACCTCTTCTGGCTGGGCTCCGCCGCCGCCGGGCATAATTCGGTCTGGATGGTGCAGGGAGCCTCCGCCCCCGCGCGCGTCTCCACGAACGCCATCGAGGACAAGCTGAAGGGAGTCGACCTCTCCGCCGCAATCGGCTACTGCTTCGCCGAGAGCGGCCACTTCTTCTACGCCCTAACCATCCGCCCCGGTTGGACGTGGGTCTTCGACCTCGGGACGGGACAATGGCACGAACGGGCCGACCGCGACTGGAACGCAGGCGAGAACCGCTCGTGGCTCCCGGCGCTGGCCGTGACCGTCTGGGACGGCCTCGTGGTCTTCGGCTGCGAGAACGGCCTCAAGATCGCCGAGGGCGACGTGGACGACGACGGGAACCCCGTCTACCGCCTCCGCGTCTCCCCGGTCTACTGGTCGAACCTCGTCCCGGTCGTCTGCCGGGACTTCATGCTCGACATGGAAGTGGCGACCACGAAAGACCTCTCGGCCCGCCCGTTCTGCATGATGCGCGTCTCGACCGACGGGGCGCGGACGTTCTACGACGTGGGCTGGCGCTCCATCGGCATGGTCGGCCAGTTCCGCACCGAAATCGCGTGGGAGAACGTGGGCTACGGGCGAGGCTTCGTCGCCTCCGTCGCTTTCACCGAACCCTGCGACGTGACCATCTTCGGCGCGCGCCTCGAGATCGAGGAAGGGAGTTTCCGATGAACGACCTCCGCTCGAAGGTGACCGCCGTGAACCGCTCCGCGCTCGAGCAGAGCGCGAAGAGCTGGCTCTCGGTCGTGAACGCGCTCTCCGGCGTCTGGGGCTGGACGCAGACCTCGCTCTTCACCGAGTCCGCAGGCGACTACGTCGAAGCGAAGCGCGTGACCTGGCGCGTCACCCCGGGCGGATGCGAGGCCCGTTTCTCCTTCCCATCGGGGACGACGAACCCCAAGCTCCAGCTCCCGTTCGCGCTTCCCAGCGCTGGCGGCGAGCGCCCCTCGACCATCGTCCACGCTGGCGGCGAGGTCTCCTACCAGACGCCCGGCGCGTGGGGCACCCCTTCGACCTGCCAGTTCGGCAGGGGAGTGGAGCTCGTCCCGATGGGCTCGGCCTCGGCGGACGACGTGGTCGTGGCGAAAATCTTCTTCTCCTACTCGGAGGGCTGACACATGGCAAAGGCAAGCGAAGCGGCGAAGGCCGCAGGATACGGCAAGCGCTCGGGGAAGGTCTACGACGAGCTGATGACGTGGGCTGGCGACGACTCGCGGAAGCAGGAATACGCGAAGGAAGTCGCGGACAGCGCGAAGAAGGCGCTCGAGAACGCTCCCGGGGCGATGACCTCGAAGATGCTCGATGAGGTCGTCAAGAACTACAAGAAGGCCGCGAACTACGACGCCTATTCGGCGTGGCGCGGCTCCGCGACCAACATCGCGAAGGACACCCAAGACCAGCTCACGCAGATTCTCGGGGTCATCGAGAAGGGCTACGGGCAGGAGGGCATGGCGGACGAGGCGGACGTGCAGGCCTTCCGCGAAGCCGCGAACGTCGGCGTCTCCGCGCCGTCGAAGTTCGATTACGACCTCGACGCGGCCATCGAGCGCTTCTCGAACCCGAACATCCAGCGGCAGGTCGACCGGGGCGTCGCCGCGATCGAGCGCTCCGCCACCGCCCGGGGGATGAACGACTCGAGCGACCTCCGCAAGATGATTTCCGACTACGCCGCCGAGAAGGCGAGCGAGGACTACCAGAAAGCTGCCGCCCTCGCCAACCAAGACAAACAGACGGCGCTCTCCCAGTGGCTCTCCGAGAACCAGCTCCAGCAGAACGCGGACACCTCCCGCCTCACCGGACTCTCCCAGCTCGCTGGCTTCGGGAACTCAAACGTCGTCGGGCAGACCGGGCTCGAGGTCGGCGCGACGCAGGGGGCTTTCGACACGCAGAACACCGCCTACCTCTCCGCGAAGGCCCAGCAGCTCGCGCAGCAGGAGGCGGAGAAGGCCCGCAAGGCCGCGGCAGAGCAGGCCGACAAAGACTTCTTCTCGACCATCATCGGCACCGCTGGCAAGATTGCCGGGGCTGCTTTGACGAAGACCCCCACCGCCCCCACCGCGTAGGAGTTCGATATGGCTACCCAGTTCCCCGACTTCGCCTCGATCATCCTCCAGGGCACCGCGAACGCCAACGCCGCGAAGCAGGCGCAGGCCAACGCAGACCGCAACATTTCCCAGAACGTCTTCTACGGCATTGGAGGCCTCGCCTCCGGCATGGAGAGCCTCATCAAGCGCGGACGCGAAAAGAAGGCCGGAGAGATCATCGAGCAGGCCATCGAAGACAAGCGCCGCTATCTCGCCGGGGAGGTCGAGGACGAGGCCGAGAAGGCCAAGCTCTCCAAGCTCTACGACGTCCCCGAGAGCGAGCAGTGGCTCTCCCTCGCCGGGCGCGTGGCTCCCTACTCGGCTACGATGGGAGAGGCGCTGACCAAGCGTGGCGAGCAGGCGCGCGCCCACGAGGACGAAATCGCGAAGCTCGGCGGCGACCCGCAGACGATCAAGCTCCAGAACTACGTGAAGAGCCTCGCCGACCAGCGCTCCAGCATCGTCAAGGGCGCGTTCGACTCGCTCGAAAGCCTCGATCTCAACGACGCGCTCAATCGGATGCGCGTTCTCGGTGCGCAGAGCGACGCGGCGAACGCGGAGATCGGGAAGCGCCTCGGGCTCGACGTTCCGGCGACGGCATCCGGCGAAGCCCCGACCCCGGTCGCGAAGCTCGACGACTACGGCGCGCAAATCGCCCAGCAGAAGCTCCTCGAGATGCGCGGCCTCACCTCCGCGAAGGACGCGCAGGCCTTCCTCGACGCCGTGCGCAACGACCCCGAAATCCCGATCGCCGTCAAGGGCGTCGTCGCCACCTTCGGCCTTCCGCGCCTCGAAGAGCTGCGGAAGATGGACAAAGACCTCCAGCAGCTCGACCAGGCGGAGCGCCGGATTGAGATGGAGAATGGCGACAAATACTTCGGCGGCTTCGTGCAGAACCGCGCGAAGCTCCAGACCGAGCTCGACGGCCTCCGGGGCATCGTTGAGGGCTGGGGCGGCACGGCTCCGGCCAACTTCGCGCAGGCGAAGGCGCGCCTCCAGTCGCTCGACGGCGCGCTCCGCGCCGCGCGCGTGGCCTCCGGGGCGACCGAGACGGACAACTCCATTCTCACCCTCCTCCAAAGCGCTATCGGCCTCGCCGACCGCGAGGAGCTCACCGCCGACCAGTATAACGAGGCCGTCGGCAGCGTCATCAACTCCATTTGGGGGCAGGCTTCCGGCCACAACCGCAACGTCGAAAGCCTCGCCAAGAAACACGCCGCGAGCCCCTACCTCAAGAGCCGCGCCGACGCGGTGCTCCTCTCCCTCGGCGAAAAGCCGACGTTCGCGAAGAGCACGCGGAATTTCAACATCAAGAGCCTTATCGGCTCCGGGAATGGAGAAGGCGAGGACGGCGGAAATGGAAACGACCCGCTCGCCGGGCTGACCCCCGAACAAATCGAAGCGCTGAAGCGCAGGCTCGGCAAGAAGTAGGAGGGAAAAATGGCCGAAAAAACCTTCGTCAAGCCGTGGGCGAATTGGACGATCGACGACGCGAAGCTCGCGGAGGACGCCCTCCTCGGGAACAACCGACTTTTGGAAGGCGAGCCGGATGAAGTCTGGCAGGCCTACGCCCGCAACCTCGAGGGCTACCAAGCAGAACACGAGATGGAGCGCACGCTCGAAAAGAACGCGCCGCTCCTTTCCGCGAAGGGCCTCCGCCGTCAGTCTCGGCTCGTCTTTCCGAAGGCGAACGAAAGCGTCGACGCGAACCGCCCCGTCTGGGTGACCGCCCTCGAAGGCGCGCGCGACCTCGTGACCCTCCCGCAACGCGCAGGCATCCAGATCGGCGGAGACCTCAACAACCTCGGGCGCGCCCTCCTCGGTTTCGAGCTCGTCGACCCCGAGAGCTACTCGATGGGCAACGCCGGGAACGTCATCGGCAACGACCCCGTCGTGGCTTTGACCGCCAGCCCCGGAGCCTTCGGCACCCGCGCTCTCGCCGAGCTCGGCGCGTCCGGGGCCCGCATCGGCGGTCGAACCCTCGGGAAGGTCGTCGGCCAGCGCGCCGGGAAGGCCGTCGGCGGCTTCCTCGGCGAAGGCGCGGCCCTCTCCGGCATGGAGCTCGCCGGGAATCTCGGCGACGTTTCTGGAGAGCAGGCGCTGGGCATGGGCGTCGGCGGAACCGCCATCGGGCGCGTCGGCTCCGGTGCCGTGACCGTCGCGGGGAAGGGCGCGCAGAAGGGCGCGCAATACCTCACCCGCAAGAAATACAACATCAACACCTCCGACCAGAAGAAGGGCGACCTCCTGCGCCGCGAGTTCGGCGGGGAACGCCTGCCGAAGGAAAACGAACTCCTCCTCCTCGAGAGCGGAGAGCTGGGGCGCAAACCCATCGCCGCCGAAGCCGTGGCAGGGGAGGATAGCGGCTGGGCCGCTCGCACGGGCGAGAAATACGAGCAAGCCGCCGCCGGTCAGAACGCACGCCTCGAGGACGCCCTCGCCCTCCGTCCGCAGGTCGGGCAGGGAGCGAAGGGAAGGAGCCTCTCCCCGAGAAAGGAAGGCCTCCCCGTCGAAACGAAGGCCGACCCCGCGAACCCGCAGAAGACCGAGTTCCGCAACTCCCTCGAGAAGGTCGGCATCCGCCCCTCGGAGCTCGTCGTCCGCGAAGGGGGGACGACGCAGGTCGCACTCGCCCGCGAGATGAACCGCCGCGAGGCCTACATCCAGAAGGCCCAGCGCCAAATTGACGAGAGGGCCGCGATGCTCTCCAGCATGGAGCCCGGCCCCGAGCGCGAAGCCCTCGCCTCCCGCCTCGACAAGATGCAGGCCGAAGTGGACTTCCTGCGCTCCAACCTCGACCGCGCCGCCAAGCTGGCCGAAGAGCTCGATCTCGGGATCCTCTCCGTCGAAAACGTGGCGAAGGCCGCGAAGACCGAAATCGAGAACGAAATCCGCTACACGAACGACCTCTCCAACACGGGCTTCGAGGGCTCGACGAAGAAGCTCGAAGAGATCATGGACGACTTCGAGAAGTCGGCGCGCCTCAAGGAATGGAACCGCGACCAGTTCGGGAACCCCAACGGCTCCGGGCGCTTCATCCCCGCCGTGAAGATGCGCGGCATGGTCACGGGCATCACGAAGCGCCAGATGAAGGGCGCAAGCGCCGACGACGGACTCCTCACCGACACACAGACCGCCTCGCGGAATTTCCGCATCGCCAAAAACAAGATCGACCAGAAGCAGTCGCAGGGCGAGCTCGGGGAGACCGCGAGCCAGGAGAGCCTCCGGCACGCCATCTTCGAGGGCCTTTGGAACAAGCAGCCGACCGTGGACAACGCCAACCGCATGACGGTCGGTGACCTCTTCGGCTTCTTCCAGCGCCAGCCCATCCACGACCGGGCCGTGACCAAGCTCTATCAGTTCGGCACCTCCCTCGTTCCGAGAACCGCCGATCAACAGGTCTCCCGGCGCGCCCTCGGTCTGGAAGAAGTTCCCGGTGGCGAGAAGGGCGACCTCTTCCGCAACGTCCTCTCCACCGCCGGGCGCGAGCTTCCGCACCTCTCGCAGATCGGCGAGACGGGCCCCACCCAGCGGGCGTTCGACCAGATCGACGCCTTCGTGGCGAACATCAACAACCAAAGAAGGAGCCAGAAATGACCGAAGAAGAAGCCCTCGGCATCGCCGAGAACGAAACCTCCACCGCAGCGGCCCCCGAGGCCGAGGAAGCCGAAACCGCCAAGCCCGCCGAGGGCGAACTCACCCGCGAGGAGATGCTCGCGGCCTGCGTCCGCTACGAGCAGGCGCTCCAGCCCTACATGACCGAAGAGGAAGCCTCCGAGGCCGCTATGGCGAAGCTGAACGGCGAAGACGCGCAGGCCTACCTTGCGGAGGTGCAGGCGTGGGTCGAAGCAGGGGAGCCCGCCCTCGACGACGAGGAAGGCGCGCCCGAAGCCCCCGCGCAGACCGAAGACGAAGCGCTGGGCATCAAGTAAACCGGGAGGGGAGAGATGCAGCTGAACGACCTCACGACGTGCGGTGGGTGCTTTACGGACGAGAACGGCGCGCCCGTGGCGGGCGGCCTGCTCGCCTGCTACATCCCCGGCTCCAGCGTCCTCAAGGCGCTCTACGCCGCCGACGGCACGCAGCTCGCCAACCCGGCGGGCATCGGATCGGACGGCTACCTCTCCACCCCCGCCTACCTCGGAACCGGCGTCTCCGAGCTGAAGCTCTACGCGCCGAACGTCCCCGGCGCGATCTACGACCCCGACGACTTCCCTGGGAGCGACTGGAGGCTGGTGCGGAGCTGGCAGGTGCGCGGCTCCAACGGCTCCACGGCTCTTCCAGGCATCGGCTCGGTCGCCGCACTCCAAGCCCTCGACGCCTCCGGGCTCGAGGAAGGGGCGGTCGTCGCCGTCTCGGGCTACTACGCCTCTGGGGACTGCCCGACGCGGCTCTTCACGCTCCGCGACGGCACGGCCACCGGCAACGGCGGGACGATTTTCCCAGCGCTGGGCGGGGGGAGATATTGGGAGTGGACGCCCGAGGGAGACGTGGACGTGCGGACGTTCGGTGCCGTTCCCGGCTCGAACGAGGACGCGGTTCCGTCGCTCATCTCCGCCACGGCCTACGCCAACGGCGCAGACGTCGACCTCTTGTTCCTTCCCGGCATCTACAAGGTCTCGTCGGCCTCCCTCTCGGTCGACGGGGTCAAGATCGAGGACGGGGTGTCGTTCCTCGTCGAGGACGCGGGGGACTCGTTCGTCCTTTCCATCGGGAAACGCTACGAAATCCGGCTGACGGGCTCCGCGCGCAACGCATCCAGCTCCGGGAAGGCCAAGCTCGACTTTTCGAGCTACACGGGCGACGGGAAAGTGCACACCATCTGGAACGACGGCTGGGGCGAGACGGGCACCGGGGGCTATTCGCTCGTGAACTGGGCGGGGGAAGCGACCCTCGTCCTCGACTCCAGCATCTGCCTCGCGCAGGACGTGGAGCGCATCGAGGTCGCTATGGAAGAGGCCTACCTATGCCCGCAGGTAGGGGAGACGCCAAACATCGGCGAAATCGTCTCCGTCGGCGGCTGGTGCGATCTCCAATACGGCTCGGCGAACATCGCCGCCGCGAACGCCTCCGCCTTCCGCATGGCGCGAAACTCCTCCGGGAACATCACCCTCCTCGTGGATGCGGACTGGAGCGTCTCGACCGTCTATCCCGCCCCCGACTACTCGGGCGTCGTTCTGCACGGCGTTCCGAACGGCGGGCTCGTTTCTGTGACCACGACCTCTACCGAGTCCTCCGTCACTATCGGCGGGGTCGTTTCCGAGAGTGCGGTCTTCGGCACCCTCTCGCTCTACACGGGCGGCGGCATGACCTGCGCCGACTCGACGAAGCCGATCAAGGCGCGCCACTTCACGACGCTCGACGCGGACGCCTGCCGCCTCATCTCCGTCGCGAACGGCAACGTCGTCGACCTCGAGGGGAGGACGGCGACCCTCTCCGCGCCGCTCTCCGGCGCGACGTTCAAAGACGGCTCCGTGGTCATCGAGGACTCGACCGCGTGGACGAACTCGGCGAACTTCCTGCGGTGCTCGCTCTCGATCGGCTCCTCCGTCACCTTCGGCACGTCCAACCCGCTGGAGGCGCGCGCGTTCTCCTTCGTGGACTGCGAGACCGACGCGCCTATCGTCCTCGTCGGCGGCATCTCTGGCTTCGTCGCCACGGGCAACACCTACACCTGGGCGGGCTCGGCTCTGGACGCCTCCGGAGTGACCAGCTGGACGGGGCACATCCGCGTCGCCGGGAATTTCCCCGCCGAGCACGTCCGCACTCCCGCCGACGCCTACTGGCCGCAGACCGAGGGGGCTATCCTCTCCGGCACGACCTCCGGCTCGTCGAACAACATCACCGCGACCCCGTCGAACTATCCCGTCGTGCTCTTCATCGGGAGCACCGACTGCGCCCTCGTCGCGACGACCCAGCTCGGCAAGGCGGTCAAGGCTTATCCCCTCGACGGATCCAGCTTCAAGGTCGAGACGGCTGACGGAACGAACTTCGCGAGCGGCGACCGCGTCTCCTGCTTCTACAACTACTCGAGGTAGTCATGGCTCAATACTACGCTCCCAATTTCTCCGGCCTCCTCCCGCTCTTCGACGGCCAGAGCGCCGCTGGCGGCAAGCTCTACGCCTACCGCGCAGGCACGAGCATCCCCGCGCCGCTCTTCAACGACGACGGCGTTGAGCTCGGCTCGTGGGTCTCGATCGACTCCAACGGGTGCGCCGACTTCCTCCTCGACTCGGCGCTCTCCTACAAGCTCGTCGCCAAAGACTCGCTCGGGGCGGTCGTGGGGACGTGGAACAACGTCAAGGCGACCAACGCCGAGGGGATGGACAACCCGATGCAGAACCCCGGCGACCTGATCGTCGGCGGCACGGGCGGCACGGCTACGGCGCTCCCGATCGGCACCGAGGGGCAGGTGCTCAAGGTCGTTTCCGGGGCTCCCGCGTGGGGCACGGACACGGCGGGAATGAGCAACCCGATGACCACGGAGGGCGACCTCATCGTCGGCACCACGGACGGCGAGCCCGCTCGGCTCCCCGTGGGCACGGCGGGCCAGGTGCTCACCTCCAACGGCACCACCTGGACTCCGGCGAACATCCCCACGCAGACGGGCGACCACAAGACGGCGGTGGACGGGAGCGACACCTCGCCCGACTACCTCGCGGCGAAGCTCGCGGCGGGCTCGGGCATCTCGCTCACGAACACGGGGAGCGCGGTCTCCATTGCCGCAGACGCGCAAGCGGGCGACCACCACGTCGTCGTCACGGGCGCGGACGCGTCGGCTGGCACGCTGGCGGACAAGCTCGTCCCGGGCACCAACGTCACCCTGACGCCCCTCACCGACGGCGACGGCGTGCAAACGCTGGAGATTTCCGCCACGGGCGGCGGGGGAGGGGGCGGCGGCTCCTTCTACGATTACGTCTTTGGATACAACTGTATGCCCTCCACCACACGCGCGCCCAGCGGCGGCTATACGTTGTATTTTAGTTATATCGCTATGCGTGACGGCTCTCCTAGCGGCATTTTCGTTCCCGAAGCTGTGCCGCAGACGTGGACGAACATAAAATGCACTATCGCAATTTATGAATACAAAAATTTGGAAAACGCCTCTTGCGCACAACTTGCGTTCGGGAACGCGACAATAACTTCTACGGCGTCCGACCGCATTTTGCGTATCCCGTTCACCACAACTCAAAATATATCGGCGGGGACGCGTGTTTGGGTCGCCTTGTGTTTCTCCTCCTACGTCGATTTCAATTACAGGACTATATCCGCGAGTGGGACTTATTATTGTAAATACAAACAATACACGCCGACCGCTGGAGACACGTTCAACGCGAACGGGACGTCCGATATATCCAACGTCCCGATTTGCGGGATATACTACACGGCATAGGCGGAGGAGGCGTCAATGGACTTCACGGCTCTGTCTCCCTACCTCGGCCCGCTCGGCTTCGCCGCGCTCCTCGCGCTCTACGGCCTCGCATCGCTCGCCAAAAGCAACCGCGACGCGCAACGCGACAACGCCGAACTCTTCGCCCGTCTGCGCTCCGTCGAGGAGCGGCTGACGAGGGTCGAGGCGGACGTTCAATGGATTCGCGGTGCGCTGGAGAAGCTGGAGGGCGCGAAGTGAACGTGCATAGGAAACCGCCGTTCGCTATGCACGTCCGCGCAGATATGTATAGCGAAACCCGTTTCGCTATGCAATAGGAAAGCCCCGGCGAGTGGCCGGGGCGTCGTTATGCGAAAAGCGGAGGCAAAGATATGAAAATTGTCAAGGTCGAAACGAAAGCCCCCGCGCTCCGCAAGCTGCCCAAGCCAGACCGCTGGGAATACGCCGAGCTCTGGTCGTGCCGCATCCACCTCAAAGGCGAGGGCGTCCTCGCCGTCCGCATCGCCCCCGGATATTGGACTGACCTCGCCAGCGTGCCGAAGGCCCTTCGCGGTGCGTTCGACAACGGCTCGGGCGACTTCGGCGTGCTCATCGCCTCGCAAGTCCACGATATGCTTTATAGCACGCACTACCTATCCAAAGATTTCGCAGACACATTATTCCGTCTCCTCCTCCGGCACTACAAGATGAGCGCCTTCAAGGCGTGGCTCTATTACGAGGCCGTCGCCCTCTTCGGTGCCTCCGCGTGGGAAGCATCTGACCTCGACCTAAATGCCGACCGCGCGCTCTGCGCTCTCGATTGGCTGGCGAAATGATACTCCACCTCTCCGCGCCCATCCCATCGAAAAAGAACTCCCGCCTCGTCGTGGGGCGGGGGAGGGGTCGCGCGATAAACATCCCGAGCGAAGCCTACCGCAAATGGCACGCGCAGAACCTCCGCGCCGTCCTCGCGCAGGCCGCCGGGGAAAAGGTCGAGCGCTGCGCGCTGACCCTCCACGTCGGCTTCGCCGATCGCAGACGCCGAGACCTCGACAACGCGCTCTCCTCCGTCCTCGATCTGCTGGTGGACGCGGGCGTCCTGCCCGACGACTGCTGGACGTGCGTGCCGAGCATCCAGCTCCAGGCCTACGAGGCCGACGAGCCGGAAGCCGTGGTCTCGCTTCTGCCTATATAAATAGCCCCCCTACACCCCCAAAACGCGAAAAAACGGGGGAGGCGCCCCCGCCGAAAAAATTTTTCTCTTTTTTCGCCCACAGTATTACAAATTGTGCTATTATTTGGATAGACCGCAACGCGAGGCGGGCGCTTCACAATCTAGACCGGCTACTTAACATAACATATACTAGCCGCCCCTAGAACGAAGCGCCCTCCTCGAAAAACATCGAGGTAGGGCTATGAAGAATTACATCACTCTCGACATTCGCTTCGACGAAAACGGCGAGATCACCGGCGACACCTTCGAGGCCGTCGAAAAGCAGCTCGTCAAGGCCGAAGGCGCGGATGCTTTCTACGACCTCACCGGCGTCGCCTGCGCGCTCTGCGCTGGCTTTGAAGACCGCAAGCAGGCGGGCGAGTCGCTCTGCCTAGAGTTCGGCGACACCTATTACCTCGGTCACGAAATCGCCGAGGAGGTCGCCCATGCGTAAGACGACGCCCCCCCCCTCCGACAAAATCCTCCTCCGCTGCGCAGACGAGTGCGGCTCGATCCATAGCTGGTGGCTCGAGCCCCGCGCCGGGTGGCACTTCCTCGTCGGCCACCGCCCCGAGGACTTCCGCGACTGGAGCCTCCCGAAGGGCTACGCCCTCGACCGCATCAAGTTCGCTGGAAACAAGGGCGCGTTCGCGCACCAGTTCTTTTCCGTCCGCCTCCAGCGCGTCGGGGCGGGGGAGGCCTAGCCATGCGCCGCCCAGACCACGAAACCGCCGTTTTCGGTGGCAAGCTCTGCATCCGCTCCGGCTTCAAATGGGTCTCCGCGACCCCCGCCGATCTCGAGCGCATTGAGCGCGACCGCGCCGCCGCCCGCGACGGCCTCGCGTGGGTGCTCTCCGTTTCGCTATTCGTCGCGGCCTGCCTCGTGGCGGTCGCCCGGGAGGTGCTCTAGTGGCCTACGGACGTCCCGAGGAGCCTCTCCCCGAATGGCACCCCGCCGTCGAGCGGGTGGTCGCGAAGGTCTACGCCGACCGCGACAAAAAGGCCGAGGAGGAGTGGCTGGAGCTCTCCAAGAAGCTCGAGGAGAAGCGCCAGCAGTCCCTCGCCGCGAAGGAAGCCAAAGAACGCCTAGAGAACCCCCAGACCTCGCTCTTCGACTGACACAACCCACCACAAGGAGAAACACATGGAAACCCGCGAACTCACCAACTCCCGGCGCTCGAAGTGGAACGCCTGCCACCGGGCCTACAAGCTTGCCTACGTCGACCTCGTCCGCCCGGTCAAGACCTCCGACGCCCTCGCCTTCGGGACGGCGATGCACGCCCTCCTCGAGACCTATTGGACGCCCGGCGACCGCGCCCCGGCGGACGAGATCCTCGCCCACGTGGAGGACGCCTTCGTCCGCGAGACCCTTTCGGCCCTCTTCGACGGCTACATCGCCAAGTGGGGGACGCAGGACGAGCAGGAGTTCGACCGCGTCGCCGCCGAGGTTCGCTTCGACGCCCCGCTGATGAACCCCGAAACCGGGGCCGAGTCCCGCACGTGGCACCTCGCCGGGAAGATCGACGCCATCGCCAAGCGGAAGAACTTCGACCAGGCAATCATCGTCGAGCACAAGACCACCTCGCAGGACATCGGGCCGGGGAGCGACTACTGGCGCAAGCTGCCCATCGACGGCCAGGTCTCTGGATATTACGTCGGCGCGCAGGTCGCTGGCTACGACGTCCGGGAGTGCCTTTACGACGTCGTCCGCAAGCCCGCCCTCAAGCCCTACAAGGCCACCCCCGCCGACAAGCTGAAGTATAACAAGGACGGGTCGCTCTCCAAGCTCTGCCGCCTCGCCGACGAGACCCCCGAGGAATACGGCCAGCGCATCCGCGAGGACATCGCCGCCCGCCCGGACTACTACTTCGCCCGCGTCTCCGTCGCCCGGAGCGAGAACGACCTCGTCGACTACCTCTACGACATGTGGGCCGTCGGCAGGGAGATGGCCGAGGCCGAGAAGCTGGGACGCTTCTCCCGCAACCCCTCCTCCTGCTCGCTCTTCGGCTCGTGCGAATACTTCGACGTCTGCACTGGCGCGGCCTCCATCGACGACCCGAACCTCTTCAAGAGGGTCGAGACGGCGAATCCCGAACTCTAAACCACCCACCACCACAAGGAGAACCAAATGAGCATCCTCGACAACATCAAAAAGGGGCAGACGCAGAAGCCTCTCCGGCTGATGATCGTCGGCGTCGAAGGCGTCGGCAAGTCCACGGCGGGAGCGGCCATGCCGAACCCCATCTTCCTCTGCGGCGAGGACGGCCTCGTCGGGAAGCAGTTCGCGGAAACCGCGAGCTTCACCCCCTCGAACTGGGGCGACGTCCTCCAGTTCTGCGACGAGCTCGTCGCCGCGAACGGCGCGGGCTACAAGACCCTCGTCGTGGACACCCTCGACTGGCTGGAGCCCCTCCTCTACGCCCACGTCGTCGCCTCCGCCAAGAAGGCCGAGATCCGCTCGATCGAGGATTTCGGCTACGGCAAGGGCTACATCGTGGCCCAGCAGGAGGCCCGCAACCTCCTCTCCCGCCTCGACCGCCTCAACGGCTGCGGGCTGGCCGTGTGCATCCTCGCCCACTGCGCCGTCAAGACCTTCCACAACCCCGACGGCGACGACTACGACCGCTACGAACCGAAGGCGAACGCCAAGATTGCGGGCCTCTTCCGCGAGTGGTGCGACGCCGTCCTCTTTGCCCAGTTCGAGCAGTTCATCAAAAAGGACGGGATGAAAGCGAAGGCCATCGGCGGCGAGAACCGCATCGTCCACACCGTCCACTCTGCGGCGTGGGACGCGAAGAACCGCTTTGGCCTCCCCGCCGTCCTCCCGCTCGACATGGGGGCCATCCTCGAGGCCATCCAGAACGGCCAACCCGCCGACACCTCGACGCTCAAGACCCGCCTCGAGGGCCTCGTCGCCCAGCTTCCCGAAGGGGAGAAGCGCGACAAGGCGACCGCCTGGCTCCGCGCCGGGAAGTTCACCCCCCAGCAGCTCCAGGTCGCGATCAACAAGATCAAGACCGAACTCGAACTCAACAACGCCAACTAGAAGGAGAAACAGAACATGGCAAACTATTCCGGCACCATCATCGCGACGGGCCTCGCCCAGTCCAAGCAGGGCACCCCGTCCGTCAAGCTCCAGATCAAGACCGCCGTCGACCTCGACACCGGGGCCCCGGCGGATCACGTCTTCTACGCCGACCTCTGGCTCTCGGAGAAGGCCGCCGAGCGCTCGATGGCCACGCTCCGCGAGCTCGGCTACCAGGCCGACACGCTGGACGCCCTCAACGGGCGGAACGAGCTCGTCGACGCCCCCTGCGAGATCTCGACCGAGTGGGAGACCTACGAGGGGAAGGAGACGGAGAAGGTGCGCTTCGTGAACCGCGCCGGGAGCTACGCCGAGCGCGGCATCAAGCCGCTCGGGAAGGCCGAGACGTCGGCGATCTGCAACCGCTACGACGCCCTCCTCCGGGCCACGGCCAAGCGGAAGGCGCAGAGCGCTCCCGCCGCTCCCTCCCGCTCCAGCGGCCCCGCCCCGGTTCCTCCTCCGCAGGCTGGCGACTACTACCAGCCCTCCAACTCCGACGACCTTCCCTTCTAGAGGCCCCGGAGTGATGGAGACGAAGCGGAAAAACACCGAAGCGCTCCGCGCGTTCTGGGCGAACGACCCCGACGCGCGTAGGATCAAGAGCCTCGAGATGAAGGAGCTCTGGAAGAAGCCGGAATACCGCTTGAAGGTCACGGCTCGCATCCGGGAGGCCAGCAGGACTCCCGAGAGCCGGGCGCGCCGATCCGAGGCCGCGCGGAAGCGCGTCGCGAAGGCTCCGATTTGGGGCTGGATGGCTGGTGGAGCCGCCTACGAAAAGCACTTCGCGAACATGGCGACGCCCGAGTGGAAGGAGAAGATCGCGCGCTTGTGGACGCCCGAGCGGCGCGCGCGCCAGCGCGAGATCCTCCAAAAGCTCCGCGCCGAGGGTCGGCTCTACGCAGGGAAAAAGAAAGGAGAAGCGAAATGAAATACGCCTACTGGACGGCTCGGGAGAGGAGCTACCTCGAAAGGGAGCTGGAGCAGACGAGCGGGGTCGTGCATCTTGGGCGTCCGAGCCCGAGGATGAAGCGGCTCCTCGACCGGCACTCGCCCAGGTGCATCCGCGTCTATGCCTATCGGATGCTCAAAGAAAAACGGAAGGAGGTCTAGGATGAAGTCTCACATCTGGCTCTCCCCGGCCTCGGGGAAGATTTGCGCCCAGCTCCTCGCGTTGCAGGCCGAGGCGCAGGTGCCCACGTTCATCCGCCTCCGCTCCTCCCACGGCCTCGCCAAGAGGCGGGAGGAGGTGCGTCGGCTCTCGGGCATCGTGGCCAGCCTCTGCACCTCCCTCGAGGGCACGCCCTACGTCGTGGACGCCGACGCGGCCCGCGCGAGGGTCTTGAAGGCGCACCGCCGCCTCTCGGCGGAGATTGCCCGGAGGAGGGTTGCGCGATGAGAAAGGGATGGAAGAGAAACGAGTGGACGACAACCGAAGTCCGCATCCTGCGTCGCCTCGCCGGGGCGCGTCGGAGGCTGCGGTGGGGGAGCTACACACGCGGCGAGGACGAGGAAGTCCTCGGCCTCCTCGGGCGGCACTCGGCGGGGAGCGTCCGCGTCGTCCTGCACAACATCCGGCGGAAGATGCGGGAGGGCATGGATGGCTAGAAAAGAGCGAGCCTTCGTCCGCCTGCCTATCGGCCTCCTCCTCTTCCACGAGGAGCGGGTGCGGAACGAGGCGAAGACGAAGGGAGAAGACCCCGACAAGCAGGTCGGCCAGTGGTGCTGGGCGATGGCGATGAGCATCGCCACGGGGCAGATGAGCGGGGATCCGTTCCTCGAGGAGCTGGAGGACTTCATGGAGTTCCGCAGCTTCGGGGGAGCCCCGGTCGGGAACCAGAACGCGAGAAAGCAACGCAGAGCCCGCCGCGCGTCGGCGAAAGGAAGGGAAGATGGCCAACAAGAGAACGACTGACAAGCGCCACCCGGTCTCGGTGACGTTCAACGACCGGGAGAGGATGGTCGCGGAGAAGCTGGCGAGCGCGCTTGGCTTCGCGGACTTCTCGAAGTTCATCCGCTTCGCCGTCTGGCAGCTCTCGGCGGTGATGGCGAACGCGGCGTGGACGAAGAGCCTCGTCGAGTTCGCGTGGAACTTCCGGGCGACCGAGGCAACCAACAAGAGCGTCCTCGCCCCGATGGAGGTGAAAGATGGCAAAAAGAGCTAGGAAGGAACCCGCGCAGGCGGCGCCCCGCCCCGAGCCCGTCCAGGCGCGGGAGGAAACGAACTTCGACGTCTGGCGCTCTTCGATCCGCCCGGAGGACATGCTTCGCCGGGAGATGTGCGTCGACGGCTTCCTCTCGGAGCCCGTCTTCGCCCTCGGGTGCGGACGTTGCCCTCTCGACTGCAAGAACGGGCAGACGACCGGGGACTACCCGGCGGGGAGCTCCTGCGGGGAGCGTTTCCTTGAGTGGGCGCGCTTCTCGGCGCAGAGGAAGGCGAAGGAGGACGCGGTGGCGAAGGCCTCGCACGACCGCTTCATGGACGCCCAGCTCCGCGAGCTGAAGGGCATCGGGATCTAACCTAGACGGAGGTATAAAATGCTTAAGATACGGCAACTGCACCTCATCAAAGAGAACTGGGCGTGGAACGCGAAGACCCCGTGGTGCAACTACTACTGGGCAGACAACGAAACGCCGCGACATTCTTATCCCGCGTTTTGCCAACGCGGGCACGCGACGACCGTCTGCGCCAAAGATCTGGACGTTCACGTGACCTGCGAGGCGTGCGCGGCGGTTGAAAAGGACTTCCCCGGAATAATGACCGGCCTTTCGGGCATGGTAAAAGACGTTCGGTTCGACGATGACGCGGCATCGCAGCTCGTTTTGAACCTCAAGCGCCGCGCGAAGTTTTTCGACTTCTCGGACGAAACTCTTTTGAATGTGCTCGATCGTCTCATCAAAGACCGCGACGAAAAGCAAAGCGCAACGTCCAAACAAGAAGGCCGACGAAAGACGCTTCCGTTTTGGAGAGCGCGGGACGCGCTAATGAGTCTGCACAAGGCGTTGGTCGAATTCCACTCCAGCTCGCTAGGAGAGGACTGGCGTTGCCTTCGTGTCAAGAAACACATCGATGACGCAATCAAGGTTTTGGAGACCGCGAACGCCGAGGCCGAGGAGGAAACGAAATGACTGACGCAGAATTCAACTACATGTTCCGCGACGC
>Ga0310786_10002557_pt1 | contig 27602 bp, 28 predicted proteins | sample AusTroGonzalo_MG_FD_203881 | JGI IMG/M metagenome (GOLD analysis project Ga0310786, IMG submission 203881) | Bovine rumen microbial communities from tropical cattle in Woodstock, Queensland, Australia - Gonzalo_03 (v2) (version 2) | ecosystem: Host-associated > Mammals > Digestive system >...
TGCAGCTCTTGCTATATCCGTCAGCTGCTCCGCACAAGTAATCAATCAAAACACCTCATTACCCATGAACCAGACTACTATCACCCTCAACAACGGCGTCGTCATCCCTCAGTTCGGACTCGGCGTGTATGCTATCCCCGCCGGGGAAACCACCTACAACAGCGTTCTCGCCGCCCTGAAAGCCGGTTACCGCCATATTGATACCGCTCACGCTTATGGCAATGAGCGCAGCGTCGGCCAGGCTGTCAAGGACAGCGGCATACCCCGTGAGGAAATCTGGATTACTTCCAAACTCTGGCCCAACGAGTACGGCGAGGAGATTACCCCCAAGCAACTTGACAAAATGCTCGACCGTCTCGGTCTCGAATACCTGGACCTCGTCTATCTGCATCAGCCGCTCCGTGACTACAACGGTGGCTGGAAGGCCCTGGAGGCTGCGCTGGAAGCCGGTAAGGTCCGCGCCATCGGCATCAGCGACTTCGACTTCGACGACGACCTGTTCAACTCCATCGTTGAGCCGTCCCGCATCAAGCCTCAGATGTTCCAAATCGAGTGCCATCCTTACGCCCAGCGTGAGCACTGGCAGGAAATGGCAAAGAAGTACAACATCCAAATCGAATGCTGGTTCCCGCTCGGCGGCCGTGACAGCCACGGTGAGATCCTCCGCGACCCGGTCATCAATGCCATTGCCAAGGCCCACGGCAAGTCCGCTGCTCAGGTCATCATCCGCTGGCATCTGCAGAAGGGCTTCTGCGTTGTCCCCGGCTCCTCCAATCCCAAGCACATCCAGGAGAATATCGAATCCTTCAGCTTCGAACTCACAGACGACGAGATGAAGCAGATTGCCGCCCTGAACAAGGAGAAGCGCTACTTCACCATGAACTACCAGCAGATCAAGGACTGGATGGAAGGCTACGAAATCTGGGACTAAATGATTATCTTCGCATTATGAAATTGACTGTTATGCTTCTACAATCCATCGTCATCTTCTTTTCCCACGCGGGAGACAACTATAGCGTAGGCAATATCGAGGTGGGCAACACCAAGATCGTAGCCGACTACATCTCCGAAATCACCGGCGCCGATCAATACGAAATCGTCACCCACAAGTACGACGGAATGGCCTATACGCCGCTCATCAATCTGGCCAAGGAAGAGGCCAATAAAGGCGAACTGCCTCCTTACGAAGGTGAGGCCCCGGATCTCTCCAAATACGACACCGTCTTCATCGGCGGCCCCATCTGGTGGGGCACCTATCCTCAAGTGATGTTCACCTTGTTCAAAGACATCAATCTTGACGGCAAGACGGTCATCCCTTTCACTACCCACGAGGGCAGCGGCCTGGCTTCAACGGTCCAGGATGTGAAGAAGGCCTTCCCGAAAGCCGATGTGAAGCCTGGCTTTGCCATCTACGGCCACGAAGTCCGTACCGGCAAGGTCAAAGTGGAGAAGTGGCTGAAGGGATTGGGCTGGTAAATTCGAATTTAACGAACAAAACACCACCTCTACTCACCTCCATACACCTTTATTCAGCTGTAAAGAAAGTAGGCACAAATGGGGCACGATTGGGACACGATCAAAAAAAGAAGCCCCAATGTGGCTCCATAAGGCCAAAAGATGGAGAGCGAAGCGCCGCAGCTACGCTGCGAGGGGTCTGGGGATGTGCCCCAGTAAAAACAAGTGCGGCTTGTCCGCACCGCATAAAAAAAGAGCAGTCTAGGACTGCTCTTTTTTTATGCGGTGCGGACGAGACCTCGTTTGTGGAAAAACGAGCAAATAGTAGCCAATCTGCAATCAGTGGACTATATTGATTATCAGCAATATAGCAAAATCGCCATTTTCTTGCCATTTCAGGGTTTTCAAAAAAATAGGCACATTTTAGGCACATTTTTCAGATATAATTTGTACCTTTGAAGTGCGTTTATAAAGATCTTTTGATATGGCAACCAAGTTTACAATCCGTACAAAAGCGACCAAGGGATATACTGCCTTGATCGTGCGATGCCAGGCTCCGACAAAGGGCATCGATTACCGAATTACCTCCGCTCTGGAGGTGGACATCCAATCGTGGAACAAAGCGAAGAAGACTGCTACTGGGCTGGCCAAGTTTCGGGAGGCAAACCCAGCTCTGGCGGATAAAATGGACCTGATCAAAAAGAATGTCGACGTGGCCTTGAAGAAAGAAGTCACGCCAACCAAGGATGAGGTCAAGGCGATCATTGACGGCATTGTCTATGCTGAAGCCCGAGCCGCGCAAAAGAAGCGGGAGGAGGAGAAGGCAAAGAAGGAGGCTGAAGAAAACAAGATGACTTTGAACAAGTACATCGCGACCTACAACGAGCAGATTAAATCGGGAGCCCGGCAGACAGAAAGCGGACGAAACTTTGCTCCTTCGACGGTTAAGACCGTCAGGCTCGCCCTGGACCAGTTCACGCAGTTTCAGAAGGCGATTGGCCGAACTTATGACTTCGACGACATTGACATGGTTTTCTACTACGATTACACCGCTTGGCTCAAAAAGAAGAAATATTCCGTCAATACGGTTGGAAAATGCGTCAAGGAGTTGAAGACCCTCATGTCGGCAGCTGCTAGCGAGGGGTATCACGCAAACAATGTGTGGCGGGACAAGAAGTTCAAAGGGACGCGTATAGAGGTTGACAGTATTTACCTGACCAGGGAAGATCTGGACAAGATCATGGCTGTGGACCTGAGCAAGTATCCGGTCGGCTATGAGCAGGCTCGGGATATCTTTATGATTGGTGTCTGGACGGCTCAGCGAGTGTCTGACTATAACAATATCAAGAAAGAAGACTTCAGCACCTTCACCAAAAACGTCATGCGGGAGGAGCAGGATCCTGAGAATCCTGACAACAAAATCGCGTGGATTGAGAAGCAGGAGATTACCTACGTGAACATCCGCCAGCAGAAGACCGGTGCCAAGGTTTCGATTCCATGCAACTCGCAGTTGAAGGCTATTCTTGAGAAGTACGACTATCAGGCCCCGCACCTTGTGGACCAGGTCATCAACCGTTATATCAAAGAAATCGCCCAGGCTGCAGGACTCACTCAGCTGGTCGAAATCGAAACCACGAAAGGCGGCACGCCCAAGAAGGAGAAAGTTGAGAAGTACAAACTGATACACACCCACACTGCTCGTCGAACCGGAGCCACCCTGATGTATCTGGCCGGCTTGGATTTGTACGACATCATGAAGGTCACCGGCCACACCTCGCCCAAGATGCTGAAGAAGTATATCAAGGCCGACTCGCTGGAAGTGGTGGAGAAACTGACGGACAAATACGACTACTTCAAGTAGGCTTTACAGGCTCACAACGCCGGATACCGCGAGATACTGGCTCCGGTATCCGGTGACTTTATCTAATAGGATACAACGTGCGTGTACCTGGTACGAATCCAAGTCCAGACCACTCACGACCTTGTAGCCGGGGATGAACGACTTCACACTCGGATCGTTCGCGGAACCTTCAGCCAGGTAATTGATCATCTTACCCGGACTCCTCCCGGCCCCTGGCCGGGCCAGCTGGATCTTGGTGAGCAGCCGGTACCGACATCCAGGATCGACGGCCTCCAGCTTCCACCGGATCTGCAGCACGTCATCCACGGCCGAGGCCCCCTGAATCTTGACCAGAAACGTCGGAAAAGCTTCGAACGGTACCGGAACCGGAACATGCTCCACCCCCAGCGTTGCGAACCCATGATAGGCCGACACGAATAGATTGTTTCCGGAGATCCGGGCCTTGTGGTCGAACGGCGGCCGGTGCGGCTCCACCCGATCGCCATACTCGTTCCATTGCAGCTGCACCGAATGTTCCAGCCCCCGCCAGGCCTGCAGTGCTCTGAGATGAACAGACGATGCAGCCACCTGGGCCGGGGTACCGGCATACTTGAGCGTCGACTTCTTTCGAAGGAAGCATTTCCCGCCGCGATGATAGGCGGTTACATCACCGGCCGAGCCGAATGCATCGTTGATAAGGAGGTTGGGGCGCAGCAGTACCATGGCATATAAATCTTGGGTTGAGAGGTGATATATAAGTAATTGGGATGAGCTACGCCCTCAGGAGCTTACCCCATCCGCAGATCAAAATACAAATTTGCACGATCGACGACTGCATCATAGTCAGGCTGCCATTTGCCGCGGTCGTCAATGTAAAGGAGGTCGTTGATTGGAAACTCTTCGCAGCCCGGATGGGAGCCGGGCATGTCGACCCAGGCAAGGCCTTCCTCGGGGTCAACAATGAGAAACGGAGTCTCGCTCCACTGATCAATCTCTTTCACGTAATCGTCGAGAACATCTATAATGGCGTCCTCGAGCTGCTTCAAATCAAATCTCTGGTTGCTCATACTGCAAAGGTTTTTGATTGGTCCATGCTGTCAATTCGGTGTAGCATTTGACTGCAAGTTACGAAAAACAAAGGACTATAACAAATTTGATTTCAGCGAATTACGGAAAATTTTGAGCCACCCGGATAGGTCGCCCACCTATTGATGAAACACACCCACAGCGGCGGCTTCGCCGCCGCTGCTTCTGGGGTGAATTTTTATCTAGAAACTTGCCGTGAGGCGGAGTGCCGGGCGGTCGAGGTTGTGCTGGACGGTGGCAGCTGGCCGCGGGTCGGCCTGGTCGGGCTGCAGGGTTTGGCGGCTTGCCGGCAAACGCTGCAGCCCGGCCAGGACAGCGAGGCGCGGGGGGATGGTGGCAGATGGAAGGAAGGTGATCGCCGAGCTGTGGCTGCGGATGCGGGTGGAGCGGAGCGGAACCGGCTGGAGCAGCCGGAAGCCGGAGGCTTCCTTCCGGCCGCAGGCCGGTAGACACAAATGCCGAGCTGCGGAGGGGACTGCACGCTTTGGGCGGCCTTGGACGGTCAAAGGGTGCAGGCCCTGGAGCAGCCCTGCCGCAGGCCGGAGAAGGCTTCCGTCGCCGAGGGTAGGAACAGCCGCAGCTTGCGCCGCAAAAGCGGCGTGGCCTGATGCGAAGGCCCCGGGTCCCGGGTGGGGCCTGGAGCGAAGGCCTTTTGTGCGCAGCCGCCGACTCCGACCGGCCCACTCACTGAGGATAGCTCAAAGTGCCGTACCGGCTACTTATCATAATCCGGATTGTGCTGAACCGCGCACTCGTGCGCGGTTTACACAATCCCGACGGGATTATGACTAAGTAGCCGATATACTCGCCGTCAGCTGGGTCAGAGGGATGAGGGCCGGGCGGTTAATCACCCTTGAGGGTTGGGGTGCCAGCAGATGCGGCTGGGCGTTTGCGCGCTGCCGCACCCTTCTACCCATTATCGACGGAACGCTTCGGAAGAGCCCGCGGCGCTGGAGAAGGGTTCCACCCAAAAAGACGAAGGGCTGTGGCGGCATTCGCCCCTTGATGCCGACACTGGCCTTCGGCCATACCGCATTATGCCCGCGCCACCCAAACCAATGGGCCGGAGTGACTGCTGGACAACGCAGGCCCCGGCAGGAGTGTCGCAAGGTACCTGACGGTTTCATCTCCCCAAAATATTATCTTGATAGGAATGATCAATATCCCCAATAGAGAGACAACAAATACCAATAGTGTCTTCTCCCTATAGAGAGAGTACATAAATAAAAGACTGCCGCTCAATGCGCGAAAATAGGCTATGATTGTCCGAGCAATCACAACCTATGCGAATAGACTGCTGCTGCGGGAAAAAGACTGCTGCCCGCAAACATCAGCAATCATCACAACCATGACGAGCATAACGACGACCGCAGCGCGGTCGTGCGCGTAGCGCTCGACTAGGACTCTGGCGTAGCGCTGGCGCAGCCGGCGCGGAGCTCCGGCCGCAGGCCGGACAAACAAAAGTGCCTTGCTGCCGGAAGGCGATTTCTGTTTGGACGGCTTGCCCGGACAATCAGAAACCGACTGGAGGTAGCCTTGCCGAAGGCACCTGCGTAGCAGGGGTTCCCCTCCGGGGTCAGGGGCACAACAGATGTGCAAGTTTGCGGAAGGAGCCTTGGCGAGAGGAGCAATCTTGCACGCCGAGAAGATTACCGGAGGCGATAATCGTTTATGATTACTGACTGTCCTGTCTCACTGATGGCGCAGGACGATTGGGACGATGGGACAGGATTGGGACAGTTTAGAAATTAAGAAGGTCAGGACTCTACTTCTGACCTTCTTTGCTGCCCAGCTTCACAGCGGTCCCTGAGAAGGTGACCATCAACATTCCGTTGTTCACGCCCAGAGCTTCATAGTTGATGTAAAGGTAATATAACCCCTTTGTAACCATGATATAACATCTGCTTTGGATATAGGTGCGAGCATTGGACAAAAAAAACGCATCCAAGAACTTTTGGCTCATGGATGCGTTAAGAATGATTCGTCTGGTTCATTAATCAAGCAGAGGACGGCCATACTTATCGGTAAAGACCAGAGTCAACGCTGTTTGACGCTCATCATCTGTGCGAACGTAGGCAGCTTGAAAGACGCGCCTTACCGAATAATACGGTTCAGGAAAAGCAAAGTTCTTGTTGATCCAAGCTATTACCTCATCACAGGTCATTTTACGGCCATTGTTTAAAAGTTCAAGCGCAAGGTCAGCCAGACCAGCGTACATGATCTCTTTGAGATCAGAATAATTAATTTCCATAATTGAATAAAATTTTAAAAAATTTTACGGGAATATGCCCGGAGTTATGGATATGATAAGATTAATCAAAACCTCATCACATTTAATTATTTACGTCCTCAAAAGAACCAGACAAGATCTCAAAGAGCTGTGAGTGTCGATACCCATAGGGGATACACTTACTCGAATACAAAGATAGAAATGATTTCCAAATTTGCAAAATGTCTACGAATAACCGAGAAAGCTTGGAAAAATAGAACCGGACTGCAGAACAAAGATTGCAATCCGGTTCTTCTGGGTATCAACGGGACTACTAATCCTTAAATGTCATCTATAATTGTTTGGCGAAATGCCTTGACAGTCTGGGTATCCACCAATGAATGACTTAATGGGGTTTTGAATCGAAGTTGAACAGCAATACTCTATATCGATGTGAGAGATGGGCAAAACATATATTGCACCGCTCTTTGGAACAATGGCAAATACGTCATCTGGCTGTGCAATAGCATATATTTCGCTGCCGAACCACATTCGGGCGTCTCCTCTGGTGCCTGCCCGATACATTGATGAATTGGTTTCGACATCTTTCTTGAAAGTAAGAATGTGAGTCGCTACTGAAACTTTCTCTCCTGGAAGCTGGGTCGAGTAATCGTGGACGGATTTCTCTCGAAGTAAATCACGTAAATCGACCTTCGCATCGAAGATCCCATGATGGAGGATGTTTGATGTTAAACATACTAACACATACGAAACGCCCTTTTTGTCAAGGTATTCGGTATTCATTTGCTCCAGATCGGAAAGGACTCTCATGTCACTCTATATTTTCAAGTATGATATTGCCTATAGCTCTAGCCATAAGAGGAGGAACAGCGTTCCCGACCATTGTGTATTGAGGTGTCTCCACTTTTCGCATATCTCCTCCGGTGGTGCGTTTTCCTTGAAACACAAATGAATCGTCGAAGGATTGAAGCCGGGCCATTTCCCTGACAGTTAAAGCCCGATGGCTAGCATAATGAATGAAATCATCAGGAAGAGTGACGACGGTGGGGCTTTGACCAGCCGGATTTAACACCGTATAGTTCCTTTTATTTGAATATAGACCATTCTCTTCGAGATAAGCTTTGCATTCAGGCGTGTAGCCGCCAAAGCGAGCAATTGCAGCGAGACGCCGCTGAACAACATCCCGATGATTGCTAGTTTGATGATTCTGCAGTTCTGCAGTGTGCCTCTTTCTTTTTCGTTTCAGTTCTAAAGCATCCTTAACATAAAATGGAAGACCTTTGATCTCGAATCGATGTTGAAGGCGCCCTTCTTTACTCCATTCTGCATAGGTTTTTCCTCCTTCCGGTACTGGCTTGCCATCTGCGGCTCTAGAAACCACCAAATGCTCGTATTCCGGAATTTGAGGATAAGGGCGATAAGTATTCACCTCTTCCCCGTTACCGATGAAGTCTAAATCCGAGAGTGCTTCATAGATGCAAACACGTTCTGTAGGGCTGACTGTGGCAGGAATACTCGTGATTGCACGTTGTCCTTTACGGGATCCTATAAACAATACTCGACCTCGTACTTGAGGAACCCCATAGTCTGCAGAATTAACCACGATGGGATCACCTACTTTGTATAGATGAATATCCTCACGCAGTCTGTTGAGCGTATCAACAGAATCAGTCGCAATGGCAAAATCATTCAAAGTATCAAGACACTCATCAAGTGAAGCCAAATATAAATTGAGCAAAGTGATGAAGTTTTGTACATCTTCCTGTAAATCCTCAATACCCTCCTGTTTCACCAGAGCATCTTTAATTACTTTAATAAGAGCTTCGTCTTGTAACGAGTCGATGAAACGATCCATCTTTTTCTCGAAGAAATCATTGTCGATATCTGACGCTGTCTTTTCTTGAATGATAGCCATCCGGATCTTCTCTCTCGACTGTGAATGGCTTAAAAGGCGTAACCCATGACGAACCGTATTGATGTTATTACTGCTTTTGCTTACTTTAAAGTTCAGCTGCTTTGTGATGACCTTAAATTGCTCCTCAAGAATGGAAAAGAACTGTTTTTCTAGAGAAGAATACTCTTTGCCTTCTCCCAATTCCATCCGTATCTTCAGCATAACACCGTTTTTCAAAAGATCGGGGACGAGACTCAATATTCTTTCAATGTATGCCATTAGCTCGGGAATGACATCCACATCTATTATTGAACGGATTTCTTCCTTTACAGCTTCCTTGAAGCGCCCTTCATCTTTTGTGAGAAGACCTGTTACATTCTCCATCACAAAATATTTGGGTTTTAAGGCTTTGATAACCTTGATATAATGAAGGAATAGATTGTCCCGCTTGTCGTTCTTGCGCCTCCGCCCCGAAAGGCTAAAAGACTGACAACTAGGGCCTCCTGTAACTACATCTATTTCGCGGTCGCCGATTTTGGCTAGCAGTTTTTCCAGGAATTTATCACTCATGATATCTTCCGTAATAAAAGCCGTTTGTAAGCCGAGCTGTTCATTGTATCTGGCCTTGTGGGTGAGTTCACAAGTGGGGCTTATGTCGCTAGCTAGTATGAAATCAAAGTACTTATCCGGCGTATATGCTTGCAGAAACCCTTCGCTGAAGCCGCCGGCACCAGCGAAGAGATCAACGAAAGTTATTGGACGCTTTCCCCTCGTAAAATCCACTTTCTCTGCCATATTTATCTTTTCTTATGTTTATGTTTTTTGTGCTTATTTTTCTTTGAAGAAGCGGCCTTGGGAGTTGTCATTACCGATGCACCAGACATTGCCGCGGCCTGAGCCTCATCACGAAGCTTCTTTTCTTTCTTTCTGTCACCTACGTTTTTGATGATATCTCTGTTATCTTCAAGAAAACGATATATGTCTTCTGATGATAGGGCGCTGAGTTCTACCACGCCACCGAGCTTATTAATAAGCTGAATGCACTTATCTGTACGGTACTCAAAGTATTTATCAAACACCGTGTCCTCATCTCTTTCAGCCTTACCCAACTCATCTATATAGAAATCAAGAATACCACGTACCAATACCCGGTTACTGAAAATATAAGTAGCAGCAGCAATACCACGATCTCTTAGTTTCTGAATAGAAAACAGTAGTTTCGTGTATTTATAGTCCAGCGTCCCATCCGGGTTTACAATAACGGTATTGTGAACAGACCAATACAGCCCTTCTAGCCAATTACGAATTAACCCCTGCTCGTAAAACCAATGCTCGGATATATAAGAGGCGCGACAATCGGGATTATTAATCTCTGGCCAACGTTTTCTCATATACGGATAAAGCACTACATGAGAAAGATACTGCCAGAAATGAGACTGAGCTGCCAGAAGGGGAGTTAACACGTTGCGATATGCCTCGTAGAGAATTTGGGCTGCATAAAAATCATCTACAGCCTTCTTTGAATCAGCATATTCCATCATACCAGATAAATCAGGCTGTTCAAAGTCCAACGGCTTAACATTGTCACCAGCTGCCTGTTTCCAGTCAAACGTAGGATCGGTATAGTACTTTAAGTTCTCAGAAACGTTTGCTTGAAGAGCTTCTGCATAAGCGGGGGTGAAAATTTCTTGAATCATAATTACAGACACTCTTTAAGATAACTGCTTAGTTGTATCGTCAATTGCACGAAGAAGCGGCTTACTCAATAGTTTGTCTACTACCAAATAAATGTCCTCTAATTCTAAAGCATAATCTTCGTCCTGAAGAGTTATAAACCCTTCTTCATTAAGTTCTTGTAAATACCGTGTGAGATAAAAAACCCAATCTCGCGACATGTCGGGTGCCTCTCGTAATTTAAAAATTGCTTGAACTAGAGCTGGATAAACAAGGGAGGCCTCTACGACTCCAGGACACAAGTCATCTACTCTATTAAAACGAGTGTCATAATTAATGGGGATCTTAACGACTATCCGTTGCCCTGAGAAATCAAACCTTACATTATCGACCTCAGAACTCATAACACAGATTATTTTGCTTAAATCAGCGGCAGAATTGCTCTGCTGTAAAGGAACAATAAAATCATCAATGCTAGCTAAAACAGCACCTTTAGGAAAGTCTACGGTCCCTTCATAAACTTCATCAATGTTAAGAAAATCGCAGCCCGCAATCTCTTGTGTTGCTACAATGATTATCTTGACAGAACAGCGCCTATAAATCTGGTCTAGCGGTATCGAAATGCAAAACGAAGGCTCCGAAAACTCTTGGTGAAGCAAATAATACGTATATGGGCACTCTACAATGCACTGATATGCTGCTTTTCCCTCGGAGATAAGTCGATCTATACCTGATTCATGGCATGTTACATTATATTGAAGATTCAATACATTAGCATCAACGTCAATATCAGCGCTACGAGAGCCCTTTACGGGATCTTCTGACAAATAAGCCCCGTGCAAACCCCATATAGGATACGGGTAAGTGGCTGATTCTCTAATTTCCATATGCTTTGATGATTAATGTATAGTTCTTGAGGCTCTCCACAGGGGTAAAGCGAACCTCATTGACGATATCCTTATGGAGATCGACACCTACAATTTCATTATTGTCGGAACCTGATATCCTACAACCGGAGGAAACTCGTCGAAGTTCCAGAGGAACTTGCCCAGAAACCCCTTGGACAGATAAAACCAAACGACAAGACTCGTAGTCTTGAGGGACCCGAATAACGAGTTTGCAAGCGAACTCCCCGTCGTGAAGGGGAATTAATCGACGATTACGTCCATCTAATTTGATTTCAGTCATATGCTTTCCCTTTTCACTATCTACTTGAGACTCTCCGGAAGTATCGCCTTCACCGCCAACGGTCGGCAATTTGGGTTTATCTGGTTTATCAGGCTTCGGCTCAGGGTCGGGGCCTGGCGGTATTATATGATCCCGATCAGATAACTTGGGGAAATCAGGTACAGGGATTACTACAGGAGGAACTACGGCTCCAGTATCTTTCTTTTTCTTCTTACCGCCCCTTCTGGTTTCTAAAATGGTTACTGATGAAGAGCCTTTCCCTTTTTCCCGCACATCTCTAATGATATTGGTAGTAGGCCATAAAAGCTCCTCACTCTTATCATCAGCCTTGCTGGACGAAGTGCCCAGACGATGCTTTTTTAATGAAAGAATCTCTTTTTCTGTATCCTGCTCTTTCGGGAAAACCAATTCTTCACAGGCGGTTATAAACTCGCCAACTTCTCTTCTGGTTTTAATGGCTAACGTTTTTGTTTCTTTCTTGACATTTCGTAGCTCGTCTTCGTCCCACTTATCATGAGTAACGTTCTCCATTATTCTCAGATACTTACTTCCTTTACCGTCGCACACAAAGATACCATAGTAGCCGTTGTTGTTTCTTCCACGTTTAACCTCAATTGCCATAGAATTGTTGCGCATATAGACGACACTATCGCGAGAGCCCTCTGACTTAATCCGTTGGCTTTTCCACATATAAAGTTTTGCGTGTCCCAAATTCTTAAACCGATCAGGGAAAGCCTCATTTGAGTCAATAACAATATGGTCTTCATCACTTAATTGCGACATCAACGCCTCAAGAAGATAAGGACGTGGATTAAATTCAAGTTCTGGAGAGTTGGTCCTAATATAATCTAAATCTGTCACTTCCTCTACCGGGAAATAGGTGTCCATTTTTTCAACCAGATTATCGGCTGAAAATAACTCACCTTCAATCTCAACAGCTAATCTATTTTCATATATGGCCTTAAAGAAACTTCGAAGCGTTTCTTTTTTCATCGCAAGAATGTCTTCTTCCGAACGATCAAAGCCAATCACAAAGACATCCGTTCCTGGTAATTCTCTTCTAAACACTTCAGGGATGGCATCACCGACATTAGGCCGGTTCCCATCTTCGGAGTCGAAAAAAGCGATCGCTTCATAATGAGTTGTTTTACCGGATTCATCTACCAGCTTGTGGTCAGATAGTTTTATTACCCCTTCGCCAAAAGTTTGACCATCTTCTGTTCTAGTGGAATAATAAACGGCGTTTAATTCAGAATTAACGAAACCAACAGTTTTACCTTGACCATGGCTTCCTCCGGCATCATCGTCATCTTTATAACTAGCACTAGATTTTCTAACGCATGCCTCAAAAGCACTCGGAAGATCTTCATCATCAATATAAGGCATTCCTGTCGTGTTATAATCCCCTACACGGAGGAAGCCAATCGTAGAATCCTTGTGGCTATTTAGATAATCGAATTTGCTTTCATAAGGATCCTTGCTGTTGGGATATAATTTGTTGTATTCGCTGCAAGCTTTAAGGCGCTCTAAAAGCGAGAGAATTAAAGAGGGATATTCTGAACAGATCAGTTCTCCAAAACTAAATGTGACGATAACAGGCCCTTCCGGCTGCCACTTTGTGTGAGCATCCATAGAGTTTTGGATATATTCGCGAACTAAGCACCGTATTTTATGGCTGACAAATGGCGCAAAAGATGAATCTTCGCGGCTTTGCCCCATTGAGTTACGGCGTCGATCAACGAAATTCCATTTGCATCCGAGGTCTTTCGTCATAGAAATTACTATTTATTAAACGTAAACCCACCTTTATTATTCTGCTTGCTAAGCTCGTTCAAATAAACGTTCTTAGTGTCTTTCAAAGCCTTTGTGATCTCAGTGAACATCTGCTCAACATCATCGGCATCATATTCATAATTGCTGCGATTAGAACAGTTTTGGAGAAGGTTTAGGTAGTTGATTACTTTTGAAACGCGGGTGGAAGCCACCTTGGTGAACCTGATTCTTTTTGCTGAGTCTGACATGATTATATAAGGGTTAAATGGTTATTCTTTCTGCAAAGATAGACAAAAAGTGGGAATCTCCAAATAAATATGTGGAAATATTTACCAAATATTACAATATTTGAAAAATGTAGAAAATTTTAGTGCCTTTGATGTTGGGGCTCTTATTCGTTTTCTTCTCAAATAATGACATATATTTAATATAGGTGCGGACTATTGCAATTGCTCGTTATCCTATGCATTTGTAATGGCATAGGTATGAGAAAAATTAGTCGTACCAACCGGAAAGCAAAGAGTCATTAAAGACCCTATGGTGGCTTCTCATCTTCACGCTTCACCCCGGGCTCAAACCCCACAAACTCCAACTCAAAATCATCAATCAGTCCTTCCAACTCGGCGTGATACTTAGGGTCGACGTACGGGGCGGCTTTGAGGAATGCTTCGGCATGTTGCTTTACTGGCTCGGCCATCGGCTTGCACCGTGTGCGGATGAGCCAGTCGGCGATGTCGATGTGGGCTTCCATGTCTTCGGGGGTGGCGCTTTTCTGAAGGAGGGGGCTGACGGTGATATCGAGCTCTGGGTACTTGGCCAGCTTCTCGGTCCATTCCTGATAGCCATCGACGTCGGGGAAGGCGACGACCTTCCGGTGGGCCAGGACCAGGAGCCGGTCGTTGACGCAGGACTTGCCGCCGGTGGCCAGCCAGACGTATTTGGGCATGAGGCCGGCGCAGATGACGGCCGTCTTTTCGGATTCGACTAGCGCGACGGGCTTCTCGGGCTGCTCTTTCAACAAATGTTCTCCAAACAAGCACTGCGTGAGGTTCCAGGTCGGAGGCAGCTGCCCTGTCTGGCGCATCAGGGAATGCACCCACGTGATGCGGGACGGGACATCCGGGTCTTTGATGCGGTGGCCGGTCTCGGGATTATACTTCATGACTTTGCCGGTACGGCAGCGGCCTTCGATGTCGAGCTGGAAGAAGATGGTGGCACCGTTGCGGGCGACGCCGATGCGGTAGTCTTCGATCAGGGATTCGATGGTGCGGGCGTCGAGGAAGGTGCGCAGGAAGGTGATGAGGTTGGAGTCGCGGTCGGTGCGGACGGAGCGGTTGACATAGGAGATGGGGATGGCGCAGAGGGGCTTGGGCTTGGATGCCTGGGCAGGTCGGGCATGACGTGGAGGGATCGGCTTACCACCGCGGGCGTCCGGATGGTCGGCGAAGTATTGCTTCGGGGTATAGTGGTAGCCGCAGGCGGAGGAGTGGTTGCAGCGGCCGACAGTGTCGGCGAGCTTCGTGCCGGATTCGTCGACGTAGAGCGTGAAGCTGTGCGGCTGGTGACAACGGGGACAGGTATGGCGGGTGGACGGCCCGTCGTAGGGCTGTAGTACGTACATAGTCGGGAAAGGGGTAAGTGTCCCATTGTCCCACTGTCCCAAGTGTCTGCGCCCTGGGACGGTGGGACACCGGGACAAGGTTATTCGGATTCTTCGGGGGTTTGTTTGAGCGCGAACACGATGCGGCCGGCCTTGGATTTGGAAATGCCAAGCATAGAAGCGATTTCACGCACGGACTTGTTCTCGGAAAGGAGGGAGCGGACGTTCTCGCGGAGTACTTCCTGGTCTTCCTGGGGGTCTTCCCGCAGGTGGGCGTACTCGCGGTCGAAGTCGCGGAACTCGAAATGGACGTAGCCGCCGGTCTTGACAATCTCGCAGACCATGACGTTGTCGGAACCGTAGCAGAACTCACCGGCCCGGACTTTGAGCTGCTTGACGTAGCGCAGGCTGGCGTCCTTGGCGGACTTGCCGATGGCAAAGACACTGTCAAAGAAGTTGTAGAGTTTCTTGGAACCGGCCAGGTCGTTCTGGGTGATGGGGCTGTTGAGCGAGCGCTTGGGTGTGTGGGCGATGATCAGCAGGGACCAGCCGTAGCGCTTCTTGAGGTTCATGAGTTTCATCATGAAGATGCCGGCGTCCACGCCTTTGTCGGAGCTGTTGCAGAGGTAGGTCAGGTTGTCGATGATGGCCACCTTGCAGTGGAACTTCAGCATGGCCTGCTCGATGTGGGAGAGGATTTTCTCTTCATAGTCGGCCACGTCGAGGGAGAGAGGGTTGATTTCGGCGCGGTAGAGGCCCACAGGGAAGTGGTGCAGGGTGCCGGCGTCGGGATCGCTGTAGCGTAACTGGAACTGTTTGTCGGAGAGCTCGCAGTCGACCAGGAGGACGTTCTGGTGGTAGGCGATGTCTTCGGCCATCTGGACGGCATAGATACTCTTGCCCAGGTTGGAGTCGGAGAAGAGGCAGCACACTTCGCCCTCGTACCAGAGTTCCCGGTAGAGGGGACGCGGGTTCGGGCGGCGGCTCGCATCAGCGACGGTACGGTTGGCCGTCTTGATGGTGAACATGCCGATGTTGTCGGCCGCAGCAGCGCTTTCAATTTCGTTGCTGATGGCTTCGATGGGGTCTTGTTCCATGGCAGGCGGCTGGGTTTAGTGCTGGTAGCGGTAGACCTGGCGGGTCTCGACGGCTTCGTCGAGTTCGTCGGCGTCGACAAGGGTCTTGCCGGCGACTTTCAGGATGCGGATCTTGCCCTTGTTGGCGAGGCGGTAGAAGGTGGTGGTACCGATGCGGAGGCGCTTGCAGACCTCCTCACGGGTGTAGTATCGGGGTTCGCGGTTGGCTTCGGCCTGCTGGTTGGCTTCGGCGATGGCTTCGGTGATGATGGGCTTGAGGAAGTCTTTGAAGGCTTCGCGGATCATATCGTTGCTGGACATAATCTGTTTGATTTTTGGGCGTGAAAAGTAAAGGGAGTGGCCGCTTCCTGTCACCTGTTTGGCGACAATGACAAAATTATAGTAAAAATGTGGAAATAATAAAAGCGTTTTTGCCGGAAAATCGGGGGATTGAATGTGTAAATGCGACATAGACGCACCCGGTGCAAAGGGTTGAAACGTCCGAGGTTGCGGCATTAGAAAATCGCTGATCTGAGTGGGTTTTCCACATTTTTCTTGCCGTCCGGACGCGTCCGGACAGAGATATTTTTTTGAAAAAAACTTATCAACAGGCGGGCGGTTTCAGATTGTAAGAGGGGTATGGGCGAAATAGTGGGTTAGGGTGCGAAAAAGGGGCAAAAAATCCGTCGAAATGCGATAAAAAGTGGGGGTTATATTTCATTTTTCCACATTTTGTATACAAATTTGCCTTTGGAATCAGGGAGCTGCTACAGACTTAGGACACAAGTACGTAGCACACTATGATTGCCAGACCATCCATCGCTTTCAATGATTTTTCGGGCACGGCCAAGGACGTAACGGCGCGTCACACCAACGGCCGTACGGTGCTGGGCGTGAGAACGTGGCCCACAGGGGCGGCTACGCCGGCACAGCTCGTATCGAGAAATACTCTGTCACGGATCTCCCGGGCTTACAAGCAGCTCACTGATTCCCAAATGCGCGCCTGGGAGATCCTGGCAGAACACCTCCGCTCCAAGACGGTTCTCGGGTATTCGATTTCGCTCACGCCGCACAATGCGTTTGTGCGGCTGAACTGTAACCGCGCTCTCGCCGGTGAGGGTATCCTGATGGATCCGCCTCAGACGAAGGCGATTCCCAATGTCCGGTTCGGGGCGTTCTATGTGAACAGTGATGAGGTTGTGGTCGAGTCGATTCAGCAGCCGGATGACAACTACAAGCTGGTGGTCAAGATGACGGGGGCTCAGAGCAACGGCGTGAACAATGCTTGGAGCAAGACGGTGGTGATTTCGTCGGCTGAGGATGCTGATTGGGGAGATCTGGATTTGACCGATGCTTTCGCTGAAGTGAAGGGCGAGGTGCCTGCAGACGGTTTCAAGTATTTCGTGGAGATGTATTGGCTGGATGCGGCTACGGGATTCACCGGGCAGGTTCGGAGGTTTGCCGGACCGGCCGGGTCGGAGTCGCTGGACGGCGATGGGGCTGAAGGCAGTCGCCGGCAGATCAAGATCAAGATGTTCGACATGCAGACGGGCTACAACCCAACCTATATGAAGGATATCGATTTCGAACTGACGCCGGGCTCGCTGTTGGGTTCTTTGAAGGGTAAATTCGTATCGGAAGACTCGATGGCTGGATGGCCGGCGAAACTTGACGCTGACGTGAAATACAAGGTGCCGCCGTTCATGACTTATGCGATCGGACGCGAGATTGACCTTCGCAATTCCAGCAGCCAGTGCAGGCTGGGCGTCCTTGAAGTCTATTCACAGGTTTACGGAGGCTACAGTTCGACGCCGGAGCAATATGAATTTTTCATCAGCCGCTTCAATGTGACGAAGGTCAAGAGCTTCGAGATCTTCGATACGATGGCCGTGAAACTCAAATAAGGAGGACGAGACGATGATTACTGCAACAGGCAACAATTTTGGTGCTGGAACGATACAGCTGAAGGATTATCAGAGTGACAAGATGATCATCCTGAACGGACGGGTTCCTCTCGACCCCAGCCAAGCGGACTATGAGGCTGCCAGCCAACTGGAGATCTATGTGCCGGACCTGAGGCTTCCAAAGAGCACAACGACGGCTGTGTTTCTTCACGGACTCAACTGGGAGAAGAAATATATAACGGCCGTTCGGAGCTGGATCAAGGATAAGAATACCATCGTCGTGGAAAAGCCGCCTATTTTCAGGAGAGCAAGCGACGGCCCTGTGCTGGACTTCCTTTGCGCTTACGTTCCCAAAGGCGTACGTTTTGACATCCAGGATATGCAGTTGACGACGCTGGCGATTGCGGATTCTACGAGCGAAAGTGCTCAGATTCACTACCAACAGTGCTTCATCACGGACAACTGGGTGTCGCTGGCTATACAACTGCAGGGATTCAGGGGTGAGAACGAAGGCGACCCCTTCTCGCTGAGACTCACGGGCCTGCCGAGCGACCTCAATGCTGATGTGCCGTTCTTTTTCAACTCGTACACATACAGCTATCCCGGCAGCTTTGAGATTCCGATCAAGATTGTAGCAGACCGGCTTTCCTGCACGGGCGTGACGGGCATACATCACTCGGGCGGCTATACGATAGAAACCAAGGTGTTCCTCATCCGCGAAGAAACGGGAGACCTCAATTAACCAGCAGTGACCATGACCTCGAAGATGAAATACGAACTTACCAGGCTCCAGGGAGCGATTGCCATTGCCAGCTTCAGCAGTGGTGTGACCATTGCGGCGGTGTGCTTGTTCTTTATCCCGCCGCTGGGTGAGATTGCGAGCTCGGCCGTCAGCATCGTGAGTGAGCTGCTGGTGCTCTGCGGAGCGATTCTCGGGGTCAAGGCGAGCTACGACGTGAAGTTCCGGAGGTTCGAGGCCGAGTTGAGGCACAAGGTTGACAAATCCGCCCATATCACTGACGAAATGCAAGAAAAATAAACGTTTAAAAACGTTTCTAAACGTGTATCAGACAATTATGAAATACTTCTGTTTCCGCTTCTCTCTCCTTCTGCTCCTCGCGTCGGCTTCTGCCTGCGGTGTTGTCCGGCCGGTGATTCAACCGACGGACAGCACCCGGGTGGAGGTCCGATACGAGATCCAGAAGATTCACGACACGGCCTACGTGGAGTTGCCGGTAATCGTCGAAAAGATCCAGACGCTCGACACTACCTCGACGCTGGAGAGCCAGTTCGCCAAATCGGAGGCCATCGTCTCGGCCGGCATCCTGCAGCACTCGCTGGAGACAAAGCCTGCCCAGCTGCCGGTACCCGTGGAGAAAGAGATCGTGTATCGTGACAGCATCATCTATGAAGGCCACGTGACGACGGAATATGTAGAGGTCCCGCGGCAGCTTACCTTCTGGCAGCAGTTCAAGATGAAGGCTGGTGTGGCTGCGATGATCCTGACGGCGCTCTACGGACTATACATTTTGATAAGACTATACCTGACCAAGAGAATCAAGTAACTCATTTATAAACCCTTTAACACTCACTTACCATGAAGTACATCCCCTCCATCGCATTTGAAGAGATGTCTGGCTCCGCCAAGGGCGTGACCGCAGCGAAGGTCAAGAGCCGTAAGTACATCCGCAACCGTGGTTACGGCGGAAGCACCCGCACGAGCTACCAGGCCTCCGTGAAGGCCGTGTTCAAGCAGCTGAGCCAGGCCTGGAAGGGTCTGACGAACGCGCAGATCCTGGCGTGGAACGCCGCCGCCAACACCGCCGAAGGCCGCTCGGTGCTGGGCACCAAAAGCAAGATCAGCGGCTGCAACCTGTTTATGCGGCTCAACTACTGGGTCGTTTACTGCGGCGGCAACATCATGACCGCTGTTCCGAGCCTTGCCGGTGTCGTGGCTCCGGCCGATGCATCCGTCGCAATCACTGCGTCGACGATGACCTTCACGCTGGCCAGCATTCCTGACAGCGTCACGAACCTGAAGCTCATCATTCAGGCTTCCGAACCGCAGGGCAACGGCGTTACCCGTGCGTACAGCAAGGCTTCGGCTTTTGGCGAACCGCTCACCCCGGTGGCCACTGCCATCAACATCAAGAGCGACTACGACGCCAAGTGTGGCGCTCCGAGTGCCGGCTATCCGAAGGTGTTCTTCAAGTATTTCTTCGTGAACACCGCCACTGGCGAGAAGTCCGGCGAGAAGATGGTCACGGCGGTGCTGTCGGCCTAGCGGTCTCTGAGTGAGATCTGTATCGGTTAGCCCCTTCGGATGGTGTCTGGAGGGGCTTGTTTGTGGTGATATGATAATAAACGGATTAAGAATCATTCAACGCAAGGTTTTACTTAATTTGGCATTATAATAGTACTATTATCTACCTGATTCATTACGACGTGATACGATAAAACAATAATAATCGTATTTTTACATTATGAAATTTGCTCACACTGATTCATTTGACCCCAATAACAAGATTAATCAATTATTCGAAATGATCGGGAATGTCTTTACCAATGCATTACGGAAAGGGCTTCTTTTTCTTGGCTTTGTATGTCTGTTTGCGTTACTGAACGCTTGTGACCCAATCCCGGAAATCGAGCCCGGGGAGAAACCGGCTGAGCCCGAGTCTTACGGCGAACTCATCGGGACCTTCTTTGTCGAAAACCGCAACATGACCTTGCGTCTGCTGGACATCACGGATCTGTACCAGGAAGTCTGCTACGTCAGTTGGGCGGTTCCTGTGAACCATACGCGGTACGATAACTTGCCGAACGAGCTGAAGGAGACCGTCAAGACCTATGGTCTTATGTCTCCCACGCAGGTGTACAGGATGAAATGGAAAGGAGAAACGGTATACCATCTGTTTTGTACCGTAATGGATGACTGGACGGGTGTTTACAAACCTTCGGGGGAGAGAATCACGTTCAAAACAATTCAAGAGTATTACCAGTTCCTCCAGGAAGTAAGCGACGTGAACTGCCTGCTGCTCATCGACACGGAGGTGGTGAAAAACGCCGAAGGTGCACCCAACCTGCTCGTGGGCACCTGGCAAATGGATTGGGAGCATCTTCACCACGACATCACCCCTAACAACAGTGGCATTGACGAGCAGGTCACGCTCTATGACGAACTTCCCTTCTCCATCACGGAAGTGTGCCATTTCGAAGCGGACGGCACAGGTTATCTTCGCAGCGTGAAGACTTTCAAGAACGGGAATAAAGAAGTCTCGCTCGATCCTTTCAACTACTGGCTGACTGACTATCATACGGTAGCCGGCTACAGTAACTATCAAGGCTATTCATACGTCTGCTGCTTTGCAGCCGGCGATACGATCGAGTATAGGGCGCGTTCGTATGACACGTTCGGTAAAACGTTCGACCGGGGCTTCACGTTCGTGACCTATCCCTGGTACAAGCAAAAGTCCGATCCGTTCTCGAGCAAGAAAGGCGACCCGAAGTACGGCAATCCTGGGAAGGACAAGAAATCGTCGATCGTGGGACGCTGGACAGGCATTGGACTGAGTGCTGCCAATTCCTTTGGTATCAACCCCTACACCTGGGTGTTCCGCAGTGACGGAACCGGGTATGAGTTATTGGGGAGGATAATCTACCAGTCTTTCGCCTATACCGTAGAGGGAAATGACGATGCACTCCAATTGACTATCTATAAATACGACACGGGGTTCTATATCGAAGACGGCTTCTGGAAAGAGGGCGACTGGACATACAGCTATGTCTCACAACCCACGCCCAAAGGAAAGACGATGAAGGCAATAATCTATAATGATGGGAATTCGCTGGAGTTGCAGGGCTTTAACAATGTGGCTGCTGACATGAGCATGACACCTATCGTGTTCCAGCGGCAGTGAGTCCCTGTTACCTATTATCGTTATTTCAAGAAGATTTGTTTTTGTCCCAAATATTTGTAAAATTTGTGACAAAAATAAAAACAATGGGACGTCATACGGATAGCACATATTCTGCTATTAGGCAGATTATCAGTGAAAAAGGCCAAGGAGAGATCTATACCCTGAGCGATTTCGCGCAGTTCAGCTCAGAGGCATCGCGAAAAGTGATGTCCCGGCTGGCAGACGAAGGTTTCCTAGTACGGCTGGGAGCCGGCATCTACCTGTATCCGAAGATGTCGCGGTTCGGCATTGTGTACCCCTCCACTGCTGAGCTCGTGAAAGCGATTGCGCGGCGGGATGCTGCACGAGTCATCCCTACCGGGTATGCAGCTGCCAATATGCTCGGTCTTTCGGAGCAGGTGCCGATGAACGAGGTGTACATTACGGACGGTACGGCGCGTGTGCTGCATGTCGATGGCCGGGAAATCCGGCTGAACCGGGGCGCTCCGCGCAACTTCGCGTTCAAGAGCGAGACATTGCCGCTGATTGTAGCTGCCTTGCGAACCATTGGTGAGGAGGAACTCACCCGGGAGCAACGTCGTACAATTGCGGAAGTGCTTCGGAAAGAGGGCCGTCCAGATTTGTATAGGGCAGACCTGTATCTCGTCCCGGCTTGGATTAAACGGATTGTTTTACCTATGATTGAGGAGATTGAAAATGAATTGGCTTCAGCTTAGTGATGCAGACAGGGTTGCTGCGGTGAATGTCGCAACGAGACAACTTGGTTTCAATGCGAATGTGATTGAGAAAGATTGGTGGGTGGTGATGGCGCTGAAGGCGCTGTTTGGTTCATCGATCAAGGACTTTGCTTCATTTAAAGGCGGTACGAGCCTTTCGAAGGGATGGGGTTTGATAGAACGTTTTTCAGAGGATGCGGACATTGCGCTCGACAAATCGTTCTGGGGCCTTACGGGCGATACGCGCACGCAGCGCGAACGCATCCGCAAACTGGCCAGAGCCCATATTCGCGAGAAGCTTACGCCGGAATTGGGCGCTATGCTTAGGGATATGGGAGCCACGGATTTTGAGATGCGGTTCGTGGAAGCAGACGATTCGGATAAGGATCCAACTGTCGTGCTGTTGCCTTATCGTAGTCTGTTTACCGCGAATGCGTATGTTCCCGCGCAGGTGAAAATAGAAATCAGCAGCCGGTCGTTGAAAGAACCCCGGGAAAAGATCCTCGTCCGCCCCTATCTGGCAGAAGTACTGCTGGAAGACTTTGCGGATTTCGAGACAGAAGTGACAGCGGTCGTGCCCTCGCGGACATTCCTGGAAAAGATTTTCCTGCTGCACGAGGAGTTGCAGAAAGACCATCCGCGGACACGGCGGATCACGCGGCACCTGTATGATATCGAGCATCTGATGGACACTGAATATGGTCGCGAGGCGCTTGCGGATACACGGCTTTGGGTTGATATTGTCAAGCACCGGGCGGTCTTCAACGGCATACGGGGCATCGACTACAAGACCCACCACCCGTCGACCGTTTCCTTCATTCCACAGGGAGAAATCCGTGAAAAATGGGCGGACGATTACGCAAGTATGCGGAAGAACTTCATCTACGGCGACGCGTTGTCGTTCGATGATCTCATCGCCCGGCTGGAGGTGCTTCAGGAACGCATCCGGCAGATCCGGATAGACGATCCATTCTTCAAATAATAGGAGTCATTTCGAACGTTGACCTATCGGTCAAGATAGCATTCATGCACACGAAAAGTGTGCACTCCTCCTATCCTTGAACAGAGTGCCGTTTGCTGCGCAACTCGCACACATCTACAGGAGAGAGGGCGAAGCCCTTCGCATCCTATCCTCCAATGCGTGTACAGGCACGTGTGTGGAGGTGGGGGTGGGCGTACGCGTTTGCGTGCGTAGCACGCATGTGATGCTGGTTGTTTTTATCTTGAGAGCCCAACAACGCTCAGTGTGCTACAGATCGAAGTTCCTGCAGGCCTCCGTAGGAGGGGGCGAAGCTCGCTGCGGAGAGGATTTCCACTATCGGTATTCAGGATCGGTAGTACTGTGGCGAATTCGCTGAAGCCGCCATCATCATCAGTGAGCCTAAGAAGAATCTCTTTATCATTGTGAATGCATTTTCGATGGGTTTTTACAAAATAATCAATTTCCCGAAGAAAAATCAAGTGATTATCTCTTTTGGCTGTTAGGTGCTGTACGGATTAATCCATGATAACAGTTACTACCTTTCTTCCATCCGGATCGATGGATTCTTCCATCTTGAAAATGTGATTTCTGTTAACCCGAGGCGAAGAAGGTGCATAGATAGCCTTCGTTTGATTTGATTGCGGGATATTCTTGAGATCCTGCTGCACAAAGGTCTCGTAATCAAATTGCCAATCATCTCCAAAAGCCAGCTTGTGGATTCGATTGTATATCGCGGCTCTTGATGGCGCGTTGAATTCCGTTCCATAGCGCATGATGCTGTTTAAACTCGGGCGCCAGACTCCTTCGGGGGTCTCAAAGCCTCCTTCATAAGCGCCTAACTTTTCATTAGCATATCTTTCATCGCTCAGGAAACGAGCCCATCTTATGGTAGCAGGGTCAGATGTCACATCCACATTTTTGTACCAGCCAAAACGATTAAACATATTTGTGATTGAATTTAGGTCCGGTGAAGAGCCATCGTAATAGTATTCGTCAGCAAGCTTTGCAAAGCTATGGCCGAATTCATGAGCAACAGTTAACGAGAACTCTTCTGATGCATTTTGATTGCCACGACCTACAACAATGGAGCTGGTACCTCTGCCATAGTCACAATCATAAAAAGGGGTGTTAAAATCCGAGACGAGCAGGTCTGTGTATCCGGAAACATGACCTGTTCCATTGATTATTAAGATTGCTTCTTGGACCGTCAAATCTCTATTACCTGTAGCCAATATCCTATATTTTTCCGGAACATCGGCAGTAGCATAGCCTTCTTCCCAGGTGCTGCCCAAAGCGGTAGACTCTCCAATTACCTCATTATCTGACACCAGATACACAATGTAAATATTGAAGTATTCTTTGAACGAAGCCATAGGTTCATTTGCGAAAATAGCGTCCACGGCAAGTTCCATGTCTGCATCATATTGGCCGCTTGCTATCATTCTGTCAGAATACGCATCACCCATCAAGACGATGTCTATTCCTTTGCCTTTTGTCGCAGAATACAGTTTTTTCACAGTTTCGTGTTTGCTGAAATCACTGCTATGATATAGGTCGGTGCCTTCAGGCTGTTCAGAGCACCCAATCACACCCAACAAAGTACAGATGAATAATATTCTTCTAATATAGCTCATATTATCAATCATATTTTTGGTGGACAGCTCATATAAAACACCCATCTGAATCTCTTGGTTATAGATACAAAGGTACAATTAAAATCGTCCTCCGGCAGCTAATAAGTAGTATTCGATGATTAAATCGGCCATTCAGGAGGCCGTTTGGTTGTTCCCCCCTGTAAACGGCAGTCGACGCAATCATATGGCCACCATTCGTAGCCGATCCAGGAACCGGTTTGTTCGTGCCAGACATCCGTGACAGGCAGTCTCCAATATCGGTAAGCCTCCAAATAACTGTCTCCATTGTTGAGAATAACCCCTAATCCAGTCTCTCGTTCCGGCCATTTGTAAAATAGGATATTCTTTACATAAAAGGTCGCATGAGTAACTCTCACCACGTCCACATACCCCAGCACTAGCTCATACGGATCGTTCACGTTTGACACATTGCCACGCATTTCTGTGGGCTCAGGTGAATACAGACCGCCTACATCCCTTCCGTTTCGTTCCATTTGCTCCCAGTAGCGATAGGCTTCTTCTGAAATCCGCATCTGTGTAACCTCGGGCTGATAACAGACGCTGATGCGCTGGTCGAGGTTACCAATAGTATATATTTCATGGTTTACCAGTCGGTCTTCCTTTAGGTTTTCAGAACTTGCTGTCATAATCTCGGGGCGAGAGTCGCTCAACCAGCAGCGGTAGGTACTTTCACTGTCAGGCATGGGTACGACTTCCCCATCCGGACCTCCGGTATAGAGATATTTGTAATAGGCTCTGACCTGGGCGTGGTATTCCCAGGTTTCCTCCACCGTCCAGCGGTAGTAAGATGGTGTGGGATCAGAAGAATGTGCGGAAACCAGAATTCCCAAAACATCGTATTTGCTATTAATCCGAAACGAAAGGCTGTCAATATAACCTGGTGATATAGCTTGGCCCCAGAACGACACATAGGTTCCATTGGCGTTCTCTATCACCAATCGGTATTCCAGTGAAGGATCTGCATCCCGCATATCGAAATAGCCAATGGCGCTTCGTCCCCCCTGCGATAAATTATTATAACGCCCGCCTTGGCTGTCTTCCACATGCATCTTACTTTGATATAGAATCCGCATGCGCTCCTCATCTTGTGTAGCCGAGGTATCAACTAGCGACCAGGAATAACTCAGGCGGATTTTGCTTACCTCTCCTATGATGATGTCGCCATCTACGATCATGTAGCCGCCCTCGCCGTCGACCTGTGGGTTGAAGTCATAGATACATGAACTGACCACCGCAGACACAACAAGTAAAAAGAGAAAACAATAGCCCTTTTTCATAACAAGTAGATGCATCTGATAGCGAAATATTGCGTCCTTCCCATTTAAAAAATAGGGAATTGCCACATACATCTGGTATTTCTCAAAGCAATTATACATAATTTCCGGGATTTCCGCAAAATATGCCTCGCGCTTAAATCATATTGAATAATGTTAAGGGGCACACGCTATTCTTTAGCAAAACTTGTGTTTTCTTTTTATAATGAAGCCCCGGCTGCTGGATGCGGCCGGGGCTTCGTGTATCTGGTAGTGTCTATAATGAGAGGTATTGGAAGATTCCTGCGACGTGCAGGTCGATGATGGCATGGGAGCCTTCACGGGATTCCAGGAACTCTAGATCCAGCCGGTTATCCATGAAGAGGTTTTCTGTCAGGACGGCTGGGCAGCGAGAGTAGCGAAGGATGTAGAAGTTCTCTTCTTGATCCGGATCTCCGTCGGTGTAGTCGGTCCGGAGGCGCATTCCCGGCAGATGGTTTTTCGCGGCTTCGTACAGGCACGTTGCGAGGGCGTCAGCTTTGGTTTCGCCTCGGGTGGTATAGCAGCTCCACCCACGGGCTTCCATCCAATGCTGACCGTTTCCTGCGGCATTGACATGAATGGAAACCAGTATCACCTGATCGCTCCCGAAATGCTCGCAGATCTTATTGGCCCGGCGGCATCGCTCGGGGAGGGAGATGTCTTCGCGCTCGGGCACCAGAAGCCGGGCATCGAGGCCCAGAGCGGAAAGTTGCTCCCGGATGCGGAAGGCGAGGTAGCGGTTGTAGGCGTATTCGCGGAAAAAGCCGTCGGGGCTGCATTTGCCGGGCGTATCGAAGCCGTGGCCGTTGTCGAGAAGGATGATCATGATTGCCGTCTTTGATTTGACAGCAAGTTGGAGAGAATATGTGGAAATACCTATATTAAAACTTTTCCACTATCTTTGTGGCGAGTATCCGTATCAAAGGATATTTATAAACGCAACCGCCTGGAGACGCCCTTAAAACGTGCCTCCAGGCATTTTTATATGACCTGCTAAAAAATAGGCACAAAATAGGCACATTTTGGAAAGCAAATGGCCCTACAGATAGCTGTAGGGCCATTTTCAGCGGTGCGGACGAGACTCGAACTCGCGACCTCCGGCGTGACAGGCCGGCATTCTAACCAGCTGAACTACCGCACCCCGTTTTCCCGATTGGGATTGCAAAGATAGAGACTTTTTTTAAGTATGCAAACAAAAATCAATATTTTTTTGCAATCCCGATCGTGGCGGTTTATCAATACTTGTGCGGGGTGTCCGAAATTTCATCGGGCGTGATCTTTTTCTTGTCCATCTGGTGCCAGGCGTAGACAATG
>Ga0310786_10002558_pt1 | contig 27598 bp, 25 predicted proteins | sample AusTroGonzalo_MG_FD_203881 | JGI IMG/M metagenome (GOLD analysis project Ga0310786, IMG submission 203881) | Bovine rumen microbial communities from tropical cattle in Woodstock, Queensland, Australia - Gonzalo_03 (v2) (version 2) | ecosystem: Host-associated > Mammals > Digestive system >...
TTTGGAATTAGCGGGCGTTGAAAAACCTCAATTTTTCTTAAAAAGAGCCCTTTCTGATTTGAAAGATTTTGATTATATTTTTATCGATTGTCCGCCAGCGGTGGGATTATTAACCTTGAATGCTTTAACGGCCTCCACTTCTGTTATTATCCCGGTGCAATGCGAATACCTGGCCTTAGAAGGGGTGGCAGATTTAATGAAAACTATTGAAAAAGTTAAGAAAAACTTTAATCCAACTTTAAAAATAGATGGTATCGTGATGACGATGTTTGATGGCCGTTCCCGCCTGTCACGCTCAGTTGATAATGATGTGCGATCATTTTTTAAAGATCTTGTTTATGAAACAGTTATTCCGCGTAACGTGCGTATTCCGGAAGCCCCTTCGCATGGAAAACCCGTTATGCTGTATGATTTTAGAAGTACCGGCGCCCAAAGCTATATTCGCTTAGCCGGTGAAATTTTAACCCGAGAAAAAGGAGAACAACATGGATAGAAATTTAGGATTAGGAAAAGGTTTGAGTGCGCTGATGGGGGAAGATTTTTCTCCTTCTGCCGTTCCGACAGAAAATAATGGTATTACTTTGGTTGACATTGATTCGCTTGTGCCAAGTCCTTATCAGCCCCGCCGTGTTTTTTCTGAAAGTGCTTTATCTGATTTAGTTCATTCCATTAAGGAAAAGGGAGTTTTACAACCCCTGCTTGTTCGGAAAAATTCCGGTGACGGATATGAAATCATTGCCGGTGAACGGCGATTACGGGCTTCAAAGCAGGCTGGATTATCACAAGTTCCTGTAATTGTTAAAGATTTTGATGATAAGGCAGCCCTGGAAGTTGCCTTGATTGAAAACCTACAACGGGAAGATTTAAACCCGCTGGAGGAAGCGGAAGCTTATAAACGACTGTTGGATGAATTTCAATATACACAGGAAGAACTTTCCCGTGTTGTCGGAAAAAGTCGCAGTTATGTTGCCAATATGATGCGTTTGCTGGATTTACCTGCAGATATTAAACAACTTGTTGAAAATAAAGAATTAACTATTGGACATGCCCGGGCCCTTTTGAACGCACAAAACCCATCAGAGTTGGCTTCTGAAATTATTGAACGGGGCTTGAGTGTTCGTCAGGCCGAAAAAATGGCAACCACTAAGGGTCATGTGGCGACCCGTCCCCGCACAAAGAAGGTTTGTCAAAAGGATGCAGACATTTTGGCATTAGAAAAAGAAATGTCTAACCTATTGAAAACAAATGTTTCTATCAATTGGACCGGTGTGGACGGGACAGTCGTGATTTCCTATAATAATCTGGATACACTGGATCTGATTTTACAGAAATTGACGGCTATGGGATCACTCCAATAAGGATATAAAACAAAATTTTTGTGCAGTGGGAATATTAGTTGTTATTTAATACCGCTTTTGAATAATTGATAAAATTTAATTTTTTAAACGATATCAATGTGTTCTTTCGGATTCGTGCAAACTATATCTGCCTTAATTTGGTGCTTGAACCATGTAATTTGTCGTTTAGCATAGTGGCGGGTGGATAAAATTGCTTGTTCAATCATTTCCTCTTTTGAAATATCCCCTTGTAAATATGATATAATTTCGTGAACGCCAATCGCTTTTAAAACACCGCCGGTCGGCTTTAAGGTGAGGAGACGTTCTACTTCCTCAACACCCCCCTGCTCTATCATCTGACGAAAGCGGATATCACAATTTTGATACAATAATTCGCGAGGCGGATTGATAAAAATTGTTTTAAAATCAACATCATATAACTTTTTTTTAGGAAGTGATTGAAAATAGGCCAATGGTTTTCCGGTTGTCAGTTGGACTTCCAGGGCACGCCGAAGTCGTTGTGGATCAGAAAAAGGACAGTCTTTTACTTTTTTCCGAACTTCCTCTATGGACATTTGACGCACTGTTTGACGGACCCCTTTATCAACCTCTGGTATTTCATTTATCCCATTGATTAAAGAGGAAAAATAAAGACCAGTTCCCCCAACTAAAATCGGATTTTCAACTTCTTTTAGTACTGGAACGACTTTTTCCAACCAATCCTGAACGGTTCCTTGTGTCCAAGCATCCGCATATCCATACAGCAAGTGAGGAATACCATCCATTTCCGTCGGTGTCGGCCGGGCTGAAATAAGTGTTAAGTCTTTGTATATTTGCATAGAATCAGAATTAACAACTGTTCCGTTTAGTTGATGGGCTAACCGCACCGCCAGGCCTGATTTACCACTGGCAGTAGGACCCATAATTGCAATAATTTTCTTTAAATGCATCATTTTTCCTTTTTTTGATAAAATATCCTGTTTTTTCTTGTTTTTCAAGTTTAAAATGGTTATAATCACTTTCGTGAGGCAAAAATGTTGAAATATGTGATCTTATTAGGTGGATTATTATTAGCAGGCTGTGGTTTTCAGCCTCTTTACGTCGCACATGATGACGTGTTTAATCAAACAGCCGCTATCCAAATTGAGCCAATAACCGGTCAGGAAGGATATCAAGCCGAATTAATCCTGCAAAAACGGTTAAATCCAGAACAGGTCAAAGTTGCCCCGAAGTATAAATTAACCGTAACTTTCCACAGCCCGACTTATTCAAATCAAAGTATTCGGGGGGATAATTTGGCCACTTTGGAAAAGATGTCAATAAAAGCTACCTACAAATTGGTAAATATTCAAAAAAATAAAGTAGTTATAGAATCTTCAGTTGATGCAAACGGATTATATAATTTGATTAAATCGCCTTATGCAACGGTGACTCATCAGGAAAAATTGTACGATAACTTAATCCAAGCTATGGCAGATGATATTGCAACCCACGTTTTATCCTATTTTAAAGGGGTGAAACCGTGAAAGCTAAACCGTACCAAGTGACTTCCTTGGTGCCGCGGATACAAAGCGGTTTTAAGGCCGCTTTAATTTTTGGGCCGGATTTTGGAGTTGTTCAAGAACTATCTGAAAAAATTGCTTCTTTTGTTGTTCCATCGCTTTCTGATGAATTTAGTGTGATTAAGTTAACACCCCAAAAAATAAAAGAAATTCCTAGTATTTTAACAGATGAAGGAAATGCAGTAGGGTTATTTGGCGGACGAAAATTGTTGTGGTTGAAAAATGCGGATAATGGTATTTTAGAAGCTGTCGAATCTTATTTAGAACAAATAAAAAATAATACTTTTCTTTTAATAAGTGCCGATAATTTAACAAAAAATTCTGGGTTAAGACAATTTTGTGAGTCCCATCCGGATATTTTATGTGTGGCCTGTTATGCCGATACGGAAAAGGATGTCGCCGAATATATTCGTGAAACTTTGGCAGGGCAGGGGATTAGAATTTCCTCCGCGGCGTTGCCGCTATTGGTTGAACGGTTGTCGGAAAATCGGTTGGCGACAAAAAAAGAGCTTGAAAAATTAGTCACTTATCTTGGTGATAAAACAACAGTTGATGTGACAGATGTCCAGGCTGTTGTGACGGATACACAAAATTCATCTGTAGATTTGTTTTGTACGGCGGTGGCAACCGGGAACCAAAAATCAGCGGAAAAAGAATATCATTTAATGTTGGCTAATGGAGAAAATCCCGTCAGTATTATTCGGATTTTATATTTGTATTTCAATCGGTTGCTTGATGCAGTTTCTGTAGTTGAAACAAGCGGAACCGAGGCCGGATTAAAAAAGATTATGAAACCGGCACAATTTCGTTTGGAAAGTAGTTTTAGACAACAGCTGTCTATTTGGAAAAAATCTTTTGTTTTAAAAGTGTTAAATCTATTATTAAACGCAGAGCGTCAGGCAAAGACAACCGGTCTTCCGGCAGAAATAATGCTTGGACGTGTTGTTTTGCAGATTACGGGTGTTGCTCAGAAATATAAGTAATTACATTGTAATATTTTTGCATTTTTGTATTTACTTTGTAATTACATTTTTAAAAATAGATATACAATGTAATTACAATTTTTATATTGGATATACATTGTAATTACGGTAAATTCACTAGTAAGAAATTTTTAAGCTTGACATTCTTTGAATAGCCAGGTATGATGCGGGTGTTTGACCATTTATGAAAGGATTTACTATGGCAGAATTAAAAGGATCTCAAACCGAAAAAAACTTGATGACGGCGTTCGCCGGCGAGTCTCAGGCACGGAATAAATACACCTATTTTGCTTCTAAGGCAAAAAAAGAAGGATATGTGCAAATATCTAAAATATTTGAAGAAACAGCGGCTAATGAAAAAGAACATGCCGAAATTTGGTACAAATTATTGCACGGCGGTTCAGTCCCTGATACGATTGCCAATTTAGAAGATGCGGCCAATGGTGAAAATTATGAATGGACGGATATGTATGCCGGCTTTGCAAAGACAGCTAAAGAAGAAGGTTTTACACAAATTGCAACCCTTTTTGAATTGGTTGGAAAAATTGAAAAAGAACATGAAGAACGCTATCGGAAATTGTTAAAAAATATCAAGGATGGAATCGTCTTTTCCCGTGACGGAGATACGATTTGGCAATGCTCTAACTGCGGGCATATTGTCATCGGTAAAAAAGCACCGGAAATTTGCCCTGTTTGTTCGCATGCAAAGGCTTATTTCCAAATTAAAGCTGAAAACTATTAAGCTTTTGATTTTTATAGATAAAAACCCTGCCGTACAGCAGGGTTTTTTGATAGGGCAGGGGAATGAAAAGCCACAAAAAGCTTGACTTGAGGGTAAAAACACGATATAAAACCATAAAATTGTATGTGTTCGGAAAGGGTTTTTATGAAAAATAAAGCATTGAATTTTTTGATATTTATTACGTTTGTTCTGTTTTGTTATCCGCTGTTTTTGCAAAAGACGTTTGGTGAAGTATCTTTGGAACAGGTTTTGTTTCACTTAATGAACCCGTTGAAAGGTACAAATCCCAAGCTTTATGTGAAGGGAATCGGGTATCTTTTTCTTTTGCCGCTGCTTTTGGCGTTGTTATATCGGAAAACGCATCTGTTTCTGCCCCGTAAATGGAAAAATGGCGTTCTAAAGTGGGAAAACAGCCGTTTTCAAGCTGTCGGAATTGGTGTTTTATTCCTGGGAGCTGTGGGGTTACAGCTGCATGTCTTGAAAATTGGCGAATGGTTGGATTCGCACCGCCATCCGACAACGATTTTCCGAGACTATGCTGTCACACAACAGATTGAAAATATTACATTTAATCAGAAAAAGAACGCTGTTGTCATCTATATGGAATCGGTAGAAAGCACCTATGCTGACGGAAGCGTTTTTAAAAAGAATTATATTCCCGAATTGACGGAATTGGCCAATCGGGAAACGAGTTTTGACGGTTTTTACCAATATCCCGGTACCCAGTGGACAATTGCCGGTATTTTCAGTGGGTTATGTGGTTTACCGCTGAAAATTCCAATGAAAGGGATGCGGTTGGATCTGTTTAAAACATTCTTGCCAAATGCTGTATGTGTACCGCAGGTTTTACAGGCAAAAGGGTATGAAACGCAAATGATTTTAGGGACAAACGCAGAGTTTTCCGGCATGGATAATTTTGCCAGTCAGCACGGATTTAATAAATATTGGGGGATCCATGAAATTGAACGCGAAAAAGGTGGTTTAACAAAGGAAATGATGGGGCATGGTTGGGGTCTAAATGACGAAGCCGTCTTTGAATTTGCCAAGGAAAAAATAGGGCAGGCGGCACAAGCAAATAAACCTTTCTTTTTCGTTATTGAAACTATGGATACGCACTTTCCAAACGGCTTTTTTAATCCGAAAATCTGCCAAAAATCGGAAAATAACATGACGGATGTGATTCGGTGTTCGTCCAAGCAGATACGGGACTTGGTAGATTGGATACAAGCGCAACCCTTTGGACCGGATACGGCCATTATCCTGTTTGGGGATCATATCGCTATGTCCAATGATGTCATTAAGGAGTTACGCAAAAATCCACACAGGCAAGTTGTAAATATTTTTATAAATGGTGTTCAACCACCTGAATTTAAAAAGAAAAGAGAATTCGGGACATTTGATTTTGCACCAACCATTTTAGCTTTTTTAGGGGGCATTGTGCCGGGTGATGCCATAGGATTGGGACGAAATCTGTTTTCTGAAACGCCAACATTAACGGAAACAATGGGTACAGACACGGTAAAGCGGGAAATCCAAAAATATTCGCCGGAATATCAATGGTTTTTTGGGGAATAAAACTACCAATTATTGCATAGAGCCGATGTTTCGGCATAAGATTCAGGCGTGTCTATGATGTAGTTTTTTTCGGCGATTTTAGCGTTGATATAGTCAATTAAGGGCTGAATTTCACGCATAACGCGATTAAATTGCCGATTAAACACTTCCTGGGCTTCTTGGGGGGAATAGGCAAATTCGGGCTCTATATGCGACAGAGCCGTTTCTAAGGCCTGTTCTATATCGGGTTTAAAGAACATCATGGCTTCCTGAGAAACGCGAACATGGTAGTTTTCGTGCTCTTTTACCACTTCATATTCACAGGAACCGGGAAGATATTTCTTGTCAATGTATACATCCAGCGTGTTATAACCGATGGTTAAGTGCATTTCCTTAATCTGGACACAGAAAGTATGCCCATCAACGTATTGAACTTCTGGGATGGCAGAACCGGTAATTCCCAGCTTAGAAACCGTCATTCCCAGGGTGTTTGGAGACATTTTTTGCGGGGCCCTGCGTAGAAACTCGTCCCGCGATAAGTGCGTAATATAGCGCACTGTTCCTGTTTTGGTATCAACCGTTGTCCACGGCGTAATTGTGCGGCAAAAAGCATTTGCTTTTCCCGCTAAAATCAGGCATAATAAAAGCGCAATTCCCCTTTTCATAAACCCCTGTATAGCACGGAGAAAATAAAAATGCAAAGAATAATTTCATGGAATGTTGCGTCTGTTCGCGCCAGAATGCCCGTTTTGACGGATTTTTTGCGGCAGGAAAGGCCGGATATCGTCTTTTTGCAGGAAATTAAGGCTACAGAAGAAACTTTTCCGTTTATGGACTTTCAAATAGAGGGCTATCGTGCTGTTATTTCGGGGCAAAAAGGCTATAACGGAGTGGCTATCTTATCCAATAATAACTTATTGAATGTACAGGATAAATTGAAAGGATTTGAGGATCAGGCACGCTTTATTCAGGCGGAAACGCCCGAAGGGCTTGTTTTAATCTCGGTTTATGTGCCAAACGGTAATCCGCCGGAGAAAGAGCCTTTCTCTACGGAACGATTGGACTATAAACTGCGTTGGATGACGGCCCTGAATGCCCATATAGAGGCTTTGGTGGGGCAGGGGAGGCAAGTTATCTTGGGCGGCGATTTTAATGTGATTGAACGCGATACGGATGTTTATGACCCGGAACTGTTCCGGGGAGGGGCGTTGTTGTGTGATTCGGTACGGCGTGTTTATGCCGAATTAAGTAAAAAAGGCTTAAAAAACGCGATTCGGGCCTTTAATTCAGAGCCTTATACGTACTCTTTTTGGGATTTTCAAGGGGGCGCATGGTCCAGGAATAATGGAATTTTATTGGATGCCATGTGGGTAACGGATAATATTCAGGTTAAAAATGCCCGCATTTATAAGGAAATACGAGGCCTTTCGGGTACATCCGATCATGTTCCGGTGGGTGTGGAACTAGAGTAAAGTCTTTAATTTTTCAATAGCTTGTGTAGCGGCAAGCTCGGTCGAAAAAGTTAAGGAAAGTCTTTTCATTCGATTCGTTTCGCCGGAAAGAATATTTATCGCACTTTTGCGAATGTCAAAGTAATCAGAGAGGAAATCTATTAACGATTCGTTGGCTTTACCGTCTACCGGTGGGGCGCATAAAGCGATTCGGACAGCGTTATTAAAAACGCCGTTAAAACCTGACCGTCGCGCGTTTGGGGAAACACGGACGGTCAGAATGACTTGGTTTTTGTTCTGTAAAACCGGCATTATTTCTTCTTTTTGGCCGATTCCAAATCAGAAGTACAATGTGGGCACTTTGTTGCCGCAACCGGAATATCCGTACAGCAATACGGACAAACCTTGGTGGTAGGAGCAGCGGCTGCTTCGGCTTTCTTTTCTTTGGCTTCCAGCTTGGATTGTAAAGTGTTCATGGCTTTAATCAGCATAAACACAGCAAAAGCAACGATCAGGAAGCTGATAATTGTGTTTAAAAACAAACCGTAGTTGATGGTGACTGCACCGGCTTTTTGTGCCGCATCCAAACTGGCATACGGACCCGGTGTTGTTTTGCCGTCAACCAATGTCAGATACATGTTCGCAAAGTCAACTTTACCCATTGCCCATCCGAGTGGCGGCATGATAATATCTTTCACAAGCGAATCGACAATCTTACCGAACGCAGCGCCGATAATGATACCGACAGCCATGTCCATCACATTGCCGCGCATAGCAAACTTTTTAAATTCTGTTAGAATGTTTTTAATCATTTTGTGTTCCTTTCAGTTAAGTGTTTAAAAAATATCATATAAATTCTTGTATGTCAATGATACACCAATCTGGGTGTTGCTGGCCTTCTTACCGGCGGCACGCGATTCGCCCTGACGATAGGAAATATAAGGGCCAAAAGTCAGATTGCTCATTAAATTAACATCCATACGGGCTGTGGCCTTTAAATCATATTTCAGATCAGTGCCGACATAGCGACTGTATTTGAAATAATCCCGATAATAACCGTCGGTTGCAAATAAGACGCCTTCCCGAAGTGTGTATTCCGCACGCCAGCCGAATTCCCAAGCGGCTTTACTGACATGATCATGATAGGTCATATCATACTCGTATACGCCAGCAATATACAGGTCTTTTAAAATATCGCCGTTGAACAGCTTGACACCAATCTTATCCCGCATGATCTTGGTCCGAGGAGCATCCTGGTTTTTAGTGAATTCTGTTTGATAGCCGGCACTGACAAACGGACCGAAGTCCAGTTCTTTATAAGACCAGAGTTTATGCGTATATTCACTGGTCAACAAAATCTGATCAGCACTTTCATTTGTTGTGTCGGGACCATTTACGGGCTTTAATTTGGTTTTCCCGTATTCCATCAATAAACTGTTTGTCCAGTTTAAATTTGAACGATCGTACTCTAAAGCACCATCAAAGACACCCTTGATAACCGTTTGGCTGTCGGCGTTGAATTGCGATACGGGCGAATCCTGATATAAACGGGCATTCTTGACCGTCGTAGAGGACGCATCCAACCCCAAACGACGCAGATTCGCTTTCAATGTGCTGGCTTTTTCGGCCGGTTTATCCGCTGTTTCTTTGGCTGGTTCCTCTGCAAATGCCTGAAATGTAAGCATAATTATTCCTGCTAACAAATATTTTGCAAGTTTCATGTTATTCCTTTCAGTTAGGGTTAATTTTTGGCGCCAGTATATACAATACGATGCCCTTTGTCAACAAGAAAATTGCCAAAATTAAAGTAACACTTAAAATTAAAAATTGGTATTAAAGCATTGTTTTATATGCGAAATCCTTTTGCGAGTAGAAAGATGATTTTAAAAAATACTTGACAAATAATTCAAAATAGTGTAGAATAGTGCCTATAAACTTTTTTTGTCAACTTTTTTAAACCAGGTAAAAGGGGAAAATTAATGTTAAACTTTAAAAAGCAATCTTTAATAGCTTTAAGTAGAACAACTTTCTTAGTCGCAAGTTTGTTCTTTGCCCAAACTGTGTATGCCGAAGAGGCATGGACGCCGGATATCGAAGCGGCAACAGCAAATTTAGAAACACTGATTAGTTCCGAAGAAAGAGAACGCATTGATGTGGATAACGCTTTGAGCGACCGCGTTGATGATGTTGAGGAACGCGTTGAAGCCGAAGAAAATCGTGCTCAGGCTGCTGAAGCAGGCTTAGCAGATCAAATTGATTCGGCAAATACGCGCATTGATGATGCGAACGATCGTATTAATGATGCTAATTCTCGTATTAATGATGCTAATTCTCGCATTAATGATGCAAATAGTCGTATTAATGATGCTAATTCCCGTATTAATGATGTGAATGCTCGTATTGATGATTCAAATGATCAGATTGACGAAGTAAAAGAAGATTTGGAAGATCAGATTGGTTCTGAAGCAACACGCGCTCAAGAGGCTGAAGAAGCTTTGGGCGATCGGATTGATGCCGAAGAAAGAGAACGCATTGACGTGGATAACGCTTTGAGCGACCGCGTTGATGATGTTGATGACCGTGTTGAAGCTGAAGAAAATCGTGCTCAGGCTGCTGAAGCAGATTTGGCCGACCAGATTGATATGGCAAATACACGCATTGATGATGCGAACGATCGTATTAATGATGTGAATGCTCGTATTGATGACTCAAATGACCAGATTGACGAAGTAAAAGAAGATTTAGAAGAACAAATTGAAACCGAAACAACCCGTGCTCAAGAAGCCGAGGAAGCTTTGAGCGATCGGATTGACGCTGAAGAAAGAGAACGCATTGATGTGGATAATGCTTTAAGTGACCGTGTTGATGATGTTGATGATCGTGTTGAAGCTGAAGAAGAACGTGCTCAGGCTGCTGAAGAAGCTCTGGATAGCAAGATTGATGACACTAAAGAAGATTTAGAAGAACAAATTGAAACCGAAACAACACGCGCTCAAGAAGCCGAGGAAGCTTTGGGTGATCGGATTGATGCTGAAGAAAGAGAACGCATTGATGTGGATAATGCTTTAAGTGATCGTGTTGATGATGTTGATGACCGCGTTGAAGCCGAAGAAAATCGGGCTCAAGAAGCCGAAGAAGCTTTGGGTGATCGGATTGACGCTGAAGAAAGAGAACGTATTGATGTGGACAACGCTTTAAGTGACCGGATTGATGACGTTGATGATCGTGTTGAAGCCGAAGAAGAACGGGCTCAGGCTGCTGAAGAAGCTTTGGATGACCGAATCGATTCAGAAGAAAGAGAACGTATTGATGTGGACAACGCTTTAAGTGACCGGATTGATGACGTTGATGATCGTGTTGAAGCTGAAGAAGATCGTGCTCAAGCCGCTGAAGAAGCTTTGGAAGATCAAATTGAAGCTGAAGAAGAACGTGCCCAGGCCGCTGAAGAAGATTTGAAGAATCGGATTAATTCGGAAGAAAGAGAGCGTATCGATGTGGATAATGCTTTGAGCGACCGGATTGATGACGTTGATGATCGTGTTGAAGCCGAAGAAAACCGTGCTCAGGCTGCTGAAGGAGCCTTGGATGACAAGATTGATGACGTTGAAGAAGATTTGAAGAATCGGATTAATTCGGAAGAAAGAGAACGTATTGATGTGGATAACGCTTTAAGTGACCGGATTGATGACGTTGATGATCGTGTCGGAGCCGAAGAAGAACGGGCTAAGAATGCAGAAGCTGAATTGAAAAATTCTGTGGGTGATCATAAGAACATCAACTCTGCTAACGAAGCTATTAATACAAAAGCTAAAGAAAGTTTGTCGGCTGGTTTGGCTGCTGCCGGAGATGCTATTGGCGATATGAATTTTGACAATACGCATTATGTGGCTGACAATCATGACTTGTCTACGGCTGTTCGGACATTGGATGCAAATATGAATCGTTTGGAAAATCAATTCAATGACAAAATTGATCGTTTGGACGAGAAAGTGAATAAGCATCATCGTGAAATGAAACGTGGTTTCGCCAGCTTGGCTGCCATGACACGGTTGGTGCCGAATGACAGAGGCTGTGGCAATACGCAACTTTCTGCCGGTATTGGACATTATCACGGAACAACAGGTGTGGCTGCGGGTGTGTTCCACTACATAAATGATAGTGTTTTGGTTAATGCCGCAGTCGGTTATTCTGGACATAATAGTACCACTTTGGGTGCCGGTGTGACAGTCGCCTTCTAAAAAAAGCTTGACAAAACATCAAAAGTGTGCTATAATGAATTTACTTTTAAGATAATAAACAAAAACAAAGGAGAGAAAAAAATGAAAATCTTAAATAAAATGCTGGCCATGGGTGCAGTTATGAGTACGGTTACTTTTGCAAGTGCAGAAGAAAAAGTATTCGAACCAACAGCCAAAGGTGGCGAAATCGATCGAATCGAATTGGTGAATGGGCAATTGCTTGTCCGGAACCATGGCGGTCATATTGACGGTGTTGAAACGCCCTATGTTTATGTAGGAACAAACACAGCCAATTTTGCGGCTAATGGTTTTGCTCAAGGTGGTTTGACCAATGTGGCTCAATATGTTCATACCGGTGCTGGTAAAATTGTTATGACCGAAACTGGAAACACTAATGACATGTGGACAACACAAGTTAGCTCTAAACCCACGTTGAACGGTGTGACAACTGGTGTGACAAAGCTTTCAGGAAACACAACTGCTATTAATAGCGAACTGTTGGATGTTATGATGGAATCTTTAGAGGCCGGTTATGTAACTAAAATGGTTAATGGCGAATTGTATCGTGCAGATGATTCTAAAGGTATTTGCAGATATAACAGCGATGAAAAGAAATGGCGCGCCAAAAATAGAATTGTAGTAAATGGTGGTCATATTAAGGATTTTGATGTCGTTCCAAACGGCAATACTGGTTCTGTGACATGTTATTCCATCGTGGAAGGTACAGATAATCAGACATATTTGTATCGGAACTCATCTGCTGTAGCGACATTGAGTGATGCAAACGGTTCAACAAATGGATCAAATGGCTACGGTTTACCGAGCGATGTAAAATCCATTGTTCGTGCAGGCGACATCATGTACTATGCTACTGCTAAAACATTGGGTTGGGAAAGAGTTCGCGACTAATCCCACTCTATTATACAAGCAGAAGTGTGAAAAATGCACACTTCTGCTTTTTTTTATGAAAAAAGCCGTCTGAGAAGACGACTTTTTTGTTTGGGAAATATAATTTTATCCGGCAAAGCCCATCCCGGAGACCATTTGTTCCTGCATGGCAAAGGTTCCCGCCACAGCCCAAGCGACCGTACCGGCAATCGTTAAAATAGCTAAGTTATTCAGCCAGGCCGACTTTTGTTCAATCACACGGACGCCGTTTTCCAACCAGTCATCAGCCAACTGCTCTAACGCGACCGGGAAATTATCCAATTCGGCATAAATACGTAGGTCACCGATAATTTCATCGTCCGGAAAACCCAATCGTGTTCGGAACAAAGCATCACCCAAGTTATCACCATTGTTCACAAACACCAAAGTTCTGTCAATCCGATAAAGCAAATAACGTGAAGAATCACCCCGCAACAAACGCAAAGCCCGAGAAACAGGTGTTCCCGCTTTAATCAGGGCTGCTAAAGACAACAACCAACCGACCCCGATAAAAATTCGATACATGGACCAAGGGGGAATATGGTCAAACTTGGCCCGCCAAACCCCGCGCCATCTGGGGAAGGTCCAGATAATAAATAAACTGGTAATAGGGAGCGGGAATGCTAACCAATAGGGGTGTTCGTTCACAAAACTGGATAAATCCACCAATGACTTGGCCAAACCTTTCCATTTCAAACCCGGAACGGCGTCTACCATTGGCGGTACCAGGAATTTTCCCACGCACCAAATCAACAAAAAGGTCATAATTAACAGAAAGATTGGGTAAGAAACAGCCTCAATAACAGGGGCTTTCATACGGCGCATACCTTCGACCACTTTAATTGTGTTTTCCAAAGCCAGTTCTAGATTCGTAATATCGCCGACAGACAACATCAAAATCTCTGTCGGTGGAGCCCAACCGCGTAACGCTACCGAAAGCGAATCACCGTTTCTGACGGATGTCATCCACGCCCGAAGTGCGATCGCAAGTGTATCATTGGGACTTTTCCCGTCTTTCGAAGCAATCTGGTGCATCCGTTCCAAGGCATCCATCAACGAAAATCGGTTATGAACCAATGATTTTAATTTTCGGTAAACAGATAATCTGTCTGAGGTAAAGAGTCGGACCGTAATGCGGGCATACTTTTGGTTTAAGTAATCCCCGAAAGAGGATGTATGTTTTACTTTTTTGTCATTTGTTTTTTGCCCAAACATTTTTTACCTCCTTATGCCAAAACCGGATGATCCAATAAACCGGTCCATCGTTCTACCTCTTCCACATCAACAGTACCGTCCAACATCCGGGTAATGGCGGCCTCTCGCAATGTGATACCCCCCAGATCATTAATCCAATAATTCAGTGCTTTATTGAATTCTCCACGGACTGATAGATCTAAGAAAGTCGAATCCGGTAACAGAAATTCGCCGATAACGGTTCGGCCATTCACACCCCGCATATCACAGGCTTCACAACCGCTGCCACGGATGTAGCACTGTTCTAAAGCAACATCCCCCAGGGCTTTTCTGAGCCGTTGAACCGCCGGATTATCCAGACATTGAGAGGCTTTCAGTCGACAATGCGGGCAGAGTTTTCTGAAGAGTCGCTGTGCTACCAGGGCTTTCATAATGCTGGGGTCTTGCAGTTTAAAGTCTTCCACACCGATATCTTTTAGACGCATAACAACGGCCGGAGCACTGTTTGTGTGCAACGTTGTCCACACGTTGTGTCCCGATAAGGCACCTCGGAAAGCCAAGTCTGCCGCGGCCAATGTTCGAATTTCCCCAATCATCAGTGAGTCAGGGTCAGACCGTAATGCTGCCGATAAAGCTTTGGTAAATTCCCGATCTTTGGCTTCTTCAATCATAGCGTTTGTTACGGGCATTTGTCGTGCTCCGGGAATCGGATATTCGGGCGGATCTTCCACGGTAATTAGGTTAAATTCGTAATTCCGCTCTTGCAACATGGCAATCATATTTCGCTGTAAAGTCGTTGATTTTCCCGACCCCGTCGGTCCTGAAATGATTACTATACCGGTAGGAATAGACCGAATTTGATAAAAAATATCCATTTCGCGCTGTGAAAAACCTAAGGCAGCCAGGTTAGAGGCATTACTATCTTCTTCTGCGTACAAAAGACGCATAACCACATACCGGCTACCGAAGGCAATCGGGTTAAATTGTAAACGAATACCCAATACGTTTCGGGGTAAATTCAATTGTCCGCCGGAACCACGCAAAGGAGTTCGGCCTAATTTTTGAGCGGCCTGATATTCGTTTTGGGCGTAGTTGGCATCAGAAATATCGGCCGACGCAAAGGCGGCACGAACAAAGCTTTCGCCCCATTCTTTGTTATATTCCATCTCCGTCTGCATTAAGCCATTAACCCGGAACATAACAGTGGTATGCTCTGCCACAACAATATGAATATCAGATACGTGATTCATCGCGGCTCGTGACACAATCGTCACAAAGTCGCGCTGCATCCGCACTTGCTCTTGTAAATTTGTCTCTGCAGATGTCGGGATGAAGCCTTTTGTTGTATTTTGGGCAGCATACTCGTAAATATCCCGGATAACAACAGAGGGAACATGTTCGGGCTCACCAATCTGAAACCGCCGTTTTTTGGCTAGGTATTCAAACCCTAGAACTTTACCGTCAAAACGAGCTTCTTCTGAAACAAAAAAACGACCGTTCGTAAATAAGGCTAATAAAGACCGAGTATCGTCTTTAACCGGAAAACTCCCGCCCGGTGCCGTAACGCACTCATTATTATTGGCAAATAAATCCGACATGAAATTTTCGGATCGATAATCAACATCCGATTGCGTTTCTGTCGTCGCTTCTTGATTTATGGGGGTTTCAGTCAGTGTTTCATTGTTTTGTTCTTCTGACGTGGCTTCCGGCACGGCAGGAATTACCGGCGGCTGTGCGGACGATAGCGTATCTGCTTTGGTATTTGTTGGCTCTGCAACCGTTACTGTTTCAGGGGTGTCGCTTTCCGCTAAATTAAGGGGTGGCGGCGGAATAACAGGGGGTGCCGCCGGCATATCTGCAACAAGCGATTCTTTATATTCAGATAAATCCGACTGTTCTGCCTCCGATAATTCCGGGGTAGGGGGAGGAACAATAGGCGGTGCCACCGGAGTATCAATACCCGAATCGGATAATTCTTCCGTCGGGAGTGTTTCTAAGGGCTCGTTCTCTGTTAATTCCGGCGAAGGAGACGGAATTACAGGTGCTTCAACCGAAAAATTAGAGCCGTCATTCTCATTTCCCGATTTCGATATTGTCTCTTCCCCTTTATTCTTGCTGAATTCTGGTGTCGGTACCACTGGTTCAGAAGGCGAAAAAGGTTCTTCTGCACTTAAGGGTGGTTCCTTTAAAAAAGAAGGATAAGATGTCGGAGCTTCAGTTTCTTCCAAAGCCGTGTTCGGTAAAATCGGCGCCGGAATTACTGGTGGCTTCACGTCACCGTCAAAAGCTCCTGTTTCCAAAGAACCCGATTCGTCCCGATTTTCCGTATCCGACATGACTGCCCCAATTACTATTTCTCGGCCGGCCGAAATACCAGCTGGTCAATCCGTTTGCCGAAAGCAACCGTTAAATGGTCTTTTTTAACTTCTTTAACCACATGACCGGACGGTAAAACATCGTCCCGTTTCACCGTTAGGATAGAACCATCCTTCTTACTTTTTATGCGGGCCGACAACCGCCCGTTGATGCCACGAATACTGTCTAATGTATAAAGTTCTTCCATGGTTTCTTGTGGTAAAATGATGGGCTTCTCTAGGGCTTTCTTTTCTTTTTTATCTTTTCCGGCAGCTACAGGTTGTTTTTGCACTGCGGCTAACCGCTTCATTGTTTCTTCCCGCACTTTTTCCCGGGTGGCTTCTTGTTCGGCGATTTTACGAGCCAAAGCTTCCTCTTCGGCTTGTTTTTTCGCAATTGCCAGACGCAACTTTTCCTGTTCCTGCCACCATTGAATGCGGCTACGCACAACATCTTCCCGTTTGGCAATTTCATCTAACCGCTGTTGCCGATAGGTGGCTTTCAATTTTTCCAAATCATTTTTTAGTTTTTCTTTTTCCAATTGCAGTTTTAAGAATGTATTTCCACGTTCCAAATCCGCCATCTCTTGGAAAACCTCCGGTGTGATACGACCCAGTAACTGTTCGCTGGGGAGATCCTTACCGGAAACAGAAGCCGCCATCGGTAATGGTCCCCGAATAGCCGAATCGTTAATACCGGGCAAAGGAGCCATCTCCAGTGTTCCTAAAGACGATCTGTTCGGGAAATCCACAATAGATTTACCGGAAATGGTTGTGTTCTTCAATTCTTCCTCCAGCCGGCGTTTATTTTCTGCCTGAACGGCGTCTATTGTTGTTATCGATTTAGCCGAGGCCACCTGTGTCGGCTTACTATTTGCATTGGCAAGAGGCTTGTTACTGGCTAATCCAGTAACCGGTTTCGTATCGGATTTAGCAACAGGTTTGTTTTCTACCGGCTTAGTGGCTGATTTAGCTGCTGATTGAGCCTGTTTATTTTCCGCTTTGACCGCTGCCTTTGTGGCCGGTTTGGTCGTTACCGGTTTAGTTGTTGGTTTAACTGCTGGCTGAGCCTGCTTATTTTCCACTTTAACGATTGGCTTCACTGCCGAATCTGTTGCGGCGGTTTTTGTTTTTGAGGTTGCTGTTTGAACAGTTTTAGGCGCCGTTGCAGCCGTAGCCGGTTGATTTTGGGCCAAAACCTCCGTCCCGGTTAAAGCCACTGTTGCCAAAAGAATGATTGCCAAAGAAGTCAATTTATTTTGCATAGATTCTCCCCTCATATGTCCATTTATTACTTGAACCGATAGTTGGTTCATACGATATTTTCAAAAATTCTAATCCGGAAAATTTATCGAAGAAAACTTTCCATTCCCGAGGTGTATACGGTGAACTGATAGAAAACGAAAAGAACTTATAAATCTGTTGATTGGGTGGCACGGAACCATCCGGATTATCCGGCGGATCTTTCACGGTTTGTTCAGAAAAATTAATTGGCAAAGCTGTTGCTTGTTTTATATCCGTTAGCTGTTCCCGAATTTGATCCACCGTCAGTGTGGGGGTGGACAGCACGAGCGGAATATCCGTAAATCGCATACTCCCGCTGGCCGCTGTTCCCGAAGGTTCCAGTTTTACGTCTACTTTACTTAACTTATACCGATCCAAGGCGGCCTTGACCCAAGCCAACCGAGCCCCTCGAACCCCAGCGATTTTCCAGGTGGTAGAAAGTTCTTGTGGTGTGCAGGTTACGCGTCCCATTTTCCAGGTCGGAATGGTTATGGATTCTAATTGATAGGCATTATTCCAACAGCGATTTAACAGAATATCCGTTTGGGGGACACGTTCCCAAGGCTTTGGTTTTTCCGGAGCCGGCTCAACGGGGCGTACCACTTCCGGCGTTGGCATCTGAATAATAGGTGCCTGCTCAAATACGCTGGAGATAAATTGAACAGCCAGATAGAACAAGAAGCCTAAAACAACAACCACTAAGAGGGCTAATATGACCAAAACCTGTGTTTTTTTGGCGGCACTTAATTCAAACAGACGGGTTTTCCGAACATTATCAATCAGCAATTTTAAATCTTGCTGAACAGCCCCTTCCACATTCCAACTTTCTGGTACAATGCGGACATCCCAATCTGGAACGGCCATCATGGCGAAGAAAGCGCGCTTGGCATCTTCTTCCGAGTGAAACAGAACATCTTCTTCTGCCAGGATTAAATCATTTCGGATGGCGATAAACCACCAACCCTCGTCTACCTCAAAAACACAGCAGGCTGAAGCTTTTCCGGATAAAGCCGTCGCAACAGAAGCCGCCAGAGAAGGTTCACCGCTATGATGGCCTAAAACGGTCTTGCCCAACCCATACTGAGGAGCCATGGAAGCACGCTGGCAATACAAATCTGCGCCGGCCTCAGCCTCCATCGCTTCCCGAATTTCAGGGATGGGATCATCCTGGTTTTGAAGCGGTGCCCACAGCAGACCAACAGCGTACCGTGTACCACCGACGGTAACACTGCCGCCACCGCCGCGTCGTACTGTTTTTTCGTCCTTGTTGCCCTGTTCTATGGCCATTTTTGCTCTTTAAAACTCCCGCATTCTGGATTCCGGAGACATTGGGGATTCCAACACTTCCGGTGTTAATAAAATCACCATCACATCACGCCGATGTTGATCGTATGCTTTACCGCCCAACAAATTCATTTTTGCCTCACCGACACCTGCCGTATCTGTTACATTGGCAACCTGTTCAAAACCGGTTAGTACCAATGTTGAGCCGGATTTCATCGCGATTTCTTGCATGAAGCCGCGCATTTGCATTTTCGGTAACTGCACAGTGGTTGATTCGCCTTCGTCTTTATCTTCGTCTGTTTTAGATGAAGGCGTGTCCGATGCGTTAGATGAGAAAGTATCCAAAGCAATTAGATCAGACAAAGTCATTGTAAACAGAATAATTAACCGGCCATGATCCAAAATTCGAGGTAGAATTTCCATGGAGAAGCCATAGTTTAATGTATCTGTATCCAAATCCACATCCGAGCTGTTGTTAGAGCTGTTATAGTTGTTTGTCACACTGACTTCCCGCACGTAGTTTTGGGCTGTCGTGATTTGAACCGGTGCCACCTTGTTATTCAAAGTCGTCACGCTGGAGCTGGTAACAATAGATGTTTTTCCCTGCGTGGAGAAAGCTTCGACAATCGCCTTGGTGTCTTTCCACCGAGAGCTTGGTTTCAATAATGTCATGGACAATAAGCCAGCCGTTGCCCCTGCAGAAGAAGCAGCGGAACTTAATGTATAAGGACTGCTGAAAGAAGCATCAATGTTTGTGTTTTTAAAGACGGCTTGTAAATCTATACCATAATTGTCTTCATTTGTCATTTGAACCTGTAAGACTTTGATGGAAATAGCGACTTGACGAGATAATTTTTCGTTCCAGTTTGCAATATAAGAAGCAACCTTTTGCATTACAAACGGACTGGCTGTTACTGTCACCGTGCCGGCGACGCGACTGAATGAAAGTTCGCCTTGTTTACCGACAACTTGTTTGACACCCTTTTCAATGCTGTCCCATAAAGCCAGATTGGCCGAGGTTGAGAGGGATGAACTGCCGCTACCGCCACCACTGCTACCCTTACCGGTTCCCATGGAAGAACCCTTTAGATCAGCAGACATCTTTGTTTCTGTCGGCAAAGCATAAATGGTAAAGACTCGTGTTTCTTTGCTGAAAAACGAGATTTGGCCATTCTTGTATCGCCACCAGACGCCATAGCGATTGGAGAGGTAATTCAATAGACCGCTTAACTTTCCTGAATAGTTAACCGCAACAGCCTCTTTGGGCATGGCATTTTCAGCCTTCAGATCATCTAAGCGGACTTCAATACCGGTTAAATCCGTCAGTTCATTGGCTAATACAGCCAAAGAAGCATTTTGTGTGATGGCTAGGGTAATACTGTCATTTCGTTCAAAACGAGCCGGTAAAGCATCACCCGCCATAATCTTAACACTGGAATTACCTAACCAGATGTCATTATTCACACGGACGGTATCTACCGGTTCGGGCAAATCGGGAATAGTGGCACGCTCCCGATACATTTCTGTTTTTTCCAGCACATTTTCAATTCTGGCATTGGTTTTGTCCACGTAGTGGTTACAGGCCGATAGCGCCAAAACCCCCAAGGCAAACCCTGCCCACATATATTTTTTCATTGAATTAACGTTCATTTTCATCCTCCTGCGTGCTGATGACCAAGACCTGATTGCCTTGATGGAATGTGCCGATTGGGGCGGGTGTCGCCCGTGCAAAAGACCGTATCAAAGCACTGGATACCTCCATAAATGTTCCCCGGAAAATAACACCGGCTTCCAGATAATAATCCCGATCCAACTTCCAAATAACCGTCCAACCGGATTTTGAACCCCAATCCATTAACAAACTTTGCATAGTTGTTCCCGATTGAGCATCCCATTCCTGAACCGATTCGCCATAAGCTACTTTTTCAGCTAATGTCATCTGTCCGAAATTTTTTTGGGGTTCTTTTTCCTTTTTCACTTTTGTTGTCGTTTCTGTAATTGTCGTTACCGTCTTTTTCAGCGGCATCATGCCTTCGGGGACAGCCTCAGCCGGCGTTTCCGACGGATTTTTAATAATCTTTGTCGTCGTCAGTGTCGTTTCTGTGGTGGTGTTTGTTCCGATAGCTTCAGGAATAGCCACCGTTGTGTAAAGAATTTTGTCTTCTGATAGTTGTTCTTTAACAGGCTGTGCCACTACGGATTTCTCTTTTACCGGTGCCGGCGCATCCAGCGGTGTCGCTTCGGCCGGTAGTGTGGCAGCGGTTGTTTCGGAAACAGTAATCGTTTTTTGTTTATCTTTGACAGATAAGGCCTTTTGTCCGGCCGGTCGCGATAAGGAAATCATATCCTCATTTGCCATATTCGGATCGTTGGCGAGGGTTTCTGTTTGTGAAAACCTCTGTGTCAGATAATCATCTGCCGCTTCGCAATCATCTTCATCTGCACAAGGGACATCCAGCCCGGTTCCTTCCTCAACCAATGCTAAATCCGAGAATGATTCGGTCTGAGCGGTCGGTTCTTCGCTCTCAAAATAGACGGGATCGTCCCAGGTTAAAGAACACCCACCCATTCCCAACAGAATCGGCATGACCCCCATTAAAAAAGCTTTCCGAAATTTTAAGTTTTTTCCCATTTTAATCTCCTTCATGAGTGATACCTTACCCCATTTTTTCCTATATTACAAGCCTTTTTTACCATTTTTTCACCCGAGACATATTCTTGGGCAACCTGATGTCTTTTGGTGCCAGAACTGTTTCCGTTGCTTCCGGCCGCGGAACGGCACGCAACAACATTGTATCTACCGGGCGATTCGTATAGTTTACAACAATTTGATGCATGGATAAACCGGCTCCCATCAAAACACCCTGAACCAGTTTTAAACGGGCATCTTGTAAGTCGGCTTCGGCGCAACTGGCCCGAACCTCAACAATTAAACGAGGATCTTGAAGAGCGGCCCAAGCGAAAGCACGTATCCATTTTAGTGTTTGCCCCGAAAAAGCACTCTCTTGCGGATAGAAAGTAATCCGAATTTCGTGCGGCATATGGAACGGAACAGGTTGTCCGGATTTCAAACCGGCCGTTACCTGATCAGCATATTCATTCGGTACGATAACCCGTTCACGAACCGGCACGGATGGTTCTGATACGGCAATCTTTGGAACGGGCGCCAGCGGAATCAACAGCTTTGCTTTTGCCGGTGACGGCGGTGGCGGAATGGTTGCGGCGGCCTCGTAAGTTGTTCCTGAGGGTTGCGGGAACGGACGAACATCTTGCGCAGCGGTTTCCCGAACCGGTACAGTTCTTGTTCCCTGAACCTCAACAGTCGGCAATTCCACCCGATCCTGAATCACGATTTGAGAATTTGGAACCGGTGCGGCCGGGAATGTCGGAGGAACCGGTTGAGGAACCTGAACCCGAATCGGTTGTGGTGGCGGCGGTGGCGGCGGCAAAGGTTGTGCCGATGCCGGCGGTAAAGCCGCTTTTGTTTGCGTCAGCAAAGTCTGAAAGTCATCCGGTTCAACCGTTCGTGTCGTCGTTTTGTGTTCAATGGTTGTTTGTTGTGCCACAGGTACCTTCACCGTCGCAATCTTTGTAGGTGTTTTTTCGTATACTTTCTCAACGGTTGTCGTCCGTTCAACGGTTGCCGTTTCACCGGGTAATAGGTATGTCGGCAACAGGAAATCCCCATCCGCCGTCACGGTTGCTACGGCTTCTTCGGGCGGGGCAACCTGCTCATCCGGCAGCAATGTACCGTTTTGATCAGAGGATGTCACTGCTACCTGGGTAGTGACTTCCGTTTGGGCAAATTCTGCCGGGTCGCCATCTGCCAATGCCCCAATGGCAAAGGAGACTGTTCCCAGCAAGCAAATTGTTGAAAAAATTGAATTATAATATTTTAGACGACACATGTTATTCATTCCTTTTTTGGCCAAATTTTGGAATTAATAGACGATTACTGCGGACAGCATACAGGAAAAATAGTTAATTTTTTATTAACAGATATTACTTTTTTTCAGGAAATACAGAATAGAATGGTTCGTTTTGATGAAAATCCCTCGGCCTTTGGAATCAGACGAGGGATTTTTTGACCTTTTCTAGACGGAAATCAGATGGTGATAAAAGGCATAAATGGCACATACCGAAACGCCTAAAATGACCAATGCCACTATTCGTTCGCCGCAGGTAAGACAGGGGGTGTGGGGTTGGACTTCCCGCTTGGCCCAAATATAGACAGGTAATCCCAGGGCGATAAAAATGACAGCCATCAACAGATATTCCAAGCCGGCGGCATACAAAAGCCATATGGCATATCCCGTTCCCAAAACACCCGTCATTAAGGCTTTAAAACGGCTGATCCCGATATTTTTCGGAAATTCATGATTTTCGCATAATTTCCACAGAAACAGGCAGGACATCAGGTAAGCCGGCAATACCATTACCCCCGTGATAGACAGCATGGTATTCCAAGCATTATTGGCAAAATAAACCAAAATCATGGCGGCCTGCATTAAGGCACTTGTCACCCATAAAGATGTTTCGGGGGAGCCGGCCTGATTTTCCCGAGCGAAAATTTTTGGAAAGGTGCCGTTTTGAGCCATCGCATAGGGCATTTCCGCCACAATCATTGTCCAAGACAGCCAGCTGGCCAAAATGGCTACAATCATGCCGATATTCATAAACCAGGAACCCCAATGTCCGACCACAGCCTCTAATACACCGGCTGTAGAGGGATTGGCAATTCCGGCTAATTGGGTCCGTGTCATAAATCCGAACGGTAAAATGGACAGTAGGACATAGATGCCCAAGCACCCCAAAAAGCCGATTAATGTTGCCCGCCCGACATCCGATTGTGTTTTTGCGCGTCCCGAAAGGACAACGGCGCCTTCAATCCCGATGAAAGCCCACAGGGTCACCAACATACTGTTTTTGACCTGACTGCCTAAATCACCCAGCTTACCGGCCGACAGTTTGCCCCAGAAATCCAAGTCAAATTTATCCATCCGGAATACGACGGCCATGACTAAAATGAACAAAATCAGCGGCACAATTTTGGCAATTGTGACAATCAGATTGATTCGGGTAGCTTCTTTAACACCCCGTAGCACCAGGCAATTAAAAAACCAAATCAGAAGGGATCCCCCGATAACGGAATACAAATTATTTCCGCCGGTAAATACGCCCGGGAAAAAATAATTCAAAGCATCCATCGTAATAACGGCATAGCCGACATTACCAAAAATCTGACAAAGCCAATAGCTCCATCCGATATTAAAACCCATGTAGGATCCGAAACCTTCGTGGGCATACATATAAATACCGGATGTCAAATCCGGTTTCGCCATTGCCAAAATTCGGAAGGTATTTGCAATAAAATAAATGCCGATACCCGTCACAATCCAGGCCAGAATAACAGCTCCGGCCGCGGCACTTTGAGCCATGTTCTGCGGTAGAGAAAAAATGCCGCCCCCTATCATAGAACTGACCACGATACCGGCCAATCCCCACATGCCTAATTTGCCGGCAGCCGTGCTTTTTGTTTTTTGTGTCATAGAACCTCCTTTAAACAAAAGAAGACGCTTTTTGGCGCCTTCTTGGTTTTACTTTTTCAACTCAACAGCCGGCGCATTTTCAAAATTCAGAAATCCTAAGGCCGTTAAGGAATAACCGAACGCTTGTTCTATGTTCACAAAGTTGTGATAGAATTGAAAATCACTGTGCTGTTTCATGCCGCGCAGTTCCAGTTCGTGGTTGAGCGATTTTGTCAGCCACATTTCCGCGTGGGCTTTGGCGATATCATCATCAATGTAAGTGTCAAAGTATTCCACGTATTCGGCTGCCCAACCACCGATAAACTTGCCATTTTTTTGTCCCCAGACAATGCCGACACCGGTGGCAATCGCTTTGTGATCTTCCCGACGCGCACCGTTACCGGCCATAATAACCTCTAGCACGGCACCGTGTTTAAAGCTGTTTGATACTTGGTCTACCGATACGATATTACCGAATAGTTCCGGCGGTAATACAGACGTGTAAGGGATTACATTAAAATCCTGAATTTTGGCCTCTGTCAAAGCCGAGTCATAACAGAAGGTTTCAAACGGTTGCGGGGGAATGCCGTCTTCGGCCTGACCGGCACCGCCGGTGTGAAAAGCCAGAGTGGGATATCTTGTTCCATAAGTCATAAAAATTTCTCCTTTAAATAATAAAGATTGCACCATTGCAATCAAAAAACAGATGGGATAAGGAAAAGCCTCTGACAACCTATCCGAAAGGCGACTGGCAGGCTCGGTTTGGAACGCCCATATAACTTCTGTTTTAATTTTAAATCAGGAGGAAACGATGAAAAAATTATTAATCGCCGGTATAACGGCATTGTCTTTGTCCTTGGGGCTTTCGGCCTGTGCCGAAACAGCCAGCGGAAAAGTCGTTAAAGTTCATGGAGATACCGTGACAATCCGTCAAGCTGACGGCACGGAACACACTATGAAAACCAGTGACAATACAACCTATCGGAAAAAAGTGTCGGCGCAGAAAAATCAAGGGAGTCAAATGAAGCATTCTGCGACCCAAAAACCGATTTTGGTTGAGGACGACTATGTGGAAGTGATTTACTATCCCGCCGATAACAGCGAATGGATTATTGAAGACGCCGTTATTTATACAGAGTAAATCTTTTTAAAAAACACCCCTGCTGTTGCGGGGGTGTTGATAGCTATAATTTTAATATCTTATTTTGGCGCGGGCGGGGCAGTTAAAACCCATGGCGATCGGGAAAGCTTGTTGGCTTGAAACAATTTCTACCCGAGCCGCGTTATCAATACGCTCGTCATTATCTGTATTTGCATAAGCCGGTCGTTTTTGGTTCGTATTTAAAACATTCAGTACTATTTTTTGGCTTACCGGATAAAGTCCTGCAATTTGCGCAGTTGCATCACGGGAACAGATCGGTTGTACCCCGATTGTTTTTGCATCAAGCCGAATAGGTTCGCCGCCGGCATTCCGATAATAAGCAGAACTGCCCATCGGGGTTGATACGATAACGCCGTCCCCTTTGACAACATAGCGCATATTTTTACTGCCTTCGGAAACAAATTCCACATGACAACTTTGGCCGTTGGGGCTATTCCCGTGAACCACCGCATCATTAAAGGCTGTCCGAGAATAAGTTTTGCCGGATTCATCTGTGACGGATACTTCCAAGGGGTGGACAGTGACAATTCGGGCTTGAGCAATCAGAGTATCCAGTCTATCCGTCGGTTTGTTCATCAAATAGCCGACATCCCCATAATTAAAACCGATTGCCGTCGCCACCTGCCAATCCGGATGAGTTTTTTTGTAATCGGCCATTTCGCGGAGTGCGTCCAGCATGGTGCCATCGCCCCCGAAAGCCAAAACGTAACGCGCCTTTCCCAAATCCGTAACGCGATCTGCCGCAAACAAAGATTCGGCCGCTTGGCGTGCTGCCGCAGCGGTCGCTTTTTCCTTCATACTGTCTTTATTCTTAAAAAAGTAAAGTAGGTTCATTGAAATACTCTCTAAAATTCAAGCTGCAGTATAACATATTTTTCTCATTTTGTCAAGGTTCATCATGCTATCCGATTGAATTATAACGATAATATTTCTTTAAAAAAATGTGTTGACAGCCGTCTTTTTTTTGTTTAGAATAGAACAAAAGGAGAACAAAAGATGCTGACACGTAAACAATATAAACTGTTTCAATTCATTGAAAAAACGCTGGCCGAACAGAAGGTTTCCCCTTCTTTTGAGGAAATGCGGGAATATATGGGGCTGAAATCCAAATCATGTATTCATCGGTTGGTTGCCGTGTTGGAAGCGAAAGGGTATGTCCGCCATTTGCCTAATCAGGCTCGGGCGTTGGAAGTTATTCCGCATCAATCAAATCTGTCTTCTTTTTTGGCGGTATCTAATGATGATTCGGTGGCATTGCCGTTGGTGGGAAAAATTGCGGCCGGCTATCCGATAGAGGCCGTGGCAACCCGTGATACCGTATCCGTTCCGCCGCAAATGATGGGGCTGGGGGAACATTATGCTTTGGTGGTGGAAGGTGATTCCATGCAAGGGGTTGGTATTATGGATGGTGATACCGTTATTATTCGACGGGCAAATCGTGCTACGGATGGTACAATTGTGGTGGCCTTGGTGGATGGGTTTGAGGTGACCTTGAAAAAGTGGCACATGAAGGGAAATTCAGTGGCTTTGGAACCGGCCAATCCCGCTTATCAGACCCGAATTTTTAGCGCCGATCGTGTTGAAATTCAAGGGGTTTTAGTCGGTCTGATGCGGCAATATTAAGACTTTTTTCTATCGGTATTTTTTTCTTGCATTCGGCAGAATTTTTTTGTAAAATCAGAAAAAATTAAAGGAGTCAGGCATGAAAAAATTATACTGGGCAGCCTTGGGCTGTCTTTTGGGTGCAACAGGAGCGTTGGCAGCATCAGGTGCAAAACCGACCATTCTGGGATCTTATGATGATTGGACAGCCTATGTCTATACCGTGCAAGGGGAAAAAACTTGCTATATGGCGACGACGCCCGTCAAGTCAAAAGGAAAATACAAAGTGCGGGGAGACGTCTTTTTATCTATTGCCCATCATCCGGATAAAAAAGAATTTGATGTCGTAAATGTCATGGCGGGTTATACCTATAAGAAAGGATCTCACCCCGTTAT
>Ga0310786_10002559_pt1 | contig 27591 bp, 14 predicted proteins | sample AusTroGonzalo_MG_FD_203881 | JGI IMG/M metagenome (GOLD analysis project Ga0310786, IMG submission 203881) | Bovine rumen microbial communities from tropical cattle in Woodstock, Queensland, Australia - Gonzalo_03 (v2) (version 2) | ecosystem: Host-associated > Mammals > Digestive system >...
GGGGCTGCCCGCCCTCCCGATGTCTCTGTTTCGGTAGATCCCGTGACGCCGGCGGGCATGATGGCCGGCGGCGATGTCACCTTCTCCGACGGCACAACCGGCAAGTGGTATCTTGATCAAATGGGCCGATTGGGACTGAGCGGCATCCCGCAGGGCTATCGTCCGTCTCCGGAAGACGCGGCGCTCTTCCAGTCGCGCCTGGTCGAGGCCCTCCAGGCCAAGGGCATGATGTGATAGAAGAAAGTCTGTAGCCCGCGTTCCGCATGGGAAAAAGAGGAGAACTTTGAGAATGTTGCCAATTTCCAATGTTGCCATTTCCAATGCCCAATTTCAATTGGAACTGGCAATATTGGCATTGGCAACATTTCCACATTGGCAACATTTGATCAAGTTATAGGCAAGACCCGATGAAGAAGAACGATCCGAACAAGAAGCCCGAGCCGCCAAGCCTTTTCGACAACCTAGACCTCTTCGCGCAACCACCTAGTGCGCCAGTTGTAAAACCCGGTAGGGCGGTCGCCCCGCGACCGCCGCAAACGGCGCAGGACGCCGCCCCCCTACCTGGAACCACCCCTCCGCCGCCATCTCCGCCGAAACCCGGTCTTACCGGCCATGGCCCGATGCGCGACTTGTACGACTTCAATTTCCGCCACTATTCGGCCTACGTGATCTGCGACCGCGCCATCCCTGCTGTCGAGGACGGCATGAAGCCCGTTCAGCGCCGCATCATGCACTCTCTCTGGGAGAAGGATGACGGCAAGTACACCAAGGTCGCGAACATCGTTGGCCACGCCATGCAGTACCATCCCCACGGCGACGCATCCATCGGCGACGCCATCGTGGTGCTGGCGAACAAGCTTTGGGGCGAGGGACGCGGATATCTCATCGACGGACAGGGGAACTACGGCTCTCTCTACACCGGCATGCCCCATGCCGCCACGCGATACATCGAATGCCGCCTCACCGATCTCGCGCGCAACGAGGTGTTCAACAAGAAGACCACCGAATTCGTGCCGAACTACGACGGACGCAAGGAGGAGCCGGTATATCTCCCCGCCAAGATACCGCTTCTGCTCATGCTTGGCGCGGACGGCATCGCCGTTGGCCTTTCCACGTCGATTCTGCCGCACAATTTCATCGAGCTTCTCGAGGCCGAGATCGCCATAATCCAGAAAAAGCCCTACGAGATATATCCCGATTTCCAGCTTGGCGGCGTGATGGACGTCAGCGAGTACCAGAACGGACTCGGCAAGGTGAAGATCCGCGCCGTGATAGAGCCGCGCGACAAGAACAAGCTCGTGATAACGCAGCTGCCCTGGGGCGAGACTACCGATTCCATATCGAATTCCATCGAGGACGCCGTCAAGAAGAAGAAGGTGCAGGTGAGGAAGATACACGATCTCACCTCCGAGGACGTGCAGATCGAGCTTGAACTGCAGTCCGGAGCTTCGCAGGAGAAGACGATCACCGCGCTCTACGCCTTCACGTCGTGCGAAAAGTCGATAGCGTCGCGCCCGATAGTGCTTGACGCGGGGCGCCCGCGCCTCATGACGGTGAATCAGATCCTCGAGAAGAACGTCGAGCGGCTTCTCTTCCTCACCCGCCGCGAACAGGAGATTCGCCTTGCTGAGCTGGACGATCTATTCCACGCCCGCACGCTAGACCGCATCTTCGTGGAAGAGCGCATCTACAAGCGCATCGAGGAGGAGAAGACTTACGAGGGCGTGCAGAATGCCGTGATGGACGGATTCAAGCCGTTTCGCAAGCAGCTCCGCCGCGACATCACGCCGGAGGACGTGGAGCGTCTGCTCAAGCTGCAGATCCGTCGCATCTCGCAGTTCGACATCAACAAGAACCGCGAGGACATCAAGAACGTGCTTGCGGAGGAGAAGCAGGTCAACGACAATCTCGTCCATCTGCGCGCCTTCACCGTGAAGTACCTGAAGTCCCTCGTGAAGGCCTATTCGAAGAAATATCCGCGCTGCACAAAGATCGCCGGCGGTGCATTCCAGCAGGCGGACGTCCGCAAGCTCACGTCTTCGGAGCTTACCATCCGTTTCGACAAGGACAACCACTACGTCGGCACGGACGTGAAGGGCGGCGAGGAGCTGTTCAAGTGCTCGTCGCTGGACCGCGTTCTCTTCGTGTGGAAGGACGGGCGCTACAAGATGATTCCGCCGCCCGACAAGTTCTACGTGGACAAGGACATTCTGCGCGTCTTGGTGTGGAACGGCGAGAAGGATCGCGACAAGCCGTTCACGTTGATCTACGAGGAGCCCATCTACGGCTGCGTGTACGTCAAGCGCTTCACGTTCGGCGGCATGATACAGAACAAGGAGTACCGTCTTGCGCCGGAGAAGAGCAAGGTGCATTTCTTCGAGGACGGCACGCCTGCCCAGATATGGGTGAAGTTCAAGCCGGCCAAGAACCAGCGCATCCATCAGCAGCTGTTCGACCTTGGAGACCCCGACCCGAACGCGAAGAATCCCGGTCTGGCGATACGCGGCGCGTCTTCGCGCGGCAATCAGATGACGTCCAAGGCGATAGCGCGTCTCGCCACGTCCAAGCCGTCATGGTGGGACGACGGCGAAGAGACCGCCAAGGGCGTATTGCTTTAAATCCGAATCGCCCTTACGCGGGTTGCATCAGCTTCGAGAGGTTCATCATGCGCTCGCCGAGATCCTCGAACGTGACATCCGAGGAATACACGTCCTTGTAGTACGCATACGCCTTCTCGTAGTCCTTCTTCTCCTCTGCGCAGAGGCCTAGCTGATAGACGACCTTCTTCTTCAGGTCGTCCATCATCGGCAGCTGGTCGCGCGCCGCCTCAAGCTGCATTATGGCCATGTCCGTCTGGCCCTTCTTCAGGAAGCACATCGCTAGATAGTAAAGCGCGGAGAGACGGTCCTTAGGCGACTTCTGCGCGAGCTGAAGGTGCTTGATCGCCTCGTCGTAGAAAGTCGGATCGGCGTCGCCGTACGTGTAATACTGGAGCCCGAGCTCGTAGCGGAGGCGGAGGTCGTTGGGATAGCGCTCGACGCGGGCGTACAGATCGTCGAACACGAACTGGTCCTTCTCTCCCTCAAGCGCCTCTGCCTCATCCTCCTTGCCGGCGGCCTTCAGCTCCGCGATGCGCGCATCGTAGTCCTGTGCGCGGACCTGCGAGAGCATGCGGTCAAGTTCAGGATCGACGCTGCCGAGCGAGAGCGCCGATTCGAGCGTCTGGACCGCTTCGGAAAAGCGCTTGTTCTGAACGTAGATTCGCGCGAGGGCGCGATAGTAGTTCATGTTGTTCGGCTCTTTCGCGATCTGGGCCTTCTTTTCGGCGATGAGCTGCTCGGCGTCGTCGCCGGTGATCACGGCCTTGTTCGCCTGGTCGAGCTTCTTTGCCTGCTCCTTGTCGGCGATCAGCGTCACGTATCCACCAGTCTTGCCGGCGGCGGCGGTCCAGCCGGCGGACATCGTCGCCTGCGCTTCGGTGTTCTTGAGGAGCTGGAGAATGCGTTGGTCGCCGGGCTTGAGCTGCGAGAGCTTCACGTATGCGTCGCGCGCCTTGTCGAAGCGCTTGGCGAGCATGTAGTACGTGGCGACGCGCTCCAGAAGCGCCGGGTCGTTCTGATTGCAGCTGTACGCGGCCTCGATGGAGATGGCCGCCGCCTCTGGCTTGCCTGCCGCCTCCGCGGCCTTTACTGCCACCTCGATGTTGTCTGGATCCATCGGGTTCTTGCAGAGCAGTTTTTCGGCCTCTGCCATCGCCTCCACGCCCTTGCCCTGCTTTGCGAGCTTGAGGATCTTCTGGCGGTCGAAGATGTAGCCGAGCTTGGCGAGCCCTGAAGGGGGGCTTTGCCGGAACTTGGCGATCTGCGCGGCACGCAGAAGCCTGCGCGTCTCGAGCGCGTCCGGTGCGAACGTAAGCGCCTGCATCAACATTTCCATCGCCAGTTCATACTTTCCGGACTCGAGCGCCTGGCGGCCTCTGTTCTGGAAATTCTGCGCCTTTTGGGCGAATGCGTCGTTTGCCATACTTCGATTCCTCTCAAAGAAATTTTCCCTATTATACCATGTACGCGCCGCCGCGGCAAATGGTATAATGAACATGTTTTGAAAAACGCTAGAAAGGCGATTGTTCGACAGTAGGCAACATGAAACAGGCAAAGATCATAGAAGTTGTTTTGGCCGCCGCATGCATGGGGGCCGCCGCATGCATGGGCGCATCTCGCCCCAGGCCGTACTCGATTACCGTGAAGCCCGGAGATTCGCTAGAGGCGGCCCGCGACGCGGCGCGCGCGCTCGCGGCGTCCAACCGCGCGAACGGCGTCGAAATCGTCCTCGCACCGGGCATCCACAGGCGAAGCGCCGTGCTGCGGCTTGACGAGAAGGATTCCGGTGTCACATGGCGTTCGGCGGATGGCGGGCGCGCCGTCGTCAGCTGCGGCGCCGAGCTGAAGCCCGAGATGTTCAAGCGCGTTCCCGCAGGGGAACCCCGCGTCGATCCCGCCGTGCGGGAAAAGGTGCTCGTGGCCGACCTTTCGGCTACGAACCTTTGGCTGGGCGACGATCCGAAGGGCGAATTCCTCGTGCCGCCGATCCCCGGCCTCTTTGTGGACGGCAGGCGCATGACGGCTGCGCGCTGGCCGAACGAGGAATGGGCCACGATCGAGAAGTTCATAGACAAGGGCACCGACCTCAAGGCAAAGAAGAATGGGGTGCCTCCGCGCGGTGGAACGTTCGGCTACTCCGGCGACCGTCCATCCCGCTGGACGAAGGCTCCGCGCATCTGGCTGCATGGATTCTGGTGCTTCGACTGGGACGTGACGATCCTCCCCGTCGCCTCCGTGAACGCCGCCTCCAACTCCATCACCATGGCGGCGGAGCATAGATGGGGTATCATGCCGGGCAACCCCTCGCCGCGCCGCTGGAGGGCAGTGCATCTTCTGGAGGAACTTGACTCGCCAGGAGAATACTATGCCGACCGGGACGGGAAAAAGCTCTACCTCTACCCGCCGGAGTCGTTCGGGCCGTCATCCCGCATCGGGATCACGCAGAATGGACGGCATCTTCTCTCCGTGACGAAGGGGGCGGACATCGTCTTTCGCGGCATCGACTTCATCGAGACGTCCAGGGACGCTGTCGTTCTGGCGGACTGCGAACGCGTCGCGTTCGAGAAGTGCCGATTCCGCAATCTCATGGGCAAGGCGATTCTCGCAACCGGATGCAGAGAGTGCCGCGTGGCGTCGTGCGACATCCACGATGTCGGCGGCGGCGGGATCTACATGGGAGGCGGCGACCGCAAGACGCTCACGCCGGGGAAGAATCTTGTCGAGGACTGTCTCATCAAGGATTTCTCAGTTCTCCGCCTGACATACGCGAGCGCCATCCATCTTTCCGGGTGCGGCAACATCGCGCGGCACAACGAGCTGACGGGCGCGCCGCATATGGCTGCGGGCGTCAGCGGCAACGACCATTTCTTCGAATACAACGTAGTGTCCAACGTCTGCATGAGCTCGGACGACGCCGCGGCTTTCTACAAGGGGCGCAATCCGTCGTGCCGCGGCAATGTGATCCGCTACAACTTCTGGAGCGAGATAGGCTCTCCGCGCGGACACGGCAACGCGGCGATCTACTTCGATGACGGCGACGGCGGCGACTATGTGATAGCCAACGTGTTCTACCGCTGCGGCGAGCCGGGATTCGGCAACTTCGGTTCGGTGTTCTGCCACGGCGGATACTCCAACATCGTCAAGAACTGCGTGTTTGTGGAGTGCAAGCGCCCGCTCGGCTCGTCACCCTGGCCCAACGGCTTTTTCACGAATTACCTCAACTCCGCCCAGCAGAAGAGGCAACTCACTGAAGATGTGGACATCCGTAAGCCGCCCTACACGACCCGGTACCCCGAACTTGTCGGCTTCCTCGACCCGCAGCCCGAGGAGCTTCGCTGGAACGCGGCCTACGACAACGTGTTCGTGAACTGCCCTCTGGAGCTGCCGGGGCGCAAGCCCGGCGAGAAGCGTCCGGGCATCGTCTCGGGGCGCTGGTACACGAACTCCACGGACGTGGTGCTCAACGGGGATCCGGGTTTCTACGACATGCGCGGCAAGGACTTCCGCCTGCGCAAGGATTCGATAATCTACGAGAAGATCCCGACTTTCAGATCGCTTCATTTCGACAAGATCGGCCTGCTGACGAAAAGGACTATCAATTTGTATTAGTGGCACTGGCGACATTTGTGAACAATCTAAAAGTTGTGGCAAGTGTACAAGTTATTTTTGCTTGCGACCAGACCGACTGTTTCTCCCAAAGGCCATAAACGAGGCAAGGAGGACTTGTCATGATTTACATGATTGCCCAATATGCACACAAGGCCGTCGAAGCGGCGACGCCGTGGCTTGTCGGCGTGGTTTCAGGATTGTTTGCCTTGTGGCTCATCATGCTTTGCTACAAGGCCAAGCCGTTTGTAAAGGAGTTAAAGCGGTTTTTCCGCCTGACGCCATTGCATAAGTTCATCGTCATTTGCTTCGCCAGTTTCTTCACCCTTTGGGGGGGCTCGAAGGAGCGCGGCATTCTGCCTCCGGGGCTGATTGACGGCATCACGTCAACTGTTACCCGTGCCGTCGAGACAATCCAACTGCGGACGCTGCCAGATGATATCTCGTCGAATGCGTTTGTCGTTACCGATTTTACTGTCGATTCGCAGGAAAAGGCCGTTGCGTTCGAGGTGACGTGGGCATCAAATCTCTTTGAGAATGTCGATTCGGGGTTTGTGGATCTCTTCATGTCCACCAATCTGTCCGTGCGGAACTGGTTCCCCATCGGATGCGGCCTGATGCCGTCTGGCACGAATTCGTATGCCTTCATTGTCTCGTCCAACGAGATCGTGGCCGCATACCGTCCGCTCTACGTGGATTCGTTCAGCCACATGGCATTCTTCCGCTTTGGTCTCGATTTCGATTCTGACGGGGACGGATTGACTGATGCGTATGAGAACTTTGTGTCTTTCACAGATCCATCAAACCATGACACGGACGGCGACGGGCTTTCTGATTCTTTTGAACTTGCCTATGGCTTCGGAATCAATCCTCTTCTGTACGATACGGACGGTGATGGCGTGGGGGATGGCGACGAGATCGCCGCAGGGACAAATCCGCGTTCCGGCGACACGGACAGGGACGGTCTGACGGATGCCGAAGAACTCGGAACCATGACAGCGCTTACGGAGGAGCGCTTCATGTGGTTCGACATGTCCAACGGTACCGATCTCCTTTGCGACCGCATGACAGCAGACAGCGAATCATGGGATGTTCTGCTCGCTGCCGGAACGGTGATAAACGGCTTGTGTTACACCAATGTCCGAGTCTGCGTGGACGGAACAGTGTTTCTTCTCTGCCCGACGAACGTTGGAGCCGGAGGTAGTGGCTATTCGTGCGATCTGAGCAACACTCAATGGTCGGCATCCCATGTAGCGGTGTCGCTTTACGGTTCGGATCTGTATGCCAAGACATCGGATTGGGGAAGCAAGATTCTCTATGGTGGCGTCGAATCCGCAGGACGCTCGTTCGATGTCGTTGAATACCGCAACATCGGCCATTGGAACTATCGGTACGAGAACGAACTGATCACCTGCCAGCTGATCCTACCGCACGACGAGACGAATATAATCTATGTCAGCTATCTGTGCGCATCAAACGCATTCAGGAACGTGGATATGTCAGCAGGCGTTCAGTGCGGTTGGATGAAGTCATGGAAATCTGGCGAGCAGTTCTACAATTTGTCTTGGCCGCTTACTGCGGAATTCCCGCAGGATGGCCTGACAATCAGGTATTCCATAGGCATCGGCACCTCTCCGTCCAGGCCCGACACCGATTTTGACGGTCTTATGGACGCCGAGGAGGTCATGTCCGCCCATACAAACCCGTTTGTCGCCGACATGGACGGAGATGGGCTCTTTGACGGAGAGGAGGTGGTGGAGATGGGAACAGACCCGATGAACACCGATACGGACGGAGACGGGATGCCGGACGGATGGGAAGTCTCGAACGGGCTTGATCCACTCACGGACGATACCGCAGATGACCTCGACGGCGACGGTCTCGCCAATTTGCGCGAGTATGCTCTCGGAACCTCTCCCATGTCCGTGGACAGCGATGGCGATGGAATTCCCGACCGCACTGAAATAGGGTGGTGGGAATACGCCGAGTCCATGCCGGTGTTCGATGTGTCTGGCGGCACGAACCTTCTGCAGGTGTCCCGCAGCTACTACACCGACACATTTGTCGTTCCGCTTCCGTTCATGGTACGTGGTGCCGGTTACATGCACACGAACATGACTGTTGGCGTGTGCGGTATGATTGGTCTCATGTCAGACAGGAAGAGCAACTATTCCTTCTCGGTGCCATCAAGCAATTGCGACCTCTCTGAAAATCGCGTCAACTACTATCACACGGCGGTGGCGGCATATTGGGACTATCTTTGCTCTCCGGCGAACAGCGGTGCGCAGATAACGGTCGCGGATGTCGAGACAAACGGTCTCCGATACGCGGTGGTCGAATACTCCAATATCCGCCTCTACTCGCAGAAGAACGATGCGTCGTGCGTTGCGACATTCCAGATCGTCATACCTGAGGCCGAAACGAATACCGTCTATGTACACTACATCAGTATGTCCTCCGCCTTTGACGGTTCCAGCGCGACCATAGGAGCTCAATTGCCAAACCGTGAGCAGACGCATCAGGTCTCGTTCGACACGGCGGGCGCGGTGACGAACGGTCTGGTAGTTGCGTACCACTTCGGTACCGGTTCAAATCCGACCGTTGCCGATTCCGATGGCGATGATCTGGATGACGGCTTTGAGTCGGCGTCCGGCACGAGCGCCAGACACAAGGACACCGACAATGACGGTCTCGCGGACGGCTGGGAGAATACAAACGGCATGAATCCGCTTTCGACGGCTGGCGATGACGGCGCAGACGGTGATCTTGACGGTGACTTTCTGTCCAATTTCAAGGAATCCGAGTATGGGACAACTCCGTCGGTCGCCGACACGGACGAAGACGGTCTCTGCGATGGGCAGGAGACTGGAAGCGTATTCGTGACCAATGCCATTCCCTGGCTCGCTTTCGACATGAGCGAAGACCTCACAACTGAAATATCTACCAGCTACTGCCGTTGCGTCAGCCGTGCGATTCCGGTGCCGCTGCGCATTCAGGGCGAGACGGTTACCAACATGACCATCTCAGCCAACGGAATTGTCTTTCTCAACAAGGCCGGATATGCCAATCCGGGGGACAACAAATCAGGGTCGGACTTCACATACAAAATTAACGACAATGCCCTGGTCATCGCCCCGTATCTTCAGTACGCCTATATACGCTCCGACATGCCAGGCAGGCAGACGTCCATCAAGTATGGAACGGCCACCTCCGACGGGGTTGGTTATCTGCTCGTTGAATATCTAAATTCATTCTACAACACTTCGACGTGGCAGACGAACTCGATATCCTTTCAGCTGGCGATTCCCACCAACACTCCAGACAGAGCCTATGCCCGCTGCTGCGACGTCACAGGCCAGTACATGGACGGAAGATATGCCAGTATCGGAATGCAGACCTTCGGCGGCAGATGGCTACACTCGTGGTGCTACCATTCATCTGGCAGGGTTTCGGAAAACCTTACGCTTGCGTTTATCTTTGGGACCAATTCCAATCCTCTTGCCGCCGATACCGATGACGATGGTCTGTTCGACGGTCAGGAGGTGTCTATCGGAACTTCTCTCGAAAAATATGACACAGACGATGACGGACTGCCGGACGGCTGGGAGGTCCAGAATGGAATCGACCCTCTCTCCGCGGAGGGAGATAACGGCGGAGCTGGAGACCCTGACGGCGATGGCGTCGACAACTTCAGCGAGCATGAAATGGATTCCAATCCCAACTCGACAGACACGGATGGCGATGGGCTTCCGGACTGTGCCGAGACATCGTGCGTCTCGTTCGCCGCGCCGCTGCCGTGGCTTGAAGTCTCGACATTGACGAACCTCACCGATGCCATGACGAATTCATATTACAACTGCATAAGCGTCGGATTGCCGTCTCCGGTTGCGATTCAAGGAATAAACGTGACGAACATCACCGTCGACGTGAACGGCGTAGTGTATTTCAACAAGGCCGGATACGCCAATCCAGAATATTCGCGCGGCGCATACGATTTCGATTACGGTGTCGTCGATACAAACTGTTTCACCGTAGCGCCATACTGGAGCAACCTGTTTCTGTCAAACGAACCCTTGCCGTCGTCAGTAAGGTTCGGCACGGCCGTCGCCGGCACCAACGGCTACTATGTGCTCGAATGCCTTAATTTGTACAAAGACCTCGACTCATGGGAGACGAACTCCATCTCGTTCCAATTGGCGTTTCCGACCGCTCGGGTCGATAAAGTCCACGTGCGTTACGCAAACATCGTCGGCGACCAGATGGATGGATACTATGCCTCCATAGGCTTCCAGAGCTTCGGCGCGAAGGAAAGCGTTTCGTATTGCTCATGGGATCATGACATGGTATATGACGGCATGGGGTTGTCGTTCATCCTGGGCCACGGCACTGATCCGAGGAATGCGGACACGGATGGCGATGGCCTTCCTGATGGTCTGGAGATAGGTACATATGGAAGTGATCCATGCATTGGCGACACGGATGGCGACGGGCTTTCGGACGCGCAGGAGGTGACACTGGGAACGTGCTTGAACAATCCCGATTCCGACGGCGACGGACTTCTCGACAGCTGGGAGGTTGCCAACGAACTCAATCCACTCTCCTCGGCAGGCGACGACGGCGCATCTGCCGATCTTGACGGCGACGGGCTGACGAACCTCCAGGAACAGAACTGCGGAGGCAACCCTCGCAGTTCCGACACGGACGGTGACGGACTCTCTGATCCGCTGGAGATTGCCAATGGCACGGACATAGGAAGCCCTGACTCCGATAATGACGGATTGACGGACAGGCAGGAGGTGGACTCGGGCTTCCTCCCTCTCAATCCCGACATGGATAGAGATGGGATGCCAGACGGATGGGAAGTTTCGCATGGTCTCGATCCAAGGAGTGCGACAGGTGCCGATGGCGCGAATGGCGATCCTGACCACGACGGGCTTGCCAACATCGACGAATATTTGAACGACACCGACCCTCATTCCCCTGACACGGACGGCGACGGCGTGCCCGACCGTATTGAAGTTGTACGTGAGGCCGATCCAACTGACCCTTCCGACGGCGGACAGGCGCCTTCCCCCGAGCTTTTCCGGACGCTTACGTTCAACATCTACGGTGATTGGGCAGCGTGGGAGATGCAGATCGAAGGACTCGGGCCGGAGGATACCCGCACACGGCGCGTCAGCATGGGAGCGCCTGCGGCGTCCGAAACATCGACTATGAAGATGCGGAAAGGCAACTCGTACAGGCTTTCCATGCGCTGGCTCAACTGCGACGGCCACGACGACAATATGTCGCCCTGGTACTGCTGGCAGGCTCTGATTGATGGATTGCCATGGCAGGCGTCATTCGACCATGACTACAGTGAAGGTTTCTGCGTGAGGCTTCCCCAGCGCAACAACATCGTTGTCGGCAACGGATGGATTGCCGACAACGAAGACGGGCTGCTGACGAGCCACGTCCATGCGAGCCGGAGAAACACTCACGGCGGTCCTGGTGCCGGCAATGTAGCGCAGGGGCTTTCCGCTACGCTGTACGTCCTTGACGATCCGAAGCTCATCCCCGACTACAACCGCGACGGCAGGATTGACTCCAGCGACGAATCAATCTATGATGCCCGCCAGACCGTTTTCAGGTTCTGGGCAAACAATGACAACGATTCAGGAAACGTGAACGACAGCAAGAACGACCGTCCGGGTTCCGGTTCCAACGGACAGGACGACAGTGTTAACGGCCGCGGCGACCTCCTGGACTTCACGCCCGTCCTACTTGACGTGTCGGGCGTTTTCCCGCCGGGAACGCCAGATTCAATAAGGGAGCGCGTGTCGTGGAAGCTCCAGTCGAGCGTGGCGAATGCCGTGTGGACGTCGCTCTCCGCGTCGGACGCAGGAAACTTCCTCAAGACGGATTGCGGTGCGTCGTTCGGCCCCAATCTTTCGCAGAACGCATACGAGGCCACGGTTGACAGGCTCGCTGGCGGGAAGGAACTGCCGGACGGCTTCGCGCAGAGAATGAAGAACTCCGGCGGCAAGGGCGTGGTGATGATAGAGGGGCGTGCCAGCGGGTCGTTCCTGAGACTTCAGGGATACATCGACGAATCAACGACACCGGGCATCGAAGGCACACTTGACATCGAGATTTCGTCCGTCGAGGACATGTACAGATGGATGTGCCTTCGCAATGTTTGTGGTGATCAATCGGGATTGCAATCGCGTCTTGATCAGCCAAGAAACCGTCCCGACTCAGAATGCGACGGCAGGCATTTCGTTTTTGTGCACGGCTACAATGTAGATGTGCAGTCTGCCCGCGGGTGGGCATCGGAGATGTTCAAGCGGCTGTGGCAGTCGGGGTCGCAGTCAATGTTCACCGCCGTCGACTGGCTCGGCAATGATTCGCAGGTGTGGGAAGGCGTGCCCGTCATCGGCGGGGAGGCTCTCGACTACTACGTCAACGTGCGCCATGCCCTCGACACGGCCTTGAACTTCTCCGTCGCGGCGAACGCCCTGCCGGGCACCAAGGTCATGCTCGCCCACTCTCTCGGCAACATGCTCGTCTCCGAGGCGGCGAAGTATCATCTGCTTGACTATCAGAAATACTACATGCTCAACGCCGCCGTGCCGATGGAGGCTTACGACGCAGGCGCCTCTGCTCAAGAAATGATAGAGCACGGATGGCGTGATGTCGATTCGTCGAAATGGGCGGTCAACTGGTACGAACGCATCCCCTATTCGGGCGATCCAAGGCAGACATTGAAATGGCGTGGACGCTTCGCCGGAATACACGATGCGATAAACTGCTATTCGCCAACCGAGGACATCCTCGCAAACGCAACCATGAATGGATGGGGTGGACTGTGGGGAGCGCAGGAACTGTTCAAGGGAACGGCAACGCTTCACCTCATCCCCGGCAACTGCGAGGGTGGATGGGGCTATAACAGCGAACACACGAACCTTGCCGGGTTGCTGACTGACTTTGCCAAGACAAACGAGTTTACCGATGCAGAACTGGTTGCCAGTCCGATATTCCGCAAGTTCGATAATTCAATTCTTCATCAGACAAATCTCATTTCAATTGCTCAAACGGAATTGAACAAAGTCATGGGCGATGGAATCCCGGCGAGAAGTTTCGCGGCTGGCAGGAATCCGATAAGTGGCATTTGTGTTGCCGGAAACATTTTGATGTCACCTGATGACACATTGCCTTGGCCAAGAATAGTTGACGATCAAAGAAAATGGTATCATTCAGACATCTGTAAAATTGCTTTCTTCTATGTTCATCCCATATTCAAAAAAATAAAAGAAGGAGACTCGCAATGAGATCAATGCTTTTGATGTTCTTGCCTGTCATTGCAGAAGCTGCATTTGACAGGGCTTATATAGCGGCTTATGTGTTTGACGCCGTAGATCGAGCGCCGTTGAGAGGAGTGAAGATGGTTGCCCGATTTGAGGATGACATAGGATGGCGAGCATGGACGGAGGAGGCGAATCCCGACATCGTACATGGCCGTACAGATATCAACGGGTTTTGTCGTTTAAGCGGACGAACCAATTGCGGCAAAAGCAGTTGCTGGATTGAGGAGGCACCGTCCGGATACTACAAGCCGTATCACGGAAGCGGAATAATCAAATATGAGAGACGTTCGTTGCTTGGCGTGTGGCAACCGGATAATGTCGTCGCCACGCTTGCTTTGCAACGCATCGAGCATCCAATCCCGTTGTATGTTAATCGGGTCATACTCGACGGGAGAAGGGAATGTGTCGGAGGATTTGACGGAACCAACGCCGTGTTGAAGTTTGATTTTCTGGCGGGTGATTGGTTGCCTCCAGTGGGGAACGGCAAGCATGTTGATATGATTTTCCGCACGAACTACGCATTGCGGGAGAAGGTGAAAGATGGAAAGTATTATACGCAGATATTTTATGATTTCACCAATGAGATTGAATTCCCAGGAGAAGGAAATGGATATGTGGAGGAAACGATTGCTGGTCGCAACTACGGAATACGAATCAGAGTTGCGCCGGAAACCGGTTATGTCTCTCGTAAAACATTACGATTCGGACGTCGCCGTAAGAAAACCGACGTCAAAGGGGTGTGGCCTGATGAGTATGCAGACAGCAACGATGATCGGTGTTATTCTTTCCGCATCCGCTCCAGGTTCGATGAGAAAGGCAATCTGATTGAAGCCTATTATGGCAAGATATACGGCGATTTCAGATTCAAGGGGACGGATAAGAGCGGTTTCAATGGCGCGAGTTTCTTGTATTATTTGAACCCAACATCGCTTGACCGCAATCTTGAATGGGACATGAAGAACAACCTTTGCAAAAAGCCGCTACGTATGGATTATGAATCGATTGGAGTTCGTTATCGCGAACCGTAATCGGGGGAAGGTGTCTGAAATGAAATCATGGAACGAGATCCGAAAGGCGGCGACGGCGTTCTCGAAACGCTGGAAGGACGCATTCGACGAGAAGAGCCAGGCGCAGAGCTTCCTGAAGGAGTTCTTCGCAGTGTTCGGCGTCGATACCGTCACGGTCGCCACGTTTGAACACCGCGTGAAGTTCTCCGACGGCTCGCAGGGCTACGCCGACTGCTTCTGGCAGGGTAGGATACTCGTCGAAATGAAGTCTCGCGGCAAAGACCTCGACGCCGCGTTTCAGCAGGCCCTTGACTACGTTCGTGCGCTCTCGGACGTTTCGCAGACGCCGCGTGCAATCGTCGTCTCCGACTTCGCCCGCGTTCGCTTCTACGATCTCGCCAACGACTGCGCGCTTACGGAGTTTCCGCTGAGGGATTTGCGCAAGTTCGTGACGCTCTTCGGCTTTATGATTGGCGCGGACGAGCGCGGCGAAATACGTGAGCAGGATCCCGTGAACCGCAAGGCCGCCGAGAAGATGGCACGCCTCCACGACGCGATGAAGGCCGTCGGCTACACGGGGCACCCGCTTGAAGTCTATCTCGTGCGTCTTCTCTTCTGCCTCTTTGCCGAGGACACGGGCATCTTCAAGCCCGACCAGTTCTCGCTCTGCGTTGGCGAGCGTACTGCACCAGACGGCAGCGACCTCGCGGCGAAGCTTGCGGAACTCTTCCAGGTACTGAACACACCGAATGAAAAAAGGCTTGCGAGCCGCGATGAGACAATCGCGAAGTTCCCCTACGTCAACGGCGGACTGTTCGCCGAAATGCTTCCGATAGCCGCGTTCTCCGCCGATATGCGCAAGGCGCTTCTCGACTGTGCCGGGCTCGACTGGTCGAAAATCTCCCCCGCAATCTTCGGCGCGATGTTCCAGGGCGTGATGGAAGAGAAGGCGCGTCACGACCTCGGGGCGCACTACACAGCCGAAGAGTACATCCTACGACTTATTCGCCCGCTTTTCCTCGACGCCCTCCGCGTTGAGTTCAACGCGATTTGCGCCCTGAATGGCAGGGCAAAGGAAACGCGACTCAAGGCTTTCCACGAGAAGATCGCGTCTTTTACCTTCCTCGACCCCGCCTGCGGATGTGGGAACTTCCTTCTCATTGCCTACCGCGAACTGCGCCGCCTCGAAATGGACGTGCTGGAGGAACTCCACAAGGACGATCCCGAACAGTTCCTCGACATTTCCCAGCTCTGCAAGGTCAGCGTCTCGCAATTCTACGGAATTGAGATCGAGCAGTTCCCCGCCGAAATCGCCAAGGTTGCGCTGTGGCTGATGGACCACCTCTGCAACATGGAGGTCGCAGACCGATTCGGACAGTACTTTGTCCGCATCCCGATCAAGGTTTCCCCGCACATCGTCTGCGCGAACGCGCTCACGATGGACTGGGGAGGACTTCTGACTTCGGACGCCAGACTTCAGGAAGAATCGAAGTCCGATGTCCGATGTCCGAAGTCTTTCTCCTATATCCTCGGCAATCCGCCGTTCCTGGGACGGACGCAGAAAGGGCCGGAGCAGCAGGCGGAAATAGCGCAGTTCTTCGACTACAAGGACATCGACTATGTCGCTTGCTGGTACGCCAAGGCGAACGACTACATGAACGGCGCGCGCGCCCTGCCGGGTGATGGTAGGGCGGTCGCCCCGCGACCGCCGCTTCATACTCGTTGCGCGTTCGTTTCGACAAACTCTATCACGCAGGGCGAACAGGTCGCTCCGCTCTGGCGGCGCATGAACGCCGAGATCGACTTCGCCTATCAAACCTTCAAGTGGCACAACGAGGCGAAAGGCGTGGCGGCGGTGCATTGCGTGATCATCGGCTTCCACGCGAAGGGAAACGGCGGTTTCATCGAAACCGCCCTACCACCGTCAGGTAGGGCGGCATCGACGATGCCGCCGCAGAAGGCTATCTACTCCACCGACGGCACGCCCCACTACGTCGAGCACATAAACGGCTATCTCATGTCGGCGCCTGATGTGTATTTCGCGGGACGGTCAAAGCCGCTCTGGGAAACTGCTCCCGCGCTCACGATGGGCAACATGCCGCTCGACGGCGGCAATCTTATCATCGAGGCCGAGGATTTGCCGCAGTTCGTCGAAAACGGCGGTCGCGGGGCGACCGCCCTACCAAGCGGTCACGCGGGACGCGTGACCCTACCGGGCATCGGCGGGGCGGGGCGTCTCGACCCGCCGCCATGCCAAGGCACTGGTAGCCCTCTGCCCGCCGATTTGCCGCCTTTCATCAAGCGCCTCACGGGTTCAAGGGAATACATCCAAGGGCTACCCCGATATTGCCTGTGGCTGAAGGACGTGGAGCCGTCGCTCATCCGTTCGATGCCGCTTGTGATGGAGCGCGTCGCAAAGTGTCGCGAGTGGCGTCTCGCGAGCAAGTCCGCCGATACGCGCAAGCATGCCGCCACGCCGACGCTCTTCCGTGAGCAGAAGAATCCAAAGACGGCTATCATAATACCCAAAGTCTCTTCCAAGAGACGCGACTACGTCCCCATAGGCTTCATCGACGATTCCGTGATCGTCACCGACCTCGCCTTCATCATTCCCGACGCTACGCTCTACCACTTCGGCATACTGACCTCGCGCATGCACAACGCATGGATGCGGGCGGTGGCCGGGCGGCTGAAAAGCGACTACCGCTATTCCAAGGACATCGTTTACAACAACTTCCCTTGGCCGGAAGTTGAGAATGTTGCCAATGTGAAAATGTTGCCAAACCCCAATACCAATATCCAATCCACCTACGCCAAGGCTACGGCGGATAAATTGGGAACTGGCAACATTGGAACTGGCAACACTTCCACAATGGCAACAATTTCCAACACCGCACAAGCCATTCTCAATGCCCGCGCTCGCTATCCCGAATCATCGCTCGCCGACCTCTACGACCAGCTCACGATGCCGCCCGACCTGCGCGCGGCACACGAGGCGAACGACCGTGCCGTGCTTGCTGCTTACGGCCTTGCGCCCGACACGCCCGAACCCGAAATCGTCGCCCACCTCTTCAAGCTTTACGCGGGAAAATGTAAAAATCTGAAATGAAAATGAAAATCGTTCTTGCGGCGGTATCCCTTGGCCTAGACGGCGCGCTCGCTCAAAGCAAGGGACGCGCGCTTTCGCACGAGCCCTTGAGCTCCGGGAATCGGGCACACCTACACTACGCACGAGGCGATCGGCGGTTTCATCGAAACCGCGACGGCGAATCGGTGGATGGCGAGCCAGAGAAAAATCAGGGAACGGGGCGAACCTCCAAGTTATTTTTGAGCAACTACCGAAGGGTAAAATATGGTATAATCACCGTCTTTCAGGAGACGAGACAAATGATGACTCAAAAAGAACTGCATGACGAATTCTGGCTCTTGACGAAGGGCGTTCTGGAGGATTCCCGGATCGACACCGAAGAGGCGCGTGTGCTGAAGCGGTGGCTGGAGGAACACCAGCAGGCAACGGAATTCGACTATGCGATCAAGAAGTTGGACCGGATACTTGAGGACGGATATGTCGACCGGTTCGAGTCCAAGGAGATAATCGACACGCTGGGCCACACGCTGGCGCAACTGCGCGTCTCGTAAGGCGATGACCTTCGCGACATCAAAGTTCCGCGCTTTTCTGCCGGCCGCCACGTTCGCGATGGCGGCAGAGTTCCTCATGGGGTTGTCGGATTCGATCATCTGCGGGCACATCCTCGGGGAGAAGGGGCTTTCGGCCATCAACCTGATGCAGGGGGTCTTCGAGATCGTCACTTTCGTGGGGATGATGGTGGCGGTAGGCACGAGCGTATTGTTCGCGACGGAGCTTGGCGCGCTGCACGTCCGTCGCGCACGCGGCTATTTCACGATAGGGTTTTTGGCCTCGATAGCCTTAGGCATGTCCTCCGCGGCGGTGCTTGCCGCCGTGCGAACGCCTGTCATCTCGGCATTCGGCGCGTCGCCTGAGGTGTCCGGCATCGCCAGCGTCTATTGGCTGTGGTTCCTGCCGGCGGCGGCGCTCCAGCCTGTCGCATTCTTTCTGGGGATGCTGTGCTATGCGGACGGCGATGCGCGGCTGTCGCTTTATTCGTATGTGGCGCAGCTCATCGGGAACTGCGTGATGTCCGTGCCGCTGACGATGGTCTTCGGGGCGGCAGGTTGCGCCGTCGGAACGGGCCTCGGATCCCTGCTGGCGATCATCGTCCTGTTCTTCCATTTCCGCAGGAAGGGGTGCATGCTGGGCTTCTCGCGCCATTTTGCCATGTCCGACCTTCTGCACATATCCAGCACGTCGCTCGGCGACGCGAGCAAGAACATCGGCAAGGCGGCGCTGATGTTCGCCCTGAACGCATACGTGATCGCGCATTTCGGTTCCGATGCCTTGCCCGTTCTCGCCGTCGCGATCATGGTGATCGGCATTTCGGAGGTGTTCGACGGCGTCGCAAACGCGGCCCAGCCGCTTGCGAGCGTCTATGTAGGGGAGCGCAACGCCTTGCTGACGAAACGGGTCATGCGCGTGGCGATGGTTTCTGCGCTGGCGGAGGGCGGCGGCGCCATGCTGCTTCTGCTGGCGTTTCCGAAGCTCATGCTTCTCCTGGTGGGCGTTGAAGATCCCGCGGTCGTTCCCGAAGCCGTGCACGCCGTGCGCATCGTATCCATCGCATTGCCGGGGTTGGCGTTCGTGCTGCTGTTCAATTCGTACTACGTATTCATAGGCAGAGAGGTTCTTTCGGTGGTGTTGACGTTGCTTGCGACGTGCATATTGCCGCTTGTGCTATTTCTGGCGTTTGGCGCGTTGTGGGGGGCGCATGGCGTATGGCTTGCGCTCGGAACGGCGCCGGGCGCGGCGCTTGGGCTCATTGCCGTCTACGTGCTGATCAGCGGAGGGCGGCGGCTGTTCCCGTACCTTCTGCCCGGCAAGCGCGAGGCCGCGCTCCGCGTGTTCGACCTCGAAGTCGAGCCGGCGGCCGTATGCAATGCTTCGGCGACGGTGGAGGCGCATCTCAGGCAGAATGGCATTGACGGGCGGCGCGCATCGAAGGCTGCGCTTCTCGTGGAGGAGACGCTGATGGTCGTGCGCGACCGGAATGCCGGAAGGCGCATCAAGGCCGAGGTCACGGTTGACCTCAACGACGGCCTTTCGCTCGTGATCCGCGACGACGGCGAGATATTCGACATTACCGACGCCGACGCGCGGATATCCTCGTTGCGCAGCTATCTGGTGTCTAACCTCATGACGATGCTTCCAAACCGCCGCAACCTCACCACAACTGGTTTCAACAGAAACATGTTCAAGCTATGAGACTCATCCACATAATGGCTCTTGCCGCGTTCGTCGGCTGCTCGGATCGGGCGGCGCAGCGTGGCGTCGATCCGCGAATCGCGGACGAATCGCGTCCGCTCGTGTTCCTGACGTATCCTACCGAACCGCCGTGTTCCTACGTGGACGATGCCGGGAAAATAGTCGGCACTGACGTAGACCTGGCGCGGCGCATTGCCGGGAAAATGGGACGAAAGCTCGTTGTGGAGGGCGTGGAGTTCAACGACATCCTGCCGCGCCTCAAGGCCGGCACTGCCGATTTCGGCATCGCCACCATCATCATCACCGAAGCGAGGCAGCGCGACGTCGACTTTTCGACGCCTTACGGCATGGGCGGCGCGTGCTTCCTGTACCGCAAGGACGGACGCAAGCCGCGCATGTCCCGGTTGGCCTCGCTCAGGGTAGGGGTCGAGGCCGATTCCGTCCATGACCTCTACCTCTGCTGCCATGGAGGCGACCCCTTGCGTTTCGTCCATCTGAACGATGCGATCGCCGCGCTCGAGAAGAACGAGATCGAGGCGGTATTCTTCGATTCCATCCAGCTCAAGACCATGGCCGAGAATTCCGGCGGCCGATTCTTGGCGACGCCCCTGGAGACCAAGGACCTCTATGGCGTGGCCGTGGACAAACGGCGGCCCGACGTGCTTGCCGCGGCCAATGCCGTAATCGCGGAAGGGGGTGCGAAATGACGGCGCGGCGCAGCCTTGACCTTAAGATCGCGTTGAGCGTTCTCGTGGCCTTCGTGCTTTCGCTGGCCTTCTCCTGGTTCGTCCACTACCGGCTCGCCGAACGGGATGTCTATGCGCTCATAGACCGCACGTTCATGAACGTCGAGTCCGAGATAATCGACTGCGTCAACGAGCGGCTTGTCATCCAGTGCATGGCGGTGCGCGAGCTTCTCGACGAGGGCTATCCCGACGACACGGCGTCCCTCCAGGCGCTTGCGCGTTCGCGCAACATCACCGAGATAAGCGTAGCCGACTCGAATGGCGACATCATCCGCTCGTCGGATCCGGAATATCTTGCCGGTCCCGGAAAGCCGGCCTTCAACTTCAAGACCGCGGGCGGCAGGGCCGAGGACATGATGTGCCTTGTGGACGGACAGGAGACGGAATTCTGCCAGCCGTTTCGCAGCAACACCGCGAACGGCGCATGGCGCAAGTTCGTGGGCGTGTGGAAACCTTCGGGCGGCTTCGTGGAGATCGGCTGCGACGGTCCGTCGCTGCGCGCGCTTTCCAGGGCGTCGATAGTCGATCTCTTCAGGAACTGGCGCGTCGGCGGCACGGGCGGCATCGTGGTCACCACGGCGTCGGGGCTCATCCTCACGGACTACGACGAGCCGAATCGCGAAGGCTCGCAGTGGATCGAACCCGACAACACCTTCTTCTGGAAAAGGAAGGACGTCGAGAGCTTCCCGACCTACGTGATGATTCCCAAGAAGTCGGCGGCGGTGCAGCGCGACGTACTTGTGGGGGCCACGGCGACGCTGAACGGATTGGCGCTCGTGTTCGTCGCGATCCTCGTGGGCATCGTCATATCGTCGTTCGTGCGCCAGCAGATACACGCGCAGGCAGCGAAGGACCTCAAGATGGCGAAGGACATCCAGCTTTCGGCTCTTCCCAACGTGTTCCCGCCGTTCCCCGAGGTGCAGAACTTCTCGATCTGGGCGGCGATGGACACGGCGAAGGAGGTAGGAGGGGATTTCTACGACTTCTACTTCACGGGGCGGGACAGGGTCTTGTTCCTCGTGGCCGACGTGAGCGGCAAGGGCGTTCCCGCCGCGATGTTCATGATGAGGGCCAAGACGCTGATAAAAAGCGCCGCCCAGACGGGCAAGTCTATCGTGCAGGTGTTCGACGAGGTGAACGACGCGCTCTGCGAGGGCAACACCTCAAACACTTTCGTCACGGTGTGGGCGGGCGAGCTGAACATAAACACGGGCCACGTGATATACGTGAACGCCGGGCACAATTTCCCGATCGTCAAGCACGGAGGCAAATGCGAATTCCTGAAAAGCAGGCCGTCGCTGGTCCTTGGCGCCATGGAGGGCTGCAAGTACCGCGTGGGCGAACTGCAGATGGAGCCGGGAGACGCGATATATCTCTACACCGACGGAATCACCGAGCAGACCAATGCGGCAGGAGAGCTTTACGGCGACGCGCGGCTGCTGAACCTGGTCTCCGGCAGCAAGGAGCGGGAGGGCAAGCTCCTGGAATCCGTGCTCGCGGACGTGCGCAGGCATGCCGCCGACGCGGAGCAGGCGGACGACTGCACGCAGCTCGTGCTTCGCTACCGCGGCGCGCCGAACGTGTTCACTCGCGAGTATGCGCCCACGACGGAAGGTATCGCGGCCGCGGTGGACGATCTTGCTGCGGCGCTTGAGACGGTCCCCGATGCGGACAAGGCGCGGCTGATGGTCGCGGCCGACGAGATATTCGCGAACATCATGCGGTATTCCGGCGCTACGAGCTGGTCGCTGACCGTGGAGCGCGCGCACTGCCCGGATGGCGTGAGGCTGATCATCTCGGACGACGGCAAGCCGTTCGATCCGCTTGACGTCCGCGATCCGGATACGACTCTCCGCGCCGAGGAGAGGGATGTCGGCGGACTCGGGATATTTATCGTGAAGAAAACGATGTCGCCCGTCATATACAAGCGGCAGAACGGCAAAAACATACTCACAATGGGAAAAGACTATGGAAATTAACACAAAAATAGAAGGAGCCAAGATGACCATCGCCGTCAACGGGCGTGTTGACACCGTGACGGCTCCAGAGCTTGAGGCGGGCCTCAAGTTCGGGGACGCCACGTGCGTCGTACTCGACCTCGCGAACGTGCCGTACATGAGCTCGGCGGGGCTGCGTCTCTTGCTCACCGCCCACAAGACGATGCTCGCGAAAGGCGGCGAACTGCAGATCGCCAACGTTCAGAGCGCGGTCAAGGAGGTGTTCGACATCACGGGATTCTCGGACATCTTCAACTTGGCGTGATCGGCAATGACGGCAACGACCATCAAATCATTCTGCATGGCGCGTGGTAAAGACGGAAAGGCGCCGGGAGGCGAATCGGTGGATGGCAAGCCAGAGAAAGATAGGGGAATCTTCTACTAATCATATTCCGCACGCGCGCGAAGTTTGGTATAATCTTTTCCGCCATGAACATAGTAATTCTACTGGGAGCCCCGGGATCGGGGAAGGGTACGGTGGCGGGCAGGCTCGCCTCCGAAAACGCAAATCTAAAGCACGTCTCGAGCGGCGATCTGCTGCGCGGCGCCGTCGCGAAGGGCACTGACGCCGGGCGCGAGGCCAAGACGTACATGGAAGCCGGGAAACTCGTTCCCGATTCTCTGATCGCCGCCATGATCAAGGATGTCGTGGCGGAGACGACCGGCGACGTGACGATGCTTCTCGACGGTTTTCCGCGCAACCTCGCGCAGGCGGAGACGCTCGCCTCCATGGGTGCGCCCGTCACGCGCGCAATCCTCGTCGATGTGCCAGATTCGATAATCCAGGACCGCATCGCCGGGCGCCGCACCTGCCCGAGGTGCAAGGCCGGCTACCACGTCAAGAACCTTCCGCCGAAGGTCGAGGGCATCTGCGACGTGTGCGGCGAGGCGCTTGTGATACGCAAGGACGACAATCCCGACACCGTCAACGACCGCCTCGTGGTCTATCACCGCGAGACCGAACCGCTGATCGCCTATTACGAGGGCAAGGGGCTTCTCCGCCGCGTTGACGGCACAACGGGCGTGGAGAATGTCGCAAAGGCATTCCTCGCCGCCATGTAGCCGTAAATGGCCGATTTCGTCCATCTCCATCTTCACACCACCTATTCGCTTCTTGACGGCCAGTGCGGGATAAAGCCGCTTGTCCGCAGGGCCCGCGAGTGGGGCATGCCCGCCCTTGCCGTGACGGACCACGGCAACCTCTTCGCGCTGAAGTCGTTCTACGACGAATGCCGCGCCACGAAGGGATATGGCGAGCTCCCCGTGATCAAGCCGATTCTCGGCTGCGAGGCGTATGTGACTTCCACCGGCGACTATCTTACGCGCGACAAGGACGAGTCGCGCTACCACCTTTGCCTTCATGCGCTCAACCTGACGGGGTACCACAACCTTGTGCGTCTCATCTCCGAGGCGTACATCCACGGCTTCTACAACCGTCCGCGCATAGACCGCAAGCTCCTCGAGAAATACCACGAGGGCCTGCACTGCTCAAGCGCATGCATCGCCGGAGAGGTCGCCACGGCCATCGACATGGGGCGCATGGACGAGGCGGAGCGCGTCGCAAAGTGGCACAAAGATCTCTTCGGGGAGAACTTTTCACTCGAGGTGATGCTCCACAAGGGATCGAAGACGAACATCCCCCACTCCGCGCAGATCGAGCACCGCGACCTCTACAGACGTCAGGTAGAGGTCGTGAAGGGGATGATCGCCCTGGGCAAGAAGCTGGACATACCGATAGTCGCGACGAACGACGTGCACTTCCTCGACGCCGAGGACGACGATTCACACGACGTGCTGCTGTGCCTTTCGACGGGAAAGAAGATGTCCGACGAGAAGCGCCTCATCTACACCGGCGAGGAATGGTTCAAACCCGCCGACACGATGGCGCGCATCTTCTCCGAGCATCCGGAATTCCTGTCCCGCACAATGGAGATCGCCGAGCGCGTGGAGTCGTACGAGCTTGATTCGAAGCCCATAATGCCGAAGTTCCCGATACCGAAGGAGTTCGGCAGCGAGGATGATCCCAAGTACGAAGCGTTCGAAGATCCTGCGCAGAGGCGCATTCAGTTCGAGGCGGACTATCTCGACCATCTGGTGTGGGAAGGCGCGCGCAGCCGTTGGCCCGGCGACGAGCTTGACGACGAGAAGAAGGAGCGCGTTCAGTTCGAGCTCGACACCATACGCAAGATGGGCTTTCCCGGCTACTTCCTCATCGTGCACGACTACATAAAGGCCGCGCGCGACATGGGCGTTTGGGTGGGGCCCGGTCGCGGTTCCGCCGCCGGCGCGGCGGTGGCCTACGCGCTTGGAATCACAAACGTCGATCCCATCAAGTTCGACTTGCTGTTCGAACGCTTCCTGAACCCCGACCGAATCTCCATGCCGGATATCGACGTCGACTTCGACGATGGCGGCCGCGGCAAGGTGCTTGAGTACGTAACGAACAAGTACGGCCAGGATCATGTGGCGCACATAGTCACTTTCGGGCAGATGGCCCCGAAGAGCGCGATCAAGGATGTCGGCCGCGTGATGGACTATCCGCTTGCGGACACGAACAAGCTGGCCGCACTCGTCCCGGAAGTCCCGAAGATCACCTTCAAGAAGGCAATAGAGCAGTCCCCGGAGCTTTCCGCCGCCTGCGGGGACATCTCGAACCCGGTCGTCCACCAGCTCCTCGAACGCGCGCAGCGCCTAGACGGCTGCATACGCCAGCCTGGCGTCCATGCATGCGGCGTGATCATCTCGCGCGACCCGCTCATAGACACGCTTCCCGTGATGCCCACGGAGAACGAGTCGCTTCTCACGACGCAGTACGACGGACATTTCGTGGAGCCCGTGGGCCTTCTCAAGATGGACTTCCTCGGGCTCAAGACGCTCTCGGTGGAGAAGGAGTGCGTGGAGCTCATAAAGAAATTCCGCGGCATAGACCTCGACCCCGACAAGATTCCCGACGACGACGCGGAGACGTATGCTCTCTTCGGGCGCGGCGAGACGACCGGCCTCTTCCAGTTCGAATCGGACGGCATGAAGAAATACCTCATGGAGCTTCAGCCGGAACGCCTTGCCGACCTCGTGGCGATGAACGCCCTGTATCGTCCAGGACCGCTTGCGTACATCCCTACGTTCATCGCGCGAAAGCAGGGGCGCGAACCGATAGAGTACGACCATCCGCTGATGGAGAAGTACCTGAAGGACACATACGGGGTCACAGTCTATCAGGAACAGGTGATGCTTCTCTCCCGCCTTCTCGGCGGGTTCACGCGCGGCATGAGCGACAAGCTGCGCAAGGCGATGGGCAAGAAGCAGCTCGCCGTGATGGAGGAGCTGAAGGTAAAGTTCGTGGACGGCTGCCTCGCGAACAAGGACTTCCGCGTGGACAAGTGGAAGGACGAGAAGGAGGCGCGCAAGCTCATAGACAAGATATGGAACGACTGGCGCGCATTCGCCGAATACGCCTTCAACAAGTCGCACGCCGTGTGCTACGCATGGGTCGCCTACCAGACCGGCTACATGAAGGCCCACTATCCGGCCGAGTTCATGTGCGCGCAGATTTCGTCTGAAATCGGCAACTTCGAAAAGCTGCCGGGGTTCGTCGTCGAGGCCGCCGACATGGGGCTCGAGATCAAGCCGCCCGACGTCAATCGCGCATGGGTGCGCTTCTCCCCCGTGCAGGGCGAGAACGCGATCATCTACGGCCTTGCCGGCGTGAAGGGAGTTGGGGCGCCTGTCGCGGAGGCGATAGTGGCGGAGCGCGAGGCGAATGGTCCGTACAAGGGTCTCATGGATTTCGCGATGCGCCTTTCGGAATATGCGGTCCGCGAGAAGATCCCGAATGTGTGCAACAAGCGCGTCCTTGAAAACCTGATAAGATGCGGCGCGTTCGACTTCGTGATCAAGGCGAACCCCAAGTTCCACCGTGCGCGTCTCTTCAACAACATCGAGTTCGTGATGAAGCGCGCGGCGTCTCGCGCGGCGGAGAAGGCGAGCGGGCAGACGGATTTCTTCGCCGCGATGTCCACGGGAGAGGATTCTTCCGACGCCGAGCTGGCCGACTGCCCCGCTTGGCCGATCGCGGACGGGTTCAAGGCCGAACGCGAACTTCTCGGCATCTACCTGACTGGCCATCCGCTCGGTTCGTGGAAGCGCGTCCTGTCGTCGCTCACGACGTGTTCGATAGCCTCGTTCCCTTCGGACTTCAAGACGTTGCCGCCAAAGGCCAAGCAGGCGATCCGTCTTGGCGGGATGCTCAAGAACTGCCAGGTGCGCCTGCCGCGCCCCGATCCCTCGAATCCGAAGAAGGTTCTCAAGCCATGGGCGATACTCGTTGTCGACGACGGAGAGAACGAGACGGAGTGCCTGGCATTCGGCAACACATTTGAAAAGTACCCTTGGCTCAAGGAAGCCATTGATTCGCCGGTGCTGCTCTGCGGCGAGATAGTCCATCGCCGCAATCGCGACACGCGCGAGGAAGAAGAAGGGGTCCAGTTCCTTCTGCGCGAGGCGTATCCGCTTTCGGAGGGGACTCGCCGTTTCGCGACGGGGCTCCATGTGCGGCTTGCGATGTCCGACCCCAGGCTCGTCGATCGCGCAAAGGCCATTCGCGCGCTTGCGCAGTGTTTTCCGGGCGCATTGAAGCTCTTCATCGACGTGGCGTGCGATCATGGGCGGCATGTCGGCATAGACTCAGGGCTTGCCGGCGTGGAGCCGACCTCGGATTTCTTTGCCGGGCTTGAGAAGCTCGTGCGCCCTGCGGACTATTCCCTTGCCGCCGTCTCCGATTGCTTCCTTGACAAGCCCGACCGCCCTTGGGAGCGTTGAGGACCTTCAACTGAATCTATTGATTGTTGCAGATGATTGTGCTATAATACGTATGTGTTTATTTCGAAAAAGGAGGAACAAGAGTGGGACGTTTTGACGGAAAAGTCGCTTTGGTCACCGGCGGTGCGAGGAA
>Ga0310786_10002560_pt1 | contig 27590 bp, 28 predicted proteins | sample AusTroGonzalo_MG_FD_203881 | JGI IMG/M metagenome (GOLD analysis project Ga0310786, IMG submission 203881) | Bovine rumen microbial communities from tropical cattle in Woodstock, Queensland, Australia - Gonzalo_03 (v2) (version 2) | ecosystem: Host-associated > Mammals > Digestive system >...
CGGCAACTTCGGCTGCGCCGCCGGAATCGCGGAGATGCTTCTGCAAAGCCACGAGACGACGGCCGACGGAAAGGTGGTGCTTCGCCTTCTTCCGGCCTTGCCGAAAGCGTGGCCCGACGGCGAGGTTCGCGGCCTTAGGGCCCGCGGCGGATATTCCGTCGACTTGAAGTGGAAGGGTGGCAAACTCGTCTCGCACAGAACCTCGGGCGGCGACCCGAGCGGGTATGATATAATAACCACGCAAGGCAATCTCAGTCGGTAAGACAAGGAGGACGGCAAATGAGGACAGTGGCGGCAGCGGCGCTTGTTTCTGCGGTGGTGTTTGCGGCGAGGGCCGACCAGGCCGACATCGCCAGGCACGACAGGAACATGGCTGTCGAGGGAATCGTGGTCACCAATGGCGTCAAGTGGATTGACGGCCGGCTTTTGCCCATAGAGGGCCGCGCGTTCGACGACGTCGAACACTACTACGACCGGCTCCCGGCGAATGTCACGACGAACGTGAATGCCGGCGTCAGGTCGATGAAGCACCACACGTCGGGGATGATGTTCAGGTTTACGACGGATTCCAGTCGACTCCTGTTCAAGTGGGTGCCGTACAACGGCGGGCTTTCCATGGACCACATGCCGTCCACCGGCATGAGTGGGATCGACGTCTACCGCTTCGACGCCGAGAAGGGCAAGTGGCTTTACGTCAAGACGGGGCGCATAACGTCTGCGAAGGGCGGGTCCCTCGATCTTGGCTGGACTCCCGGAACGCCGTGCCTCGTCAACCTTCCGCTCTACAACGGATTGAAGTCGTTCTCGCTGGGAGTCGCGACGAACGCCTCCGTCACGGCGCTTGGCCCGCGCAAGAGCGGCGTCGACAAGCCCGTAGTCTTCTACGGGACGTCGATCACCCACGGCGGATGCTGCTCGCGTCCCGGAATGGCGTTCGTGAACATCGTCGGCCGCGATCTCGACGTGCCGGTCGTAAATCTCGGGTTCTCCGGCTCCGGTGTGATGGAGTTCGAGATGAGCGAACATCTCGCGCGGATCGACGCGAGCTGCTACGTGCTCGACTGCCTTTGGAACATGGGGTCGTCGGCCGGCGGGTCGCGCGCCGGCCGCAATGTAGAGGACAACTACGAGCCGTTCATAAGGAACCTCCGCGCGAAGAGGCCAGGCGTCCCGATCGTGATGGCCGAGGCATGTGACGTCTACTGCGGCGGGCCGAATGCCAAGGACAAGTACATCAAGTCGCTGTACGACAAGCTCGTCGCGGAGGGCTGGAAGGACCTCGTGTATCTCCCGAAGGACGGGATGTACGTCGGCGACCTCGAGGGAACGGTGGACGGCTGTCATCCGAACGACTGGGGCATGATGTCGCTCGCCCGCGCTTTCGGCGGAGCCGTCCGCAAGGCGCTTGGGGGAAGTCTTAAAATTCGCTATTGACTTCCTGCGGCGCCGTTTGGTATACTACGCGCCGTTTTGGGCTATTAGCTCAGTTGGTTAGAGCGCTTCCTTGACATGGAAGAGGTCAGTGGTTCGAATCCACTATAGCCCACCATCCCAATTCCACTTAGACCTCGTGAAAAACGAGGTTTTTGCTTTTCTTGGAAAGTTGAACTGCTCTTCCGCGCCCTTGAAGGTTTTAGACGCGAGTACGCCTAAAAGTACGCTCCCTTGAGCCACGCGACACCCAAACCTCAACGCGCACATATTATACCAAAGCCTGAAACGAGGAGTCTATGGGGTCTGAGGTGGTTTTTTTTTGAGTGTTTTCCGCTTGATGGGCGCGACTTATGGCGCTTCGTAGTGCTTGCCACCTATACAACAATGCCTACACTTGAGGACGTAGGGAATCGCCTGCGCGCTCAATGGAAAGGGCTTGGCGTTCGCGTCCTTGGCAACGTCCAACGCCATTCGATATGCCATTTCCTCGAACTCTGCTTGGTGCGAATCGTGGCCAAAGATGAAGTCTTCAAGGACGAAGCCACCCTTGAACCTCCCATCTTCATAGACGGAATAGACGCGCCCATTGCCTACATTGTCATAGCCCAAGTATTGGACTTCAATATCTTTCGCTTCCATAATTCTGAACCTCACGAGTATTTACCATCAAGGGGGCGATTTCTGCCTATGAAATGAGCCATTTCTACCCCTTGAAAAATGCTTTGTTGGAGGTCAATTTTAAGGTTTGAAATACGCACTTTGACAACGATTTCAACCCCCTCTAAAATCGCTCGTATATATGCAATAAAATCAATGTATAATACGGTAATATGGCAATTATCGCAATTGATGATGAGCGAAATAAAACCCCAAACCCCCTTGACTTTTTCACCAAAATTCAGTATAATATCTGTGTTGTGAGGAATGAGATAAACGATGGTTTCCGAACGAAAGTAGGACGATTCGTGCGAGTTTCGAGTGAGACTCAAGTCAAATTCCAAGCGACAACAAAATAAAGGAACAAAACAATGGGAGAAGCAAAAAACCGCAAGCACGAAATCGAAGCACTCAAGGCGAGGGGCAAGAAGGTGGCAGACCTCACTACCCCCACCATCAATCACAAGGTGAATGGCTTCATCGTAGGCAACCCCTATGAGATTATGGCTAAAAGGTCGCGCACCGCGAACACAATCATCATGGACAAGCCTTATGGGTGGCAGTGGGATGTAGGTATAAAGTTCATCCCAAATCGCCTTGAATATGCTGCGAACACAATTGGCGATGTGTTCAAGACTATGGTTGAGGGTTTCGCTCGTAATTACACCAATGCCAAGTACGAACTCTACGTCTATGTGTGTGAGGATGACAATCGCTATGTTAGGTTTGAGGTTCTGACTTCCCACGAAGCTATCACTAATGATTTGGAAGCCATAACCCCTCATATCTCTCGACTCGTTATGGCGTGTGCCGCCTAATTCAATTCAACAAACAAAAAAAGGAGAAACAAGAAATGGGAACGAGAGCAACTATTGGTATTGAACGCAACGATGGCAAGGTGAGTTTCATCATAGCATATTGGGATGGGTATCTTAGCCACACAGGAAAAGTATTGAATGAACACTACTTGGACAAGGGCAAGGTGTCAAAGTTGGTGAATGGTGGATGGGTTGAGTGCGTGAAGGAAGAATTGAACGACATTGAGCGCACACCACAAGAGAAGGTGATTGATGAGTCTGTTGGCACAAAGACTGTTTCGCTCAAGACCTACTTCAATGAGATATTTGATTGCGCGTACAACTACCTATTCACCAAAGATGGAAAGTGGAGGGTCTATATGTGGGATGATGAACTTGAAAAGTTCGTGCCACACGAACTTAAAGATGCTCTTGTCGCCTAATTCGATTCATCAAACGACGAAGAAAAATTTTTTCAAAAAACTTCACAGAAAGACTTAACTCTTTTGGCCAAAAGCCGTATAATGAGATAGAAATGAGGTTCTTGAAGAACCAAACACGAAACAAATCAAATAAAGGAATCAAACTGATGAATCCAAAAACGATGATGACTAACAACGCGAACAACAGTCGCAAACGAGTGCTTTTGGGCTTGCCCAAAGGAGCTGGCGGCAACCCACAAGATAATCTTTGGGCTATAAGGTTGGAAAGTAGGTCGCAAGCTCGTAGGCTTGCCAAGGGGTACTCGTCAGCAGAACCAGGTGTCGTGATAATTGGTGTTGAAGAAGACGAGGAAAGAGTGCTTATTAGAGTCGCATGGAGGGACGAGGCAATAGAGAGAGGAATTGAATTCCAACCCATTACGGAGTCCCTCTTGACACGCTTGATGGGGTACGCAGCCTAAGTCAATTCAACAAACACAACAAACACACAAAAAGGAAACAGAAAATGAAGACACAAATACTCACGAACATCAAAGACGCTGACAAAGAGGCGGCGGGCGCTCGTTTAGCGTGTGGGCTTGAGCCTATTGATGGACGCACCTACAAGATGGCGCGTGTGATATTCACGACTGACGAGGGGAAGTTCAGAGGCAAGCATTTCAATGAGATTATTCTTGATGATGAGGCTTTTGATACTCTTTACAAGATTCTTGCCCCTATGGGTGTCAATCCCAACGATACTGACATCGTGGTTATCGAACAACACCTTGACCACATAGACGAATATGATTGTGAGCATTGGAAGGTCACAGCAGACGTTATCTTTGCGCTTGACCCAAATAAGAGAGAGGGAAACTTGGCGAAGGACACGAACGAGGACGATGAGAACAGAGTAACGCTCAACGAGCCAAATTGGTTGGTGTTGGTAGGGACTACAAGTGGGACAACAAGAGGATAAAGGACATTGGCGACTTGTATGAGGCCTCGCTCTTTGGTTATGGCATTTGCTTCCTTGACGCTTACGGTAAGACTATTATCGTTAGGCTTTATAGGATGAAGGAGACCAATATCACCACCAAGGTTCTTGAAACAATGGCAAGGAGTGTGTTCAAGGAAGTCGCCTAACCCACAAGCCAACATATCACTTGGTTGCGAAGAATCCTCTCCCTTGGTGGAGGGGATTTCGCTTTTTTCGCACTTCTGAAAAACCACAAAATCTGATATAATATCCAACATTGAAAATCTTATGATAAGGTTTCAAAGCAAGGAGTCATATGGATTTCATCACAACTCATATCAAAGGAATCATCATTGCGCTATGCGTGATATTCGGTTTGGCTATAATCAAAAAAATACTTGGAGCGTTGCGATTGAGTGGGAAAGCGGTCAAGCCTAAAAAGCGATTTGTCGCGCTTGATTTCGAAACAGCCAACGAACGATATTATAGCGCGTGTTCCATAGGAATTGTTGTATTCGAAAACCTTAAGCCTAAGCAGCGCATTAGTTATTTGATTAAGCCTCCCACGAAGTTCGACCCTGAAAATGTTGCAATTCACGGAATCACAGCCGATGATGTCAAGGATGCTCCAACCTTTGATAAAATTTGGAAAATCATTTATCCACTACTTATTGGTAATGAGGTCGCTACATACAGTGATTTTGATGTTAAGGTGATTAGGGAACTAATTAAGCATTTTAAGCTTCGCGCAAAAAGCAATCACACTATCAATTTTGTTGATGTGTGCGAACTTTCTCGTATAAAGATACACGGTCTGTCGAATTACAAGTTGCCAACGGTTTGCGAATATCTTGGCATTGAAGGGTTGAATCATCACGAGGCGACATCGGATGCTGAGGCTTGTGGAAAAATCTACGCTTGGTTGCTCGCAAATGAGGGTAGGGCTATTGAAGCGTGTAATGGCACTCCTGCTTCAACAAGGCAAAAGGATTATATTCGTTCTCTTGGGGGTGAAGTTCCGCTTGTGTTGTCAAGAGAGGACGCATCGCGAATGATTGATGAACTCATTGAAACAAACAAGCGCCGTAAGGAAGAGCAGAGGCAAGAAATTGCAGAGCAAAAAAGAGCAGAAGCCAAATTAATCAAAGAGGCTGATAAGCAACACGAAAGAAGGAAAAAGGAAGAAGATGCATTAAGGCTCTTAGCAGATGAAATGAGTAGTCCTGATTACAAGGAGCGCAAGAGTCGTTCAAAGAGAGGGCAAGACTTACGCGAATTGCAAATACTTGTAAATAAAGTTGTTGGCGATGGGGTCATTGAAATCGCAGAATTGGCGGAAATCAAATCGTGGCTTTTGATGCATAAGGTTCTTGATGATGATTTTGAGGAGACCCTATCTCTTATAGATGCGACAACGAGTTCGGGACAAATAGACGACGATATAACGATGGAGCTATATTGTCGCTTTTTGGATTGCCTTTCTTCGCTGCGCAATCGTCGTGTGTAATCTGTTTGGCAAGAAGTTCAACATCGACGAGATGAACGCAGACCACATCAAGCCTTGGTCGAAAGGTGGGCATACGACCCCTGACAATTGCCAAATGCTTTGTTCGACTTGTAATTTCACGAAGTCGAACAAGTGACGAGCAAGAGGTCGTTGGTCGCACGATAGGAGCGTTGTGAAGAAAACCATACTCGCCACCATCGCAGTTGCCTTGGGCATCGTGGCTCTTTGCTACATCGTCGTTGCAGGCCCCCTTATGCTCGTTCGCGTTGGATTGTCTGTTCCCAATCAACTCGTGGCGCAACGAATCATCACATTCGTCGTTTTCGCATCGCTTGTTGCCTTGCCTTTTGGCGTGGCTTACTTTGTGCGACGCTTGCCACAATCGCTTGTAAAGAATCTCCTTGTGCGAATCCTCGTGGTAGTTGCGTTGGTCGTAGTGCCAATCGTCTTGGTCTTGGCTTCGCTCAACTCTCCAATTTGGTCGTTCCCATCGCCATCTACGTGGAATCGTCCTCAATTCTACTTTGGGTGGCCATTCCCCATCAAGCGAGATGGGGGCATGACATTCCCCTTGGGTATTATCTTTGTGAATTGGATATTTTGGACGCTCTACCTACAATGGGTCTTGGGCAGTCGTCGCTTGAAGCATTACGTCATCACGTTCTCGATTGCCTTGGTGCTATCTTGCCTTGGGGTGTGGTGGTGTGGTGGTTCTGCGTTCAATAGCGTCAGTCGAGTTAGAACCCCTAAAGCGACAACAAGCGAAGCGACGCCATAGGGCGTTCATCACATCAACCAAATCTCTATTGCCTTGGCGAGTGGTAGCGGGCCTCTCAATGGAGTGACGCAATCTGCCTCGTAAAGCCCACCTACGACATACCATCTTCCCTTGTCGTAGAGGTATTTGTATTCGCCATTGGAGTTGAGCAAGAAGTCTCCAATCCAATAGGCTTCCTTCACTTCGCAATCTTCAAGTTGGTCGTTGCCCAAGGGACGTTCTCGTATTGTGCTTTCAAGGTCTTTGCGCAACGAAACGATGTCCCCGCCAAGTATAAGGTCTAACGCCTTGTCGATGTCGTTGTGGCGTTTCAAAAGAAGCCTACCCACGTGCTTCAAGCCCCCATCGTAGCGACAATTCACGTAGTATATTCTGCCATTATGCATCCTATATCCAATACTCGCCTTTGTTGCCATAGCTTCACTCCCTTCCTCGTGTATTTACCATCGAGGTTCGTAAAATTGTGGCGTAGAATCGCGTCATGCGCTCCATGAAGCCCCTACGAGCAGTTTGCGAGGGTTGGACGCACATTCTCCCAAGTCGCAAGGCCAGCCCTCCACAGGCGTCTTGGCGTGAGGTATTGTAAAGTGCTATGTCGAGAATCTCGAAAAGTGGGGCGCGGAACCTTGGCATTGTTCCTACGGGAGGTTCAAGCTTCGACCCTAAAGGGTCTCGCTTTCACCTCCCTTCGGGACAAGGGATATTGTAGGAATTATCGCCCCTGTGGGGCGATGGGTGCTTCGCACCCATGAGAGGTATTGTAGAATTCGTCTTCCAAAAGCGAACGCCCGCCCCCAAAGGCGGCGCGCTTCGCCTTTTGGTTGATGTGTGTTCCATGTAGCGAACGAAGTGACGCTACATAGATTGTATTCTATGTATATAGGTGTGTCACATTTTGCTTCTAAGTGTGTCACAAAATGGGGTCTAAGTATGTTACATTTCACATCTAAGTATGTCACAAAATTGGCGTGAAAAAATCATCAGCATTACTTTACCCGAACTTCCATTTGGCGTATGATTATATAGTAAATAGAAGTAGGTGATAGTTGAAAGTCTATAGTGGTCTATCGCCTAAACCCTGACTTCATGGGGTAGCAACAAAATCACTAATAGCAATGCGAAAACATGAAGACGAAACGAGACAAGGATTACTACTTGGCGAGAGCCGCCACGGGGTTCAAGACATTGGTCATATACTACAACGTGACCCGACCTCAGTACGAAAAGGCATATCACAAAGACGGCAAGTTCTCTACGGACGAACTGCTCAAGCAACTTGACTTCCTTGATGGTTGGAAAAGGCGCACCGCGAGAGAGAGGCGGATTCACGCCTACAAGTATGCCACCTACGCACGGACATTCAACTACACTTTCAGCATTCCAAGCGAGCTCGTGAATAAGGTGCTTGGAGAATATCGAGACGAACATGGAAATCTTGTCCGAATCCACAAGGAAGAGGTGATTGACAAACTTGTACAAGATGGCTACATCAAGGTTCTGAACCACGGCAGCAAGACGAAGAAGGGCGAGGATGGCAAGATTCACAAGATTTGCTATTGGGGAAAGAAATATCTGTTTGCGAATAGGGATTATTGGTTCAAGCTCCTCTCCGATTCAAGATATTCAGACTACGCCAAGTACCCCATTGACGACAAGGGCTTTGTGTTGAGGGCTGTCGGAATCATTGCCAAGTATAGGAAGCAGACTATACCACACAAACCGATTCAAGAGCCTACGGACTCGACCTCCACAAAGAGAACTTCGCAGAGTGAAACAATCACGCAAATGGACAAGGCCAAGAAACGGCTCCTTGCGGAATTGAAGGATGGCATGATAAGGGGATTGGTAGATGAAGGTACAGTTCAGAACGAGTTGGCGAGGGCGAAGTTCTCGCAGAAGGAAATTGATTCACATATGTCACGAATGAGGTTGGAGAAGAAGGTACATCAGCTTCAAGTGCTACTTCGGAATAGAGAGATTGACCTTGACGAGTACTTGTCTTGGATGAAGAAACTTGGTTGCCCCGATGAACGGCTCGCAATAATTAGGTCGCGTTGGGAAGAGGAGCTTTCCAAGAATCAAAACGGAGAAAGTCTATAAATGAAACCGCACCAACCTAAATCTACGAAGTCCAAGACGCAACGGCTGGCGAAGATAAACAAGGAGAGAAGATGTCTTATGAGACTTCTCGCCAAGTTGCGCAAGGACATAAACTCGCTTCTACGCGACAAGGGCAAGAACCATTCGACATTGGACGCGCTTTTCAAGATGCGCAAGAGGTATCGCAATCGCCTGACGAAATTGACATTCAAGCGGCTCATTGTAAGAAGTGAGCGAAACGCGCCTTGAGTCATATAGATTCATAATTGTCATCATTTTTCTATCGCGTTTCTTGTAAATAGTCTATGAACTGTGACGCGAAGGAAACGTGTCACGCAAACTACAACCAAGTGACGAAGTGAATGCGATATGAAAAAGAAGATGATTTCCAAGGAGAGCAACGACGAACTCGACGAGTTCATTCATTAGGGCGAAGCAGTCCCCATGACAATCCCAATCCTAAAGAAGCGAGTGTGGGTTTCGGTCAAGGACGAGCTCGACCCATAGGGGCATAGGTGGATTCCAATTGACGAGTGGATACCATTGGGGAGCTTGTATAGATTCACTAACAACAAGTGGGTGCCAATTGATGACGAGGAAGATGTAGATGATTGGATTCCAATGGATGGCGTGATGAGTTATTACGAAGATAGTCAAGAGAGCAAGAAAGGGAGGTGAATGCTATGCGAGTGGTCAAGGACGATGACAACGTTGACGAGTGGGCGATATTTAGATTCGACGATGACGAGACTGTTGCCAAGAATGGTAGGTAGCTACATTGGATTGCGATTGGCGTCCCCAATCCACCAAGGAAGTATAGGTGGAAGTCCATAGATGAGGCCAAGGGCAGACAATATACTTGGACGCCAATTGGGAATGGGGGCGAAGTTGAAAGCGAAGTGAAAGACGAGGTAGAAAAACGATGATGGAATTATAGAAGCAAAAGCGAACGAACCACAAAGATGAGTTCGTAAAGGCAACGAACATTGAGACGAGCGAAGTCAAGTTCTTCAAGAATGGAATGGACGCATCGAGGGGCATTGGTTGCTCTCACGTCCTTGCCTACAAGGTCTTGAAGAACGAGGTCGTTATGGCGCGAGGTTGGAGGTTGGAGTACATCTCCAAGGATGACCCCCAATGCGAGACCTTCAAGAAGGAGATTGAAGATAGGATACTCAATTTGAGACAATCGCTCGTCGATTACGCGCACGATTAGATGCTAAAGCGCAAGGCGTTGGTGGAGGAAGGAAAGGCGAGACGAAAGGCAGAACACGACGAGTTCGTGAGGGTTGCGAGGGTGATGGCGTCGTGTGCCTTGTAGTCGTTGAAGGAGCAACTTGAACAAGAGGCGAATGCGTATAAGGAGGCGTTGCGCGACTACCACGCCATAGTCCAACTCACGATGGAGGGCGAGTAGGTGAGGGTGTGGGATAGCGCATATCAAGCAGAGCGAGAGACCAACATCAAGAACATTCGCCAAGTCGTGCTTGGGTTGAGGAAGAGCGCAGGCGGCTATAGATGGGAGTTTCGTGTGTGATTCGTCCCTATCAGACGCCTTGATGGGTGATATGGGTTGCTGACTTGGATGGGCGTTTTTGATATAATCTCAACTATGGAATTCGCCTTATCAGTGATTCTTGTTATCGCAAGTCTTGCCTTGGACACCATTGAGCTTCAAGGCAAGGCTGATGGCGATACAATAAATAGGGAGAAACTGAGATGAAGAAGTTCGTATTGTTTTTTATAGGTGGGATGATTGCTTTAGATGTGTGTGCCATTGATATGCCAATTGGCATTCCATCGCTGAACAGCACTGAAATTTGCTTAGTAAGTTCTCCAACTTCTACGTCAGAAGATGTGTGCTTTTTGAGTTCTCCAACTGCTACGTCAAAAGATGTGTGTTTCGTGAGTTCTCCAACTGCTACGTCAATTGATATTTGCTTTGTGAGTTCTCCGACTTCAACATCAAAAGATGTGTGTTTCGTGAGTTCTCCGACTTCAACGTCAAAAGATGTGTGCTTCGTGTGTTCTCCAACTGCTACGTCAAAAGATGTTTACTTCGAGAGTTCTCCAACTCCAACATCAAAAGATGTGTGCTTCGTGAGTTCTCCAACTGCTACGACAACTGATATCTATGTCAGTAGCGCGCATAAGTTGTCTGCGGAGCAAAAGAAAGTAATGGCGACGTTGTATGTGTTGGGATTGATACGGTGAATGTGTCACCTACATTGGGATGTTGGAGCGACGGGAGCGCCAAGCACCTTGAGGGCTTCTATTTGGGCAGGCGAGAGAGAGGTCAACAAGACCTTCTGCGCCTCTTCCCTTGTCATATTGGATGAATGTTGGTGAAGCATAGAGTGCTTCAGCCAAAATTGCTTTTGATGTTCCAATGTGGGATTGTTGTAGAAGGTCATCGTCGTGGCGTAGTTCTTGTGACCAACTGCTAACATTATAACCTTGGGGTCTATGCCATTCTCAATGGCGAGGCGACAAAATGTTGAGCGAAGGCTTGCCCACCCAAAGGCGGAAACGCAGCGATGCGTGGATTTGCGAAGGATTCGCGTCTTGGCGAGAAGTTTCCTCGTTTGTGATTTGCCCTTTTCAAAACGAATGATGTGTTCGTTCGTGAGTAGTTCAATTTCTTTCATGTAGCCACAAATCGTTCCCTTGGGAATCCCAATCTCTTCCTCAATGGCTCTATATGGCTTCCCTTCAATGGCGTAGAGACGATAGACATTCTTCATTTGGTTTGTCTTTCGTGGTTGGTAGTGTTGCTTGTCTATAAGCGACAACACTTCTTCGTGTGTCTTTGGTGGCAATGGCTCACCATTTTCAATTAGAGTGGGTTCATCCTCCAAGCGCACATCGCCAAACAACGCACGAGCGAATAGGAGTTTGCCACGATGGACGATGCCACTACGATTGTGTATATACATCATAGCCGCGTCAGGGAATAGGTATTCCTCATCAGGGTCGCTTGTCGTAAGTATTTCTTCGCAGACGGAACGGAAATCGTCAAACAAGGGAATCAAGCAACGAGTTGTGGTCTTGGCGGCGATGAAGGTGACGAATCCTTGGCGAAGGTCAATGCTACTTTTCTTCATAAGGCAGATGTCCTTCAAACGCGCCCCTGTACAAAGTCCACAAATCACCAAAGGATAGAGAAGGGGGTCGCGATGGGCGTACTCTTTGAGCTTCGCGACTTGCTCTTCTGTTAGGGGGACGCGATGAATAGTGGCGGCGTCCTCAGTCGTGTCTCGCTTGAGAATGGACTTGAAGGGATTGACGCATCCATGAGGGAGGAAGCGATTGAACGCGCCAGATAGGAGGCTCATGCGGCTCTTGACACTTGACCACGCCAAAGTTTTTCTAATCTTGGCGAAATAGCCTTTCACATCTGTGGGCGTGACTTGATAGAGGTATTCCTTGCCACAGAACTTGGCGAAGTCGTTGAGTGCGAAGATGTTGTTTTTTTGGCGGTCTTCGCTTAGTTCCCTTGTCCTCGCCATCCCATTCCATAGGTTCGCTAGGGTGTCAAGGCGGATGTAAGACACCTTCTCGCCAGTCTTTGACTCTATAAGGTTCTCCATAAGCCCCTCAGCGTTCCCTTTTTGTTGGCGAGAGACCATGAAATCCTCAAATGCCTTTTCCGCCTTTGCCTTGCTAACCTCAAATCTCGCATCACCTTCGTCGCGCGAGGAGAAGGTGGTAGGGGGGGTGCCAGCCACCCTCACAGTCAGTTTGACTCTTTTGAGTTTTCCGTTTTCGCGATACTCGCCATACCACCAACGACGATACCCCTTGCCCTTACGCATGATTCTGATGCCCATTTCTTCGCTCCTTTTCTTTCGCCTTTGACGCGATTCCTTTTTTTCGCTTTTGTCGCGAAATTTGGGCATTTCATGAACTCAAAAGTACGCTCCTCAAGCCACCAACCCCTTTTGGGCTATTAGCTCAGTTGGTTAGAGCGCTTCCTTGACATGGAAGAGGTCAGTGGTTCGAATCCACTATAGCCCACCAAATCCCCTTCGTCGCTTGATTTGGGCGGATTTTTGCCCTATAGGCGCTTATTGCCCTTGATTTTGCCGCCGATTTTTGGTATACTCGCGCGCAATTCCCGAAAATAGGGAAATTTACAAGGAGAAACCTAAAATGGTCAGCTACAAGAAGCTTGGTCTTGTCAATACCAAGAAAATGTTCGCCAAGGCGGTCAAGGGCGGCTACGCCATTCCCGCGTTCAACTTCAACACGATGGAGCAGATGCAGGCCATCATCCAGGCCGCGGTCGAGACTAAGTCTCCCGTCATCATGCAGGTCTCCAAGGGCGCCCGCAAGTACGCGAACCCCACGATTCTCCGCTACATGGCCGAAGGCGCCGTCCAGTACGCCAAGGAACTCGGCTGCAAGAAGCCCCAGATCGTCCTCCACCTCGACCACGGCGACAGCTACGAGACTTGCAAGAGCTGCATTGACTCCGGCTTCTCGTCCGTCATGATCGACGGCAGCTCCCTTCCTTTCAAGGACAACATCAAGCTCACCAAGAAGGTCGTCAACTACGCGCACAAGCACGACGTGACGGTCGAGGCCGAGCTCGGCGTTCTCGCCGGTGTCGAAGACGAAGTCCAGGCCGAGGAGAGCCACTACACGAAGCCCGAGGAAGTGATCGAGTTCGCCACGAAGACCGGCTGCGACTCCCTCGCGATTTCCATCGGCACCTCGCACGGCGCCTACAAGTTCAAGCCCGAGCAGTGCACGCGCGACAAGAAGACGGGCAAGCTCGTCCCGCCGCCGCTCGCGTTTGACGTCCTTAAGGCCGTCGAGAAGAAGCTCCCCGGCTTCCCGATCGTCCTCCACGGTTCGTCCAGCGTTCCGCAGGAGCACGTCGACACGATCAACAAGTTCGGTGGCAAGCTTCCTGACGCCGTCGGCATTCCCGAGGAACAGCTCCGCAAGGCCGCGAAGAGCGCGGTTTGCAAGATCAACATCGACTCCGACTCGCGTCTCGCGATGACGGCTGCGATCCGCAAGCACTTCGCCGAGAACCCGGGCCACTTCGACCCGCGCCAGTACCTCACCCCGGCGCGCGAGGCGATGAAGCAGCTCTACATCCACAAGATCGTCAAGGTGCTCGGCTCCAACAACAAGCTCTAAGAGCCGTCGCAACGAGGGGCGCGTGCACGTCACGCGCCCCTTAGTGTTCATTCATTTCCGCTCACTCCCGAAAGGAAGATTCAGCCGTGTCGAAGGGTATTCAGTCAGAGAAGAAGTCGGCGTACGCGCAGGCAGGTGTCAACATCGACGTCAAGATGAACGCCGTCGGTTCCATCAAGGAGATGGTCGCGTCCACGAAGACGCAGTCCGTCATCGGCAACATCGGCGCGTTCGGCGGTCTCCACAAGGTTCCGACGGGCAAGGACGAGATCCTCGTCGCGTCGACCGACGGCGTCGGCACAAAGCTGAAGGTCGCGGCGATGATGGGGAGGCACGATACAGTCGGCCAGGACATCGTGAACCACTGCGTGAACGACATCCTCGTCCAGGGCGCGCTTCCGCTCTTCTTCATGGACTACGTCGGCACGGCAAAGGTGGACCCTGCGGTCTTCAAGTCGGTGGTGTCGGGTCTCTGCAAGGCGTGCAAGGAGAACCACATGGCGCTTCTCGGCGGCGAGACAGCCGAAATGCCCGGTCTCTATCCGGCGGGAGAGTACGATCTCGTCGGCACGATCGTCGGCCACGTGAAGAAGTCGAAGCTCATAACCGGCAAGTCGATTCGCGCCGGCGACATGATCATCGGCTTCCCGTCTGGCGGGCTTCAGACGAACGGCTTTTCGCTCGCACGCCGCGTAATCTTCGACCTCTGCCAGTATTCGTGGCAGGACAAGCTCCCCGGCACGAACCAGACGTTCGGCGACGCGCTGCTTGCCGTCCACAAGAGCTTCCTCAGGCCTGTCGCCAAGCTTCTCGAGCGCAAGGTGAAGATCACCGGCATGGCGCACATCACGGGCGGCGGCTTTCCCGACAACATTCCGCGTGTCCTCCCGAAGGCGGTCAACGCCGAGATCGACCGCGCGTCGTGGGAAGTGCCTACGATTTTCAAGTTCATCGAGAACCAGGGCAAGGTCGACCGCGACGAGATGTACCGCGTCTTCAACATGGGCATCGGCTTCGTCGTGATCATCCCCAAGAACCAGATGACAAAGGCGACGAACATCCTCAAGGCCCAGCACCAGCCGTATCACGTCATCGGCGTGATAAGGAAGGGCAAGGGGATCGTCACCTACAAGAACTGACCGGGGGCTGTCAATGGCGGTCGCTGGCAGATTTGACCTCGAAGAGGCGCGGCGCGAGGCCCAGGCGGCCAAGCGCGCCGCGCGCATTCGCTCGATAGTGTCAAATGTGACGCTTGTCGTCGTCCTTCTCGCCGTTGCAATCGGCGGCAAGATCGGCTGGGACAAGTGGCAGGAGAATCGCGAGGCGGACCGCGCCGCCGCCGAGGCCGCGCAGATCGCCGAGGAGAAGGCGAGGGCCGAGCAGCAGCGCGCGGCGGACGCGAAGGCGAAGGCGCTTGCCGAGAAACGCGAGGCGGAACGCAAGGCGCTCGAGGAGAAGCGCGAGGCGGAACGCAAGGCGCGTGAGGAGGCGCGCGAGCGCGAGAAGCGCGAACGCGAGGAGGCGCGGGTCCGCGAGGAGGAGCGCCGCCACGCGGAGGCCGAGTTCCGCGCCGCGCAGCAGGAGCTAAAGAAGTTCGAGGACGCGAAAGTCTCGATGCTCGACTTCCGCCCCGAGACGTACGTGTGCTGCGAGTATGGCCTCGAGAAGGCCGCGAAGATCTCTGTCGACGAGAGCAAGTGGGGGACTCTCTCGGCCCATTCGCAGGGGCGCCGCACCGCGGAGTTCCTCGACATGTTGCGCGACGACACTGTCACCAACGCCATCTCCGATGCATGCTACCCTGACCGCGCGACATTTGACCATCTTCTCGAGAACCTCGCGGCCGAGCGCTTCACGCTTGTCCTGCACCTCTCCGAGGAGGCGCGTAACCGCAAGCTTGCGCTTGTCTCGGTGGACATCGAGAAGGGCCTTGCTGCGCCAGAGGGACTGCGCCCGATCAAGGCGGGCGGAAAGGTCGCTGGGTGGACGGTCCCCTTCGCGTACGGCGACAAGACTCCGTTCTTCCTTCTCGAACAGGCGACCGCAGACCGCCTTGCGCGCGAGTGGGCGCAGTTCCGCCGCAAGGTACGCATTGACGCGGCGAAGCTTGACAACAAGGACCAGTTCGTCGCGGAGAAGCTCGAGAAGGAGCTTCCGGAGTTTGCGCGGACGGTAAGGATCGAAGTCACTTCCGTCCCCGTCGAGACGACGAAAAAGAATGATGCGAAAAAGAAGGACGAGAAGAAGCGTTCCTTGATGCGGGGTTCCAATTCCGACATGCGGAGGATGAACGGCCCGCAGCGCAGATGAGGCGAACATGAGAAAAGACCTTGAGAAGCTCAACGCCCTCGGCCGCTCGGTAGTCGCGCCGAAGGACTACGATCCGGCCGTTCTCGATGCGTTCGAAAACCGCCACCCCGGACGCGACTACTGGGTGACGTTCACCGCGCCCGAGTTCACGACGCTTTGCCCGAAGACCGGCCAGCCAGACTTCGCCACGCTCACGATCCGCTACATCCCGGCGAAGAAGCTCGTCGAGTCGAAGTCGCTGAAGCTCTACCTCTTCGGCTTCCGCAACCACGGCGACTTCCACGAGGATGTCGTGAATGTCATATACGACGACCTCGTCCGGCTTCTTAAGCCGAAGTACATGGAAGTCTACGGCAAGTTCGCCGCGCGCGGCGGCATCACGATAGACCCGTTCGTGAACGGTGGCGCGGGCGCGAAGTACAAGGCGCTTGCCGCAAAGCGCTTCGAGAACTGGTCTGGCGTGCGCGACTGATCGCGGCGAAATGAAGTTCTGGGGCATAACCGGCACCAACGGCAAGACGACGACGGCGTGGATCTTCGCCGAGTTTGTCAACGCTTGGGGTGCCCAGCTTCGAGCCCGGGAGCGAGTGAGCGAAGCGGAAAGAGCGGACGGGCGAGCTCCGCTCTGCGGATACATAACGACGGTCGAGGCGTTTGACGGAGCGCGGCATTTCTACACCGGCTACACGACGCCACCGCTCGCGCAGTTGAAGGAGATATACGCTGCGATGGAGCAAAACGGCTGCACCGACTGTGTCATGGAAGTCTCCTCACATGCGATCCACCAGAATCGCGTGGGCTTTGGTGATGTCACGTCTTTTTCCGGCGGCGCGTTCACGAACATTTCGGAAGACCATCTCGACTACCACAAGACGATGGAGGAATACTTCCGCGTCAAACTCTCGTTCGCGGAGCGGATCGCGCGGGAGAATTCGTCCGGCAAGGCGCCTCCTTTCGCTGTTTGCATCGATGGCGAAGGCGGCAAGAGAATGTACGAGGCCTGTCGCGAAATCCCCGGACTGGACGCCTTCCCCGTGTCGGCAAGGCCCTCTGTATTTGACTTATCGAAGCTCCAGCTTGTCGGCGACTACAACAAGTCCAACGTCGCCCTTGCGGCCGCGCTCGCCCTTGTTGCCGGCGTTCCGTATGATGCCATACAGCGCACGATTCCGACGCTTGCTCCGCGCTGGGGTCGGCTTGAGCGCGTTACTAATCCCGCCGTCAAAGCAGCGGTCTATGTCGACTTTGCGCACACGCCCGACGGTCTCGAAAAAGTCCTTTCCGCCGCGCGCGGCTTCACGCCGCAGGGCGGCCGTCTCTGGGTCGTCTTTGGCGCTGGCGGCGATCGCGATCCAATGAAGCGCCCGCTTATGGGCGAAGCCTGCGCTAAGCTCGCTGACTCACTTGTTGTCACGAGCGACAATCCGCGAAGCGAAGATCCTGTAAAAATCATTGATGCAATAATCGAGGGCGTCAAACGCGCATCGGCAAAGCCGTCGCTCGTTAGAGTAGAGCCAGATCGCCGCGAGGCGATTTCGTTTGCGCTCGCGAACGCCGGTTCCAGCGATGTCGTGATCATTGCTGGCAAGGGGCACGAAACGACGCAGGAAATCGCCGGCGTCAAGCATCCGTTCGACGATCGCGAAGTCGTTCGCACGTTCTCCAAGCTTGCGCCACGGTAGTACGCCGCGCGTGGAAATTTGGTAAAATAAAAGCACAATGCATCTTGGACTGACAGTGTTGGCGGCAATTTGGACCTTCCATTCCGCGCCGCTCGCCGTAGAACCCGCGACGGGACGCGAGTCCCTGCCGGGCGTTTACGAAATACGTGTGCCGTCGAAGGGCTCTTGCGGCTGGTGGGAGACGTCGCGCGGAATCGTTCCGCTGGGAAGCTGCAGACTCAGCGCGACAGCGGAGATTACGCTCGACGACGCTAACGACTCCGCCTACAACGACGTCATGATGTTCGTCCGGTGGAATTTTCCGAACGACGGCAAGGACCGGTCCATATCTGGCAATGGCATAGACAAAGGCAAGTTCTACCAGCGCGACTTCGTCGCCTATACCGACAAGCCGGTGGACGGAAAGACGGTCCGTACTTTTGACGAGACTTTTGCCGTTCCAGGCGAGTGCAACTCCGTAGAAATCGAGTTCATTGCCAAGTGGCATCCGATGACGGTGACGATACGCGATCTCTCCGCCGTCAAGGCAGACGCGAAGCCGCGCGTCGTCAGGTGCGTCGTCGGGAACCCACATGAGAGGACGGCGAATGCCATAATCGAGGCTCGGCGCAGGGCTGGCGAGGAGATGACGGGCGAGAAGACGATGGCCATTCAGCTTGCGCAGATCGAGGCGTGTCTCACCAACATTTTCGCGCATGTCGAAAACCCGGACATCATCCTCTTTGCGGAATGCCTTTCAACGCAGGGAGCGCCCGATCCCGCGTCCGTTGCTGAGCCGGTGCCCGGAGGCCCGAGTTGGCGTCTCGCAGAGAAATATGCGACGAAGTACCGCTGCAACATTGCGATGAACGTCCGCGAGCGCGATGCCGAGGGCCAGTGCCACAACACTGTCTTTGTCTGCAACCGAGAGGGCAAGCTCGCCGGGCTCTACCGCAAGACGCACCTGACGAGCGGCGAATACCAGATGGGGCTCGTTCCCGGCGATGGCTTCCCCGTCTTCGATCTCGACTTCGGACGCGTCGGCGCGCTCGTCTGCTGGGACAACTGGTTCTCCGAGTCCATAAAGCTCGTGAAGCGCAACGGTGCGGAGCTTCTTCTCTTCCCGCTCGCTGGCTGCGCGCAGGATCATGTCGACACCGTGTTCCCCGCGCGCGCGATCGATGCCGGGATCCCGATCCTCGTCGCAATGCGCCAGGGACATCTCCCGAACGGAATCATCGACCGCGACGGAACGTGGATCGCCAAGACCTTCGAGGACTGCGGCTATGCGGTCGCGGACATCGACCTGAGCGAGCGCAAGCGGACGTTCTGGCTCTCCGTAGGCCCTGGGCAGGGCGACCCCTACGAGCTCTACTACGACGAGTCGCGGCCGGCGCTCTACGAAAATTTCAACTGGAAACAACCAAGAAAGTGAGGATAGCGATGATGAAATGGATCAAGAAGGGAATCCCGCTTGCGGCGCTGCTTGCCTGCGGGTGCGCAATCGAGGGCGAGAGGCCGGATGCCGAGTCGCTCGTCGCGGACGTCGCCTTTGTCGACAAGTTCGATCTCTCCGGCGCGACGTGCGGGATGGGCAAGCGCGTCCGGGCGTGCCAGTCTGTCGACGGCCATCCGCTCACGGTCGGCGGCGTCCAGTACAAGAGCGGCTTTGGTACGCATCCCGAAAGCGCGATTCTCTTCCGTGCGGACGGCAAGGTGCTGGCATTCGACGCGCTTGTGGCGATTGACGACGATGCGGCGACGGCGGGCTCCGGCAAGAGCTACGGCAAGCCGATGGCGGAGTTCAGGGTCTGGGCGGACGGCCGCGTCGTCTGGTCGTCTGGAGAACTCAAGCTTGGACAGAAGCCGGTCGAGGCGCACGTCAATCTCGCTGGCGCACGTGAAATCGTCCTTGAGACGACGGGCTGCGGCGAGTGGTCGGCGTTTGACGCCACGAACGCGGACTGGCTCGATGCGCGCTTCATGTGCGAGGGGCGGGCGAAGCTCGAGGTTGTGAAGGATGCCGCGCTGACGCGACAGCTCGGCATCCTGACGCCGCCGGAAAAGGCGGAGCCGCAGATCAACGGCGCGGACATCTGGGGCGTGAGGCCCGGCCATCCCGTGATCTTCCGCGTCGCGACGAGCGGCGAACGGCCGATCAAGTTCTCCGCGAAGAACCTTCCCGACGGCGTGACGCTCGACGAAAAGGGCGTGCTGCGCGGAACGGCGCCCCTGAAGGGCGGCGACTACGATATCGAGGTGACGGCCGAGAACGCGAAGGGCAAGGCGACGCGCACGATTCGCCTCGCCGTCGGCGACACGATCGCGCTCACGCCGCCGCTGGGCTGGAACAGCTGGAACACGCTTTGCTACCGTCTGACGCAGGAGAAGGCGATGGCCGCGGCGAAGGCGATGGACGCTTCCGGCCTTGCCGACCACGGCTGGGCCTACATCAACCTCGACGACTGGTGGGAGATGAACAACTCGGGATGCCCGCGCGTCGAGTCCAGAAAGCAGGATTTCGGCGGCCGCGAGGACGTGATCGGCCCTGCGCGCGACGCCAACGGCAAGATCATCCCGAACCGCTCGTTCCCCGACATGAAGGGCCTGACGGACTACATCCACTCGCTTGGCCTCAAGGCGGGGCTCTACTCGTCGCCTGGACCGTTGACGTGCGGGCGCTGCGAGGGCAGCTACGGCCACGAGCTCCAGGACGCCGAGAGCTGGGCGGAGTGGGGCTTTGACTACGTCAAGTACGACTGGTGCACCTACGGAGACATCTTCAAGAAGGAAACCGAAGGCGTCTCGGAAGAGGAGCGCATCAAGGCCTACGCCAAGCCCTACCGGCTCATGAACGAATGCCTGAAGAAGCAGAATCGCGACATCCTCTACTCCTTCTGCCAGTACGGCATGGGGCATGCCGAGCTCTGGGCGCGCGAAGCGGGCGCGAACTGCTGGCGCTCGTGGGGCGACCTCAAGGACGCGTGGCACTGGATGGAGCTTGCGCTTGAGGGGCGCATCGGCGCGGACAACTACTGGAAGTACAACGGCCCCGGCTGCTGGGCCGACCCCGACATGATGATCGTCGGCCAGCAGTTCTCGTTCGGCAGCGACCACCCGACGTACCTCACGCCCAACGAGCAGTACACGCATGTCTCGCTCTGGGCGATGGTCGGCTCGCCGCTTCTGATCGGCTGCGACCTCACGACGCTCGACGACTTCACGAAGAGCCTCCTGATGAACGACGAGGTGATCGCCGTCAGCCAGGACCGGCTGGGCAAGACCGCGCGCCGGATCCGCCATACGGACGCGGAGAGCGTCTGGACGCGTCCGCTTTCGAAGGGCTTTACCGCGGTCGCGCTCGTAAACCGCTATCCCTTCGCGCGCGAAATCAAGGTTTCGTTCGCGGAGCTCGGCCTTTCGGGCGAGTGCTGGGTCAAGGACCTGTGGCGGCAGAAGTGCGAGGGGAAGCATTCGGGCTTCTACGTCGCGGAGGTTCCCGCGCATGCGACGAAGCTCGTGAAGATGCGCCCAAAGGACTGCCCGAAGTGCGACGACTGAAGAGAGGGAAAAAGATGGATAGACGCGAATTCCTTGCATCGCTTTCCGCGGCCGCGCTTGCCGGCTGCTCGACAGGCACAGTCCGCCGCGGTGCGTCCGCGCGCCTTGCGGCGAGCGAGTTTCACGTCTTCTCGAAAATGTTCCAGCCGCCGGTCGTGGAGACGCCCGAGAAGCTGTGCGAGCTGATGAAGGGCGCGGGCTACGACGGAATCCAGTGGACGGTGAGGAAGGGCGGCCATGTCGAACCCGCGGAGGCCGCGGCAAATCTGCCGCGCCTCGTCAAGATCGCGGAGGGCTTTGGCCTCAAGTGCCGCTCGATATGCACCGACATCACGGCGGACGCGGCGGGGAAGCCGGGGCTCACGCCTGGCTCGGAGACGGTGCTCAAGGTCGCCGCGGACTGCGGCGTCGAGATGTTCCGTCCCGCCTACTTCTTCTACGATGCGAAGACCGAGACGTTTTCGCAGTCGCTCGACCGCATCCGCGGCGGATTCGCCGCGCTCGCGCGCCTCGCGGCGAGGACGGGCGTGAAGGCGACCTACCAGAACCACTCTTCGTGGGGGCCAAGCGTGTTCGGCGGGCTCGTCTGGGATGTCTACGAGTGCATACGCGACCTCGACCCGGCAGACGTCGGGCTAGAATACGATCCGATGCACGCCTTCTTCGAGACGAACCTCTCGTGGACGCACGGACTTGAGCTCGTCGCGCCGTGGATTGCGTCCGTGGACCTGAAGGACTTCCACTACCAGAGCGACCCGAAGAATCCTAAGAAGATGAAAAAGCAGATGGTCGCGGCGGGCGATGGGGTTGTGCCGTGGGCCGAGACGAAGAAGCTCCTGGACGCAAACGGCGTCAAGCCGCTCTATGTCCTCCACTTCGAGTACGACTTCGACAAGACCGACCTCAAGAAGACTGTCGCGACGGAACTCGCGGGATTCAAGCGGGTGTTCGCATAGTAATCTTATGGTATAATCTACGACATGAACATCGTCGAAAAACTTGCAGGGCTCATACGCGACACGAGTTCGTCGCTCCCGCCGGACGTGGAAGCGGCGATCAGGAAATCTTTTCGCAGCGAGGCGTGCGGGTCGTCCGCGTCCGTCGTCCTCGGGACGATACTCGACAACGTGCGTCTTGCGCGGAAGCTCGGCTCGCCGCTTTGCCAGGACACGGGGACGCTCGCGTTCTACGTCGACGCGGCGCTTCGCCGCAAGGTCTCGCCCGCAGTCGTCAAGAAGGCGGTCGCGCTTGCGACGGCACGCGGGTATCTGCGAAAGAACTGCATAGACTCCGTGACAGGCAAGTCCTACGACGACAACTGCGCGGACGGGGCTCCCGTGATCCACTACGTCGACTGGCAGAAGCCGGGGTGCGTGATGCTTGTCATGAAGGGCGGCGGCAGCGAGAACATGTCGCGCCAGTATTCGCTGCCCAATGCGTCGCTTGCGGCGGGGCGCGATCTCGCGGGCGTGAGGAAGTGCATCCTCGACGCGGTTCGCAAGGCACAGGGCTTTGGCTGTGCGCCGGGGATACTCGGCGTCTGCATCGGCGGCGACCGTGCGACGGCGTATGAAGTAGCGAAGGAGCAGCTTCTCCGTCCGCTCGGCGCGGCTGGCGCATCGAAGGACGCGACGCTCAGGCGGCTTGAGAAGGAAATTCTGAAGGACGCCAACTCCCTCGGCATAGGCCCGATGGGGCTTGGGGGGAAGACGACGCTTCTCGGCGTTAGGATTGCGGCGCGTCCGCGCGTCCCCGCGAGCTTCTTCGTGACCATCGCCTACATGTGCTGGGCGTGCAGGCGTGGAGAAGTTTGTTGTTTAGCCGTGTAGAACATGTAGAGCATGTAGAAGATTTAGCGTTTTTACATGTAGCGTCTGCAAGCCGTTAGGAACAAAGCGAAAACGAACAAGGGAAGACAACGATGACAATGGAAGAAGCTCGCGCCTATTTCTCGGAAGACCGGTTCGCCACCGAGAACGGAATAACGCTTGATGAGTTGGACGGCGAGCATGCCGTGACCTCGATGACGCTTTCGCCCCGCCACAGGAACGCCTTCGGCGGCGTCATGGGCGGCGCGATATTCACGCTTGCCGATTTTGCCTTCGCCGCGCTTACGAACGACCGTGAAAAAGTTACGGTTGCCCAGCAGGTCTCAATAAGCTACCTCTCTGCGGCAAAGGGGAAACGGCTCATAGCGACGGCCCGCTATAGGAAGGACGGCCGCAGCTCTTGCGTCGTGAACGTCGATGTCGCAGACGACACCGGGCGCGACATCGCGCAGTTCGTCGGCACCGGCTTCAAGCTGAAATAGTCAGCCGAACTGTCGATTGGATTGCTGGCGGGGGCATGGTCGGGGGGATTTGTGATATAATACAGCGCATAAGGAACGCGCATCCATGAGGGCTGAACCCAAGTAGGCCAAAAGTGCCTGGCGCCATGAAAGCCGCAATTAAACGAACGATAGTCATCCTGCTTCTGCTTGTATTTGTGCAGGCGTGGGGCAAGCCGCCTCAAAATCGGGATGACGAGTTGTCTGATGCAAGAAATAATGTTGCGGAGGCTGTCGCCCATGCGCTCTCCGAGCCGCGCCCCGACAAGGTCCTGCTCCAGGCGCTTCCCGCGCGCGACTGGCGCGAGGCAACGCCGCTCGGGAACGGACGCCTCGGAGCGCTTGTTCACGGCCGCGCTTCCGACGAGCGCGTCACGTTCAACCACGAGGCGCTCTACAACTGGGCCAGCCGCGGCGAGATGCCCGACCTCTCAGGTCTCCTCCCCAAGGTGCGCGCGCTTCTCGCCGAAGGACGCTTCGCCGAGGCGAACCGGCTCTATCCCGAAGCACTGAAGGCGTCCGGCTACAAGAGCGCGACAGGCAAGTTCTTCCCGGCGTTCGATCTGCGCCTCCGCTGCGGGACCGACGGTGTCTTCTGCGATTACGCGCGCGAACTCGACATGTCGCGCGGCGTCTGCACTGTGCGCTGGACCGACGACGGCGGCACATGGGAGCGCACGTCGTTCGTCTGCTGCGCGAACGGCGCGGGCGATCCTTTCGTAATGCGTGTCCGCCGCGACGGCAGGCCGTTCTTCGCCGAGGTGTCCCTGCCGCGCCACGACCTGATCGACTTCCCGGAATATGGTGGATGGGACGACTTCTCCGCCGAGGCGGGCGCACGGTCGGTTCTTTCCACCGTGAAGACGCCGGACGGTCTCTCCTTTTGCGGCATGGCGCGCATTCTCTCGACTGACGGCAAAGTCGCGAAAGCCGAGGGGGTGAAGGGGAAGGTTCCGTCGCTCCGCGTCGAAGCGGCGCACGAGCTTGTCCTTCTCGTAGACGTAAGGGACAGCGCGATCTCGTTCGCCGACTTCGAGGCGTCTCTTGCGCCGCTTTGCGACGGACGGTCGTTCGACGCGCTTCTCTCCGGCCACTCCGCGGAGTTCTCAAAGCGCTTCCGCGAGACGACGTTCTCCCTCGGCGCGGCGGATGCGCCGCGCGAATCGAACGAGCGCCTTCTTCTCGACGCCTATGCGAAGGCACCCGACGCGCGGCTCGTCGAGAAGATGGCGGACTTCGGGCGCTACCTTCTCCTCTCGTCCTCCGGTTTCGGCTGCGCGCGCCCCGCGAACCTCCAGGGCGTCTGGAATGGCGACTATTCGCCGGCATGGGGAGCGACATATTTTCTCGACGAGAACGTCGCCATGATGTACTGGCAGGCGCTCCGCGGCGGAATGCCCGAGACGCTGCTGCCGCTCTTCGACTTGCTCGACCGCTGGAAGGAAGACTTCCGCATGAACGCGCGGCGGCTCTGGGGCTGCCGCGGGTTCGTCCTGCCGCTCTACATGGGCGATCGCGGCGGACTCAAGGGAGATTTCCAGCCGCACTGCGTGTACTGGACCGGCGCGGGCGCGTGGATAGCCTCGTTCCACTGGGACTACTGGCTCTGGACGGGGGATCGCGCGTTTCTTCGCGACCGCGCATGGCCGTTTCTGCGCGAGACGGCGCTTTTCTACGAGGACTTTCTCCATGAAGGCTCCGACGGGCTTCTCCACGCCGCGCCCGCCGTCTCTCCCGAGAATTCGCCCGTCGTAGAAGGCGGCGCAAAGATCGATGTCTGCGTCGATCCGACAATGGAGATCGCGCTCGTGCGCGAACTTCTGAATCATGCGCTTGCCGCCGCAGCGGAGCTCGGAATCGACGACGCGCAGACCGCGCGCTGGCGCAAGATGCTCGCGAAACTTCCGCCCTACAGAACAAACGAGCGCGGCGCTCTTTGCGAATGGCTCGACCCGCGTTTTGGCGACAACGACCACCACCGGCATCTCTCGCATCTCTATCCGCTCTTTCCCGGGCGCGAGATCGCGCCCCACCGCGACGCCGCGCTCTTCGCGGCCGCGAAGAAGGCGACAGAGGCGCGGCTTGCGACGGGACTCCCGGACCAGACGGGATGGAGCCTGGCGCACATGGCCTGCGTGTGGGCGCGGCTCGGAGAGGGAGATCGGGCGCTTGGGTGTCTTGAGCTGCTTCTGCGCTGCTGCACGGGCCCCAATCTCTTCACTCGGCACAACGACTGGCGCGGCATGGGCGTCACGCTGGAGATGCTGCACGGCACGACCCCGCCCATCCAGCTCGACGCCGCGTATGGTTTCGCCGCCGCCGTTCAGGAGATGCTGCTCGGCATCGACGAGACGTCGCTGCGCATCCTTCCGGCGCTGCCTGCGGCGTGGAGACATGGTTCGATGAAGGGCCTCCGCGCGCCGGGCGGAGTGAAAGTCGATATTTCGTGGGGAAACGGAGAGTGGCAGTCTGCGGTTTCGCTCGACGGCGCCTTCGCGGCTCGCAGCCTTGACGTCTACATGCCGGCCTCCCCCGAACTGCGGCGTGTCGCCCTGAAGCCAGGCGATGCCGTCAGGCTGTCCGGCTTTTTGAAGTGACATGTCGATTCCAGTCCGGGGGCATGCGGGCGAAAATATGATATAATCACAGACAAGACAGATTCGCAGATGAAAGAACTTAGATATCCGTTTGACGAGAGGCAGGTTCGCGCGCTGAAGGCGGGCGATTCCGTTAGCATCTCCGGCATTGTCCACACCGGGCGCGACAAGTTCCACAAGTTCTTCGCGGACGGAGGGAAGATACCCGTCGATTTCCACGACGGTGCGCTCTACCACTGCGGGCCAGTTTGCGTCAAGCGCGAGGACGGCTGGACGGTTGTCTCGGCAGGTCCGACGACGAGCGTCAGGGAAAATCCATACGAGCCCGCTTTCATCAAGTCGTCTGGCGTCCGCATCATCATCGGAAAGGGCGGCATGGACGACGCGACTCTCGCCGCCATGAAGAAGTGCGGCTGCGTCTACGTGCAGGCAGTTGGCGGCGCGGGCGCGCTTTACGCCGCTTCGGTGAAAAAGGTCGCCGGCGTGGACCTTCTCGACAAGTTCGGCGCGGCCGAGGCGTGCTGGCATTTCGAGGTAGAGGGCTTTCGCGGCGTAGTCGCGATGGACGCGCACGGAAATTCGCTTTTCGACAAGGTTGCCGCTGCCGCAGACAAGCAACTTAAGAAAATCCTTTAATCTTTAGCCGTGTAGAACATGTAGATCGTGTAGAGGTTCTACATGTTCTGCGGGATTTTAACGCAGAGGCGCGAAGTACGCAGAGGGGTGTTTTCAAGCTTTGGCTTTGTGCTCGACATCTTGGACGACGAGTCCTGCGAGCGCGAAGCCGAAGATCGCCGTCGTGTGCGCGACCGTTCCGTTGACGCGTTTCTTTGGTTCGCCGTCGTTGTCCGCCGGCCCAAGGTTCTCGCGGCGCTCTGGGCTCCACACGCATTTGAACTTTCGCGTCGGCATGCCGCCGGTCTTCTTGAACTTGGTGCGCAGCGCTCGTGCGAGACCGTCGCCTTCAACCTTGCGGAACTCGGTTGCGCGGATTTGGAAGGGATCCATCTTCAGCGCCGCGCCCATCGAGGCGAAGAGCGTCACAGTCGGGATCGACAGCGCATGGCGTATGAGCGCCGCCTTGCAGTCGAGGGAGTCTATCGCGTCGATTACGTAGTCGTATTCGTCTAGCGCGAATTCCCCGGCTGTCTCGGGCGAGTAAATCTGCTGGCGCACGTCAAGCTCGACGAGGGGGTTGATCTCCTTCAGACGCTTTGCGAGGACATCCGCCTTGACCTGCCCCGCGGTCTTCGTCGTGGCCATCAGCTGCCGGTTCACGTTCGTGATGCAGACGCGGTCGGAGTCCA
>Ga0310786_10002561_pt1 | contig 27590 bp, 35 predicted proteins | sample AusTroGonzalo_MG_FD_203881 | JGI IMG/M metagenome (GOLD analysis project Ga0310786, IMG submission 203881) | Bovine rumen microbial communities from tropical cattle in Woodstock, Queensland, Australia - Gonzalo_03 (v2) (version 2) | ecosystem: Host-associated > Mammals > Digestive system >...
AGTATTCGCCGTATTCGCCCATCGTCCCGTGGAACATCGCAAAGGATATTTCGGACTGCGTGAAGTCGGAAACGGTGGCATCGTGCATGATTGCGTCGTCAAGGGCCGCCGTGTCGACCAGCAGTAATTTCGGGTCGGGTTTCTGGTGGTTCAGTGCGTTGCAGTAGATAATCTTTTCGGACAGCCAGGCCCGACGGACCGACGGGGAAAGTTCCCTGTACTTCGGGCAGGTCTGCCGTATTTGCAGAAGGGACCGGACGGATACGATTTCCGGTAGATTACTGTTCGTCTGGGTTGTCAGTTCCATAGAATTGTTTGATTTCTTTTACAAGATCAGTGTAATAGTCCCCCAGGGATTGTTTGGGTTTCTGCTGCTGTGTCCCGGTTCGCTGTTCCCATGTCCGAACGGCTGCCTTCCAGTCCTTCATCGGGGTACGACCGACACGCCACCCCTTGCTTTCGTAGAAATCTACGAAGGCGGCGGCATCGATTCCGTTGTTTCGGGACAGGCAGTATTCGGCGACTTCCTGGACGGTGGGACGGCGAAAAGGGGCAGAAGATTTTTCTTTTCTTTCTTCTGTTTCTTTCTTTTCTTTTTCTTTTATACTTGAAGTAGTATTATTTTTATTTATAATACTATTAGTAGTATTTAATATATTATTAGGCACCGACGACCCATTTTTCCGACAGTCGGTTTTTCCGATAGTCGGTTTTTCCGACAGTCGGTTTTTGGGGGTGTCGGTAAACGGTTCGGAACTTACTTCATAATCCCACCCGACGAATCGTCCCGCCGCATCCTTTACACGGGTACGGCGAAGGTATCCTGCGTCTTCAAGCACGGCAAACGCCTTCTGTACCTTCGCAAGCGACAGGGACAGGCGGTCCGCAAGATCCTGTACTGTAAAGGACGATTCCCTGCCGATACATAGGACCTTGACGAAGATGCCCAGGGCAAGGGTATCGACCGCATCGTTACGGACGATACCCCTGGGGACCTTGACAAAGTTATCGGTCGGGAGAATTATGGTAATGTTTCCGGCCATAGCTGCTATTCCTTCCCGGCACGGGGCTTGCTGAAACGGACCGTATCTTTACGGATTTCTTCGAAAAGGTCCGGCAGGTCTTCCCCTTCGGGTACCAGCGAAACCTTCGCATCCAGCTTGACGGTAACATAGGACGGAACCCCGGCGGCACGGACTGCCCGTTCAGCAAGTTCCTGGTATCGTCCGTTCAAAAGTTCCATGTCGACCTTCGTGGTGTTGGATTCGGTCTTCGTGAAACCGTACAGAAGTCCTTTCGCCTTGTCGGTCCCGGTCGCCACCATAATTTCCGTTACCTTCGACTTAACGAAGTCGATAGTATTTTCAACGGATTTCATGCGACGGGCGACTGCATCCTTTTCGGCCTTGTAGGTTTTCAGTTCGTCTTCCTTCGATTTCAGCCAACGGCCCAGGGTATCGATGCCTTCCCCGGCAAGCAGATCTGCGATTGCCGCCTTCTGGTCTTCAAGGGCCTGTGTTTCGTCGGTTACTTCCCCTTCGTTTTCGATGTACTTGTCTTCAAGTTCATAGGACAGCCGGGCAAGGGTCGCAAGGGCTGTCTGGATGTCTTTGTAATGCATGGTTAGAACACGGGTTGAATGTTATTTTGAAGTTTGTATGTTGCCACATCGTGGTCGAATGCGTCCAACATGTCTTCGTTTGCGTTCGTCGCCTGTGCCCAGGCGGTCCGGTAGTCGCCGCCTTTCTTCGTCTTGCGTCCGGTTGCAAACGCCTTGACGATTTCCAGGTACATCTTACCGCCGGGCATCATGTCGGTTTTGTCGTCTGCCTGTCCGGGTGTCGCCTGGGGGATGTGTGCCGCTATTTTCGGGGCCTTCTTCGTCTGTCGTGTCGGCTTGCTGTCGCCCTGGTTGGTCGTGTCGCTGTCTGCGGTATCGTCAATACACAGAAGACCGTTTAATGCGTACTTCCGGGCGTAGCTGCTTGATGCCCCGGTAATCTGCGAACCGTCCATGCCCTTCTTTTCTTCTTCTTCCCGTGCGAAGGCGGTGGTGGCGACGGTCGCCCCGGATTCGGCATCGGTTAGGATCGCCGTGGCCTTGATGTAGTATCGGTCCCCGATAAGGACCAGTTCATCCGTGCAAGTAAGGGTGCATCCGTTTTCGGACAACAGGGGTTTAACGGATTCCAGGATGTCTTCTGCCTTCCTGTACTTGTATTTCCCGAATTCGTTGTACTGACTTTTCGGGGCTTTCAGTGCCGACTGGATTGCGGCAAGTTTCTGGTAAAGCGGTAGCATGGTTTTTTGTATTATTGGTTGTATTTCCTTTGGTAGTATTTATCCATCGCAGCGTCTTCCGCAGCGAGTTCGGCGACGGACCGCCAGTATTCTTCTTCGTCCTTCTGCCGTTTCAGTTCCCGGATTTCGTCGGGGTCAAGGGTATGCAGGTACTTCATGGTCTTGCGGAATTTTCAAGTTTGTAGAATCCCCGGCCCGACAGGAATGCCACGGCGATCCAGGTTAATGTCCAGGCAAGGTTGCAGGAACCGTCCGGGTTCTCCCCCCCGGCAAGAATAATCGAAGTAAAGCAGACGATTGCCAAAACTGTCTTTACGATTGTCTTAAATGTTTTCATGTCTTTTTGATTTTAGGCGGTACGGGTAACGGTGCATCTGTTCTTCGCCCGGTCATAGTTGACCGTGAAACGGCGGCGGTATTCGGCACCTAAACTTGAAGCGTAATTGCGGACCAGGGACGGCTTGCCGTCATTCATGCGGACGACAAGCTGGCCCCCGACTTCCAAAAGAAGGAATCTACTGCGTAAAGAAGGTTTCATAATGTGTGGTGTTAATTGGTTTCGAAGATCTGTTCCCCCACCTTGACCTGTACGGCCCCGATTTCGTTGGCCTTCTGTTCTTCCGCATCCGGTCCGTTCGGTTTCATGTTTCCCCAGGTCCGGGACTGCCGGATGAAGTGAAGGGAATAATTGTTCAGTGCAAGGAATACTGTTTCCATTTCCTGCGGTGTAAGTTCAAGTGTCATGGTCTTTTTATTTTATCGGTTAATGTTTGTATATCCGTTTTTGTTTTATACCTTTGTATGTATAAACAAACAAACTTTCAACCTTCGGTGCAAAAATAAGGACTTTATTTTAATTCTGCAACAGTTGGTCGAAAATTTTTTTGACAGGATTCAACCAGAGGTGTCAATAACACCGGACACGGACGATTATGGAAACGAAAACAGACTACATTAAAAGGATCTATAACCTTGCGGCCCTTCGGGGACTGTGTGAAACGAAGAAGGAATTTGCCGGACTTCTTGAAGTGAACGATAAAGGGCTGTCGGCTGCGATGAACGGGAACGAAAGACATCTAACCGATTCGTTATTAAAGAAGGTTCGTGCGTTCGCAACGCAGAACGGCCTGGACGGTCCGGAAGAAACGGCGGCTGCCCCTACCGATTCGATTCTGGTAATTCCCTACGGGGCAAGGGGCGGCACCATCGGGGACTTCGTGGACGGTGTAAGGGGGTATGAATGCGAAAAGGTAGTTTCCCCCGTCAAAGGTGCCGACTACGCTATGGAAGTAACGGGCGACAGCATGTCCCCGGACTTCCCGTCCGGCAGTCGCATACTTATCAAAAAGATTGACGAAACCGCCTTCATCGCCTGGAACGAAGTGTATGTCCTGGACACACCGAACGGGGCGGTTATCAAAAGGGTACGCAGGACGGAAGACCCGGCGGTGGTCGAATGCGTGTCGATAAACCCGGCGTATCAGCCGTACAGGATCGAACGGGACTTCATACGGGGATGGTACAGGGTGTTAATGGTTATGTCGCTGAAATAACGAAACCGGGATACTTCGCAGCATCCCGGAAACAACCATGCAAAAACACTTAACTTTGAGTTATGAAAGAAATTCAACCACCTGTAAATATAGAATTGCCCGAAAGTGTAAACTTACAAGCCGACAAGCTGGAAAACAACCCGGAACTTATGTTACGGCTGGTAGATCTTATCTTTTTACTTGACGACAGGGAACCGATACTATCGTAAAGTATTGTAAAGGATTGATAAACACTTTACAAAAAATGTCTATTACCCCGAAAAAGAAAGAAAAAGAAAGAAAAAGCACCTGGAAATATAGAAACGGAAAAAAGTGGAAACCTGTACAACCGCAGCACTCCAGCCGTGGGGCCAGGGTGCAGGGATGAAAAATATAAACACACATTCCGTCTATTATGCGAGAATGCACGGACGACTTCACATCGTTCTGCATGTAAATATCGTTTCGCAATAAAACGGAAACCGGGGCTGCAATCCCTGCGGTCCCGGTCCAACACTAAAACCTATAACAATGATTCTGCCATACATCCCACCGGGTGTCTTCCCGACAGCCGGGGCAATCGATTATGCACGAAAAAATTATTTCAATCCTAAAATATAATACCGCCGAAATTCGGAAACCTTACCTGGAAAATCAATAAAAACCTATAAGGACCGAAAAAAACTTATAGGTTTAGTCCCACCTAAACATCGAAAGAACCTTTGCGTTTCCTGCGTTTATTAGGTCCCAATCCCGTTCGGCGTATATGTCCGTTATGGGGAAGTCCCCGACATGGCACAGCCCTTCGTCAACGGTCGCCTTTTCAACACCGAACTTCCGGGCAAGCGTCGCCCAGGTATGCCGGGCCGCATAGAAGGTAAATACCGGGATGCCGTTGTCTTCGCACCACCGGGCCAGACCTTTGTTCACTTTCGCCGTAGCGAATTCCGGCTTTCCCGCCATGCGTTTCAGCCGGGCCAAAGTCGGCCACAGCTTTCCGGAAATTTCTTCCGGCACCCGTACTTGCATCCTTGCCCCGTCTGCCCTGCGTGTGCGTGTCTTGCGTCTTTGATAAGACCAGATGCACCCGTCCCGTAATTTTTTTACGGACGCAAGTTCGTACAGGTCGGCAAGGTTCGCACCCATAAGGGCGAAGGAAAGGACGAAACAATCCAGGGCGGTCTGTACCGTTTGCAGATCGTGCCGGGCATCGATAACCCGTTGCATCATTTCAACGCCCAGGCATTCCTGCCCGTGGCTGGGCGGCGGTTTCAGCAGCAGACCCCGGAACGGGGAACGGGGGATTACGATTTCCCCGGAATCTTCATCGTTGTATAGTTCTTTCGCCTTCTTGAAGATATGCGATAATTTTGCCATGTGGCGACTTTCGGCCCCGTTTGGTATCCTTGCCCGTTCTGTCGGAGAAACGCCCAAATTTCGACTTTTATGGGCCTTTGTGCCCCTGTCCGTCCGCAGCCATGAAAGGAACCCGACAAGCACGGGCCGGGTAATGTCGTTTATATCCAGTTCGGACTTCCCCAGATAGTCCCGGAATGCGTTACACGCCGTAACATACTGCCCCCTGGCACCGGGCGACTTTTCACGGATAACCGTGTCGGCGAATTTGAAGAAGTCAAGACGGAAAGTCTGGATGTTGTCGGCGGTCTTCATCTTCCGGACAACGGCATCGATGTCCATGCCCGACAGTTCAGCCGCCGAATAGTCGGAAACGCTTTCACGCATCCTTGCCGCCACCGTGTCGGCCTTCGCCTGTATGTCCGGGTTCTTCATCTTCCCGGATCGTGTAAGGTCCCCCGGCTTGCAGACGATGGCGGTGGGAATCCGTCGCACCTGTCCCCGGAAGTATACACGGATGTACACCAGGTATGTCCCGTCCTTCCGTCTGTTCGAAGGAACGACTATCGGTTTAACCGTCAACATGGCAGAATCGTTTAGACAAAATTAGACAAAAAAAGGGGAATCCGTATTGGAATCCCCCTTCGCAATAGAAAAAGACGAATAGTTTTTTCATAGGTTAAGTTTTAGGTTAGAATTGCGGAACGGCACGGGTGGGAACCCCTGCCGTTCGTCTTTTTACCTACCTAAAACGGCCCCTGTTGCCGTTTTCGTCCGGTATGCAAGAACAATCTATGCCAAAGGTTCGGAACGATTTTAGACAAAATACAGACAAAAACGGCGTTATTCGTCCCGGATGTACAGGTCAAAGTTTTTTAGATTCGAATGTCCGGAACACTTGCGTAGTTCGTGTATGTTCAGTCCCCGGTCCACCCCGATCGTTATAGCCGTCCGTCTTGCGGTATGACTTGAAATCATTTCCCATTTTGGTACATCCGTCGCAGTCATAACGCCCTGGTCGTATTCTTCGATACGGACCGTTTCGGTAAATCCTATATCCCGCATAAGCTGGTGCAAATACCAGTTGTAATTCCCGATACTTGCAGTATAGGGTGCCGTGAAACCGTATGCGTCCAGGATCTTGTAGGTTGTTTTCGGTTCGATGCTGAATCGGTCTATATCGACCGTCGCAATTACGCCCGTCTTCTGCTGCTTTATCGAAAACTTGTTCCTGTTGAAGTTCGCCGGGGCGATACGCACCATGTCGGAATGCCGCTGGTACAGGTTGCATGAAAGTACGAACATGTCCCGTACCTGTCGCATCGTCCGTCGGTGGTCCTTCCTGCGTCCCTGGTAGTAGCGGTCTATGTCGAAATAGGTAATCCGGGAAACATCGTCCGCAGACAGTGCGATTTCCTGTACACGGGCCTTCGGGATGCAGAAGTCCGTAAAGGTCGGGGAAACGGTCGCATTGTACTTCGCCGCCCAGGACAGCAGGGACCGCAACTGGTGGCACATGACGGTAATAGTGGAATCCTTCAACCCCTTCTTTCGGCAATAGGCGATGAAATAGCCGTGGAAGATGTCAGTTACCTGGACGGGATAAAGGGTCGTCCCGAACTGCTGTTCAAGTTCCCGGATGTTATGCAGCAGTCCCCCGATATTGTCCCGGTACTTCGGATGCAGTCTGGACCGTGCGTTCGCCCCTTCCAGGATAACTTCTACAAGCGTACAGTCTTGCAGATTCAGCACGAAGGGATCTTGAATAGAACGGGACAGGTAGTCCCGGAAACCGGACATGTCGTCCGGGCATGTTTGTCCCCCGAAGGGGACGGCAAGTTTTAATGCTGCCATAGCTCGATGGATGTTATAGGTTGCGATGGATGTAATTAAAAGAAGGGGCCGTGCCATCCATCGTGAACACTTAAACCTGGGTGTACGGGCCAGGTCGCCCCTTCTGCAAGCAAAGTTCCGTCGAAAAATCGTTACTTCCAAAAAAAGTTTTCAACAGGTTCACACAATACGGAAGGACCAGGCCCGTTGCAGGTCTGGTCCCGATCCTTTGTTTTTAGGGTTAGAAGGTTTGTAATAAGTCAGTCAATTAGGGCCGAATTAGTATGACTTCGATGCGTAAAAAGATTGACCGCATTCCGGACAATGTAACCAATACTCTGGTGTACCGTCATCCATAGTTCCATCGGGGTCTTCGCCCAATGTGGCATCTTCTATTAACGCTCCACACGCAGGACACCAACAGGTATCGTGGTCGCTTAAATTTGCAGTCATACTCATATTTATTGTTTTATATATATGGGTTGCACTTGAACAATGGCACTATTTAGTGCTTTAATAAGGGCCTTCGCCTGTTCTATCGTTAATGCGTGTGAATCTTGTGCAAATTGTATTTCAATACAATATTCTCGTTCATTATTTACATAGACCTTCATAATAAACCAATTAAGATATTTTTCGTATCCATTCCACTCCCGCCTTGAACGCCTTTTCTATGTCTTCGTGATATACCATTTCGGCTTTCAAATCGGCTTGGTGCATAACTGCGGTTAATGGCGAACGATGTTCGTTCAGCAAATAATCTCTCGCCGCATCTTCGATGTCTTTTTGTGTCATATCATTGTGCATTTTAATACTTACAAGATACACATTTTCAGCGACTTATGAAAGAAATAACTTAGTCAATTAGGGCCGGAAGTATTCATCATAATCCGGCTGTTCGTTAAGTGGCATATCCATCCATTCAATCGCCCTTTGTCTTTCCTCGGCAGTTGCATTTACCGGAATATAAGCATCCCACAAACGACAATGTTGGCACATCAAAATATCTTCTTCCCCTTTCTTGAATAAGGAACAAGAATGCGTACAATGCCGATACTCTGGAAGTTCGGGATAAGTTTCTTCAAAGTATATGCAATCTGGTCTCATAACTCAATCATTTAGGGCCGGAGAGTTACTGCATTACGGGGACAACCCCTTCCTTGTATAGTCCCCGTTTCTTTGCATACTTGATGGCGGTTGCCTCATCCTTTGCGAAGATTCGGTGTCCATCGTAATCCCACTTCGGAAGGTCTGCGTTCTTCGGGTACGGCTTGGTATTATCTACCCGACCGCCCCCGTAAAGATTGCCACCTGCGGACATCGCAGCCATCGCAAGGGCGAGAGTGTAAATGTGTGTTTTCAAACTCATATCTAAATCAATTAGGGCCGGAATTAGAACATTGTCGCACACAAGATTCGGTAGAACGAGTCGGATAGTTCTTTCCGGCAGTCATCTACCGGGTGCGAATTGTTTGTACCGAGTGTTTCCGTTTCCGTTGTCCTGTTGTTCGCTTGTGCTTGTCTTGAAGGATAGGAATGTTCGCAATCAAATTCGGCTTGGATATTAACAAGTTTCACATACCCGGAGAACTCGACATCTTCTGTGATTTCCACGAATTTTTCAAGGGCATACCAATAAACCGAAGAAAGGTTGTACCAATTAAACACAACCGATGCCCCGCTAATTGCACCAATTCCACCCCGGATGTCAAGATGTTCCAAACTACTGAAATAGAACTTTCCAGACGGGTAGTCGGAATGATAGGCACGGAGTAACGGTTTCACATAGGATTCGATTTTCGTGTCCACATCGTTCTTACTGCGGAAATCATTGATACCGATACTTGTTAAGACCGCATCAATGTCCACACCGCCACAATACAGTTCGGAATAGTTTTGGAAATCTATCTTGTCCTCATCATCGTTCCATAGCGGGTTGCCGTTCTCAAATGCACGGGAAGTATAGGCGATTGTTGCATCGCCATTCCCGGAGGTCTTTATCAGTGTACCGGATGCTGGGATGTCCCCTTCCGCATAGGAATAGCCACCGTTCACCTCACAAAGAATGTTCCCAACACCTTCGGTTAAATTGATTTCCATAATACGCATATAATAGGTTGTGGATTGTGCGACACCATCAATGCGGTATGTATCATCTATATTTAATTGTCCGACACCCGTAACTTGATAACGAATGGTTTTTACATCATTGGTTGCGAATGTCCGCCAACCCCATCCCCCGGATGCCTCTTGGTGGATGCCCGCCACCTCCTTCCTGCCGACAAATGCGATGTTCGGAAGATTCAGTCCCGTAGGATTGAGGGGTGTTCCGTCCCCGGAGGATGCAGTCAACCTTCGTTTCAGTTCCGCAGTAACCGTCCCACTTGTATAGTTGGAATCACCGAGAACGAGGAAGTTCTTTTGCGTTGCGTTAGTAGTCGGTTTCGCAACGATAACAAGTTGTGTGGTTGCCTGTGCGACAACCTCATTAAGATTGTTCCGCAGTTGGTAGGTCAAGGTCTTGGTAGTTCCGACCATCGCAGCCGTTGGTTTCAGTTCATAGTAACGGGGATAGTTCTTCCCATAGTCGCACGAAACCACGATACTATATGCCCTATAATCCGTTGCACGGATAACTGAACGGTGGAAAATCTGCAAATTATCATCTTGTACGGCATAGATTCTCGGTGGTAATTCGATGCTTACATCGTTTGCCCCGGAGTTATTGATTTGATATGCCGTTCTCGGTGTGAATCGAAGGTCATTATAGGAAAGGTCTATCTTGTAACTATCGTTCAACGAAGATGATGAATTGTTATTGAAATGCGTTGCATCTTTGAACACTACATACCCGGCAATAGCACCGAGGACTGCGTTTCCACCTGCCACCGTACAGGGGACAGAATATACAATATCATTGGCGAATGTATCATACAACCGTGCTTGCCATACTACCTGCGAATCGCTATCATAGGCAAGGAATTGTGCAGAACCACCCCCGTTCTTAAAATACACATAAGAAATGCCGGACAACAACTTTTCCGGGATATAGAGTTCCGCTATATCACCAGCCCATAAACATAGCGGGTTTTGATAATATTCAATTATCTTTTCCGCTTTGTTGGATAAAGTTCCAATCGCACCGCCCAAAACATCATAATCGTTGATTTTGACAAGTGCCGGATTTGTTGCATTTCCGTTCCACTTGGTACTAACAATAAGGAAATTCGCATCGTTAGGGGCGATATAATACAAATTGTTAGAATTAACCAAGATACCGGAAGTCCCCGTGCAAAAATCCGGGGTATCTCCCGCAGATGGCATACTATATGATTTTACGAAACCGATATAAAGATTATATGCTCCCCACTTTATGAACACCCTATCTCCCGCAGAAATTGGGATTACAATATGGGTGTCGGTTGCCAAGTTGTTAAAAGTTCCACTATATATTGCATAAGGGAATTGCGGGAGATGTCCCGCCTGTAAACTATTCGCCCACCCTGTTTGTTTATCTATCTTGCCATTAACCGTTGCAATCTCCGAGGACAATGTGGCGATGTCGGCTTCCGCATCGGTCAAGCGATAGTCAATTCCGGGACTACCGATTGCTGGTGTCCAAGCGGTAGTCCCCCCTATCTTAACATAGGCATCCACCGTGCTTAATCGGAAGGATGCACGGATATACGCACCGTTCCCCGCATAGGAATTGATTGCAACTGCGGTTATACTTTTTACACCGTCCGTTCCACCGGCAGACCAATAACCATTATTGATGGGTTGTTTGTCGGAATCATAGAATTGGATACAAGCGTTAGCCGCCACCAAACCACCGTATTTCCATTCCACATCGTTTCCCTGTGTGTAAGGAATGAAATCGGAAAGTCCCCAAGTAGCATCCGCTTGTATTACTCCATTCGCCTTTACATACTTTCCTTCTTCATAATTTGCGGTTGGAACATCATTGATTTGCTTATCTAAATCAGTCAAATCGGCCTCTAATTGACTGACTTCTGATTCAAGCTGTACACCCATAGCGGCAGACAGTGCCTGGGTAGCGTCGTTCGTCGTTAAGTTGTTTACGATCGTGAACGGATAATCGACGGAAGATCCTGTGTCGCCCTGGGCACCCTTCAAGCCCGTAAACGCAAGGGTAAGAACACCTGCGGACAGGGACACGGCACACGCAGGGCTGCCGGAAGTGTTGTCGACAGTAGCGACCACGGAAGTAACGCCCGTTTCGCCCTTCAAGTTCGTAAACTGAAAGACCATGTTCTTTGCCGTGTTCGGTCCGGATGTCTGTACGGACACGCCTGGCGTTCCCACATTCCCGTCTACGGTCGCAGACACGGTGCCGAATCCTGCGGCATCGCCGTCCTGTCCGTCCTGTCCGGGGTTGCCCTTCAAGTTCTGGAATGTGAAAGTAAGAACGCCGTTCACATAGGACGAAGTAACGGACGGGGTGCCCACATTGTTGTCTACGGATGCAGAAGTCGAAACGATGCCCTGGGTTAAGGTCTGTTTCGTCCATGCCTGGTCCGTCGGGGAATAGGACAGCAGGGCCAGTTCCGCATTTGCTACGGTAAGGCCGTCAAAATTCGTGTATGTTCCGGGCGTAGATGCAAACCAGCTTTCCGGTGCGTCCGGGGTGCCGGGATCGGTATTCGGCTGTGCCGCCCCCATGATAGCGTAACCACGGCCCAACTGGTCGACCATAGCACGAAGTACCCCGTTAAGGACCTGTCCCGTAATCGCCTGTACGCCGTTCTGGTTAATGTATGCGTCTATTAACGCCAGCAGTTCGTTGTAGCTTGACATTTTCGTATTGTATTTTGTACTGAAATATAGTTACGGCCCGAATCGGAAACCGGACCGTATTACAATTTCAGCAGGGATTTCAAGAATAACAGAAGGGGTTTTCGGAATATAAACGCAAGACACGCCAGGACCGCCCCGAAAAGGGGCCAAAAAGCCCGAATTTTCGCCTTTTGTACGAAAGATAAGGGTTTGTCTACTTTGACCTGTACGGTTGTCGTATCGTGCTTTTCTTCGACCCTTACAGAATCCCGCCACCTGTCCCGGTAGATATACCGATCCCGGAACCTGTCGACAAAGACGGTATCGCCCTTCATCCATTCCCGGATGTACACCGAATCCCGGCTGTATGTCGTGTCCCTGTGGTGTACCGTTTCCGTAATGTATTCAGTACGGACCTTTTCTATAATCTTCGGGGAACATCCGGCAACAGCCAGGACCAGCAGACATGCGGCAATCCGTTTCATTCGATAACGATGGTTATTTCTTCGCCCTTTTCTACGGCCTTCGCCATTTCTTTGTACAGTTTCTTGAAGGTCGCCTTACTTTCGGTAAGTTTGCCCACCTTCGTGTTCCTGCCGACAAGAATACAGCCCATCGTATCCAGGGGGCCGTTGCTGCCGCCGGGATGAATAAGGATTCCTTCGAATCCGGGAACGGACAAAAGACGGGGCATCTTCCCCTGGCATAGCTGCCAATACCAGGGAACCGCCGCATACTTCGGGCTTGTTACATTCATCGCAACCCCGTAGGTCCCTTTCGGGATCGCCGTTTCCCCGTACACCTTCCGGGTCTTAATCGTGAAAAGTGCGTCCGTCTGTTTCAGTCCCCTGTCCCGATCTTCCAGGGTGTTGCAGAACAATACCCCGTCAACATACAGCCGACCGATAGTGTATGTTTCTTTCTTCCAGCGGCGTTCGATTTCCAGTTTCATTCTTCCGTGTCTTTTTCTTCGTTTTCTTCTTCTGCCTTTATTTCCTTCCGGATGTACTGCCGGGTTTCCGTCCGGAACTTAACCATTTGACTGTTGAAGTACATGGTAACGCCCAAGACGGATGCAGTATAGATTAACGACTGCCCCAGAATCCAAAGGACCGAATCTGCGACTTCGCCTTCCGGCGGCATAAAAAAGCCCATGACGACAAGGAACCAGCCCAGGACAAACGCAACGATTGCCGTAGCGTATGCCGTTTTTTGTTTGAGATCCATTTTCTTTTCCATATCCTAATAAATCGATACGCCCTTTGCATTGAAGTCTTCGTTAAAGTCTTCGTTGAAGTCGAAGAATGTATCCGAACATAGCCCGTTCATGGGGACGGACAAAGCGACGGTGCAATACACCCCGGCACATTCATCCATAAACCTTTGATTAAAAGTCGTAAACTGCCATTCGCCGTCCGTTTCGACCCCGTTATCCGCAAGCATCCGCAGAACATTGTCCAGGACCTGGATGCCGACGGACTGTATTTCGATTTCGTTCGTCTGGTCGGCGGTAAGGCGGTCGATATAGAAGAAGGTAAAACGATAGGTATAGAACGAAGTGTCAAGGTCCGAAGTGTGGTTCCCCTGCGTCCAGCCGAATACGCTGTACTTCGCATCCGGCAGACTGTTCAGCCGGAAGATGTCGTTACGAATAATCGATTTAACAGGCGGTTGCCCGGCTGCTACAACTTCGACCATCCGGATAGTGTCTGTTAGTGTCATTTCTTAACGCATTTACAATCGTTTCCGATTTTCTTGCCACGGGGACCGCCCAGCCATAGACCGCAGGTCGCTGCGGAATACAGATTCGAACGGATCTTGTTGCATGTACATTCGTTCAGTTCCGGAAAATAGGTCCGGTTATCCAAAAGCCACTGTTGCAGTTCAAGGGCACAAAAGTCGGCCTTCGACTGGTAGTAATATTGCATCTTCGCTATTTCGTCCTGCGTAACGACGGAAAGGTTTTCGTCGTTCGACTTCGCCACCCCGAAGTTTCCGACTTTGTAGGACACTTTCAGCAGCACTTCGATAATAGCGGTGTACGCAAGGTAATACTGGCACCTGTCCACCAGGTCCTTGTATTGTGCGTTTTCCGGCAGGTTGAATTCCCCGGCAAGGCCCAATTCTTTCAGCTTGTTCAGCAGACAGGAACCCAGAATCGCCTTCAACGAAACTTCCTGGGCTTCCCGGATGGACGGCAGCATGTATTTCCCGGCGATGTTGTCGGAAATGCTTGAAACCGATTTAACGAAGGTTTCGGATGTTAAAAGAAATTCGGCCATATTAGTTCACGGTTTTTTCGTTTGCCCCGTCAAGGGTAAAAGGCGTAATGTTCAGTACACCGGACTTGCCCCAGATCTTGTCGTAAGTGTCCGCTATCATTCTTTGAACGGGACGGACGGAAGTACGGTTGTACAGCTTGAAGGCCGAATCGAATTCTTCGATAGAAAATCCGGTCGCAGTCGAAAGGCCAAAGATGTTCGGGTAAGCACGGAAGGCGGTAAATATCTTTTCCCGGCTGTTTTCCGCAAGGGCTTTGTACTTGTCCCCGAAGTCGGTAATTGGCAGCGTGTCGAAGGTCGTTGCGGAATCTTTGTTCGGGTTCCATGACAGGAACATCCGTGCCGCATTCCCAGGCCCGGAACCCTTTTCAAGCAGTGCCCGTTCAATTTCTTCCTTCATTGCGTCCGTCGGGATGCCGTTGTTAAAATTGACGATAACGGACGGATTGAAACCGTTTTCCAGACTGTTCAAGTGGAAATCGTCTACCATTCTTTCGATTTCGCAAGCTTTCACGGATGCAGCGTACACGGGCATAGGGTAAACCTGGCTGTGGGTCGTCTTTACATACAGGATTGAAGACGCATTCCTGTTCTTTTCTTCGTCCGTGAAAGACGACCACTTTTCGGCGATGTCCCAACGGAAAGCAGGATACATTATCGCATCCTTCTTGCCCCTTTCGCCCCATTTCTCCGAATACCAGAAGACATCCCCTTCCTTATTGGTCCGCAGGAACCGCAGGTCGATGTAATAGGTTTCGGCGACCCGCCCGGCGAAGTCCCGGATAATCTGCAAGGCATAACCGCCGTATGTTTCGTAATCCCGTGCAAGGTCTTCGACCTGTTCGGCGATCGTGTCGCCCCGCATGTTGACCTGCCCCGGTTTCCATCCTTCCCGCAACGGCACCGACAGGGACACATCGTCCCCCACGATGAAGTCGACCGTTCCGTTAATGATAGAACGAAGGGTCGGAACCGTCTTCGTCAGTTCCAGAAGGTAATCCGGGTATGCGTTCCCGTCCCCCCATTCCACGAAGTCCTTTCCCCGGACAACGGTTTCCTTCGGGGAAACGATGTTCCGTTCCAGGTACGGGTCAAGGGCTGCCAGGGCGATGTTCGCCCGGATGTTATTGTCCGTCGTACTGCTCATAAGTTATATTTTGATTATATTGTCCTGTTGCGGCACGGCCTTCCTTTACGACCAGTACCCCGGTAGATACCAGATTCCCCCCTGCTGTCAGCTTGTATTCGTATTCCCCGGATTCGATGTCTTCCGGAAGGGTCAAGGCCAGGGCGTAGCAGGTCCGGTGGACCTTTAAATCCAGCATCGTCGCAGTTATCGGAATGTCAAGCCCGACGGTAGACCGGGCCGAAAACTGCAAAGTCCCGGTAAAGTCCGTATCCCTGGGGATGAAGACCACCTGTGCGTCCGTCGTATTCGTTAAGTAAATCATTTCGTAAGCAAATATCATTTTCCCGATTTTCGGAAAAACAAAGAAACCGCCCTGCAAAAAGGCGGTTTCTGTTGCGGTTCGGATTCAGTACGGGGTTACACCGGGATCGTGCCAGTGAACGGCATGGGCAGTTCTGCGGATTCGTCCCGAAGGGTAACGGAATAACCGTTCCTGTCGCCACGGGCTGTTCCGGTAAGGCCGTCCCCGGCGTTGATAGTAACGGGGTAGTCGTGTCCCAGATACCACATGTTGCCGTTATTGTCTTCGACAATCGCAGCCAGAAGGCCCTGGGCGATAGCGACGATTTCAAGGCGTTTGGAAGTGTCCATCCGGGTAAAGACCATTTGCAGGTCCGTTTCGACATAGCTTGTACCGTTTTCGGCGTTAACGGCGTAGTTGCTGGACATTGAACTGGTGTTCCGGGGGAATTCGTAAAGCTTGAACTTTTCGGAATTCGCCATCGTAATAGCGGTAATCGCCCCGGAAGATTCAGTCAGCGAAGAAACATTGTCCCAATTCGCCAGCCATACCTTCCGGATGCCGCCGTTATTACCCAGGCAGTCCCTGGAAATGCCGGAAAGGGTCTGTGTGCAAGACATATTCTTTTCGTTTTTTAGGCGTTAAAAAATGAAGGGTGGGTGTTTCCCCCACCCTTCGGGATTCATGCGGAATTCGCCGGGTTTATGCGGCTTTACTCGCCATCGTCAGCAGCAGGGGCGGCACACGGGCAAGTACCCAGCGGGGTCGGGGCATCGTCCATGACACCGTATGCGATCTGGTCGCTGAAATGATACGCAACGCCGGAATTCCACTTGACCTGGTACTTAAACAGGCGGTCGTCCTGCGACCACCACAGGTCGATGTCTTCGTTATCGTTCTGCATGTCGCAGCCGTAAACGAGGTTATCGGCGAAGGTGCCGACAATGGCGTTTGTTCCGGCCAGACCGGGGGTCTTGATAACACGGACATCGGTGCCGGGCAGCATGATTTCTTCGGGGTTGCCGTTGCCCATGTCGTAGTGGTAGTAATTCAGCACCACCAGATCGTTCAGCAGGGCACGGAAGACGGCGGGATCGACGAAGATAACGCCGCCCTTTTCCAGGGTTTCTTCCGGCATGTTGAAATAGACGGCCTTAACAGCGTCATAGGCACCCGTAACACCCGTAAGGGTAACGGCGATTGCGGAACCGTCGGCACCCAGCTGGGTCAGAAAACCGTCGATAAGGTCGGAACTTCCGGTATCGCCCTGCCAGATAAGGGTTTCGATGCCTTTGTTAATCTGGGCGATAAGGGTGTCAATGATGTACTGTTCAAACGGCAGACTGTTTTCGGTGGCGTTGACACGGACAAGGTATTCCGCATACTTGCCCAGCAGGGTTTCGGGGCAGATCTGCCCGTCGACCTTGATGGCGGCGGTATTGATTTCCTTCTGTCCCAGGGCGATTTCGTCCTGTGCGTTGAATCCGCAGCCACTGCCGTCCTGGAAGACGGGGGTAAGGGACAGATAGTTCAAGTACGCATCTTTCTTGATGCCGGTTTGCAGACCGATACGGGCACGGGTTCCGGTGTTCGGAAGTCCGAAGGATGCCACAATAAGGTCCCTATTGGTCGCCACATAGTCCGGAAGACCAGTAACGATGAAGTTGGTAACAGCAGGCATATTGCTAAAATTTTAAGGGTTTTTTCTGCGATGAAATATCGTTAAACGATAAGTCGGAAATTTTTACTGTTTCGACACCAGTTCGGCAAGGCGGTCCAGGCCCTTGATGCCCGTTTTACGGATGTTGCCGGAAGTCTGTACTTCTTCGTGGGCGGGTTTCGCAGCCGACATCCGGGACAGTTCTTCAACCTTCCGGGTCAGTTCTTCAACCTGGGCACGAAGGACGGTGTTTTCCTTCCGCAGTTCTTCGTCCACGGGTTCCGGTTCCGGTTCGGGTTCCGGGGCGACTTCTGCCGCCGCATCCTTGATTTCGGCCACGATGCCTTCGACCACGACGATAACCTTTCCGTCTTCCGTCCGGTATTCGCCGTCCGGGGCGGGTTCGCCCTCGATGAAGACGGCATCGCCTTCCTTCAAGTCTTCTTCGCCTTCCCAGGAAAGGGTGCCTTTGTCGGTTTCGACCTTGCCGAATTCGGTTTCCACTTCGGCTTCCGGGTCTTTGATTTCAGCCACCCGACCTTCCGCAACTACGATGGTCTTTGCGTCGGTCGTAATGTAGTCGCCGTCTTCCGGTACGGAACGGTTGCCTTCGCCGTCCAGGACGAAAACTTCGTCCCCGGCTTTAAGGTCTTCGTCCCCGTCCCAGGAAAGTACGCCTTTGTCCGTGGACACGCTGCCCAGGGCGGCAAAAAACTTCGCCAGGGCTGCCTTGAATCGTTCAGTTTTTGACATATTTTTTTCGTTTAGAATTGATTGTGCCTTCTTCATTATCTTCGAAAACATGCTGTCGCAGTCTTCGACGGGTTCGGCTGCTGCTGCGATTTCCTGTTCCGGTGCAAGGTCGAAGAATCCTTCAAGGGAAAAACCCTTGTAGGTGCCGTCTTTGACAGCCGCCCAAACTTCGTCGTTAAGGACATGAAATTCCGCAAATAAACTCCCGTCCGGGACATCGAACCCGGCGGGCACCACACCCCGTTCCGAATCCTGTATGAACCACTGTACCATACGCACCCCTTCGACATCGGTACGGTGCATAAGGTTCACATTGTTCTGCCGGGATTCCGCAAGGTACTTTTCGGCCATCTTCCGGATCGTGTCGGGCTTGTACACGATGAAGTATTCCCCCAGGCGTTCGTCCTTCCTGTAAATCGGGAAGTTCGCACGGGCGACAACACCCAGCAGGATTCGTTTTTCTTCGTCCTGTACTGAATACATCTGGTACTTCCGGTGGCTGTCGAATGCCATAAAGTCCTTCATTACGGCGGGTTCGTCCACCAGCGATATTTTCAACATCCCGGTATCTTCGTCCGTTACGAAGGCATCGAACACGGGAAAGCCGTCTATTGTAACCATAGGAAAGTCGTTTGTCGGGATATATCGTTTTTCGAAAAATCGGAAAATTTAGAACGAAGATTCATCGTCCACGACCTGGGCACGGTTTCCCGCCGCCTGTACTTCGGATTCGACCAGGTAGACCTTTTGCGGCCTTGACGCATTGTTCAAGGCGGTTTCCGTGCTTGCCCCGTTCACTACCGTAGTGGTCGGTACAGCCGTTTCAAGGGCGGGTGCCTGTACCGCCGCCGGGGTCGCCGTTGTAGGGGCGTTCGTTGACGGGGAAGAATCCCTGGACACATTCGTGGCCTTAATCTTCGCTATGTTCGCAAGTCCGGTTGCGATAACCGCCGCCGCATTGATTGCACCGACAATCGGTCCCATCGGAACGCCCAGGGACTGTGCCGCCGCATAAGCTGTTACGGCACCCTGTAACATCGAAATCGTAGCAGCCGCAATCCGTAAATTCTTGACCCGCTTTTCTTCCTTTTCGGTAAGTTCGCCGTTCGATTCGACAGCATCCGCAATTGCATCCAGTAGATCTGCGGTCCCGGTTGCGAAAGCTTGCATCGCCGCTATCTTCTTCTGGGCCTGTTCCTGTGCGTATTCAGCAAGGGCCGTCTGGTAGAATTCTTCTTCTTCCGCAGCCCGTTCCATCGCATCGATGTACGCCTGTATTTCCGTGTTCAGTTCGGAAACATACGCATCGGTCGAATTCGACAGTTCTTCTTCGAACTTTTCCTGCGATTTCAGCCATTCTTTGTTTTCCTTGTCGAAACTGACTTCCTTTGCAATCGCCTTCGCCACTTCCTTGCCGATTGCCTTGCCCGTGTCCTGTGCCGCCTTCTTCCGGGATGCCATGCCCAGCAGGATGCCGTCTGCCGCCGCCTGTCCCGCAGTAAAGTTTTCTTTGAAGGCAACGCCGTTCTTCATTTCCTGCCCGAACGCCTTTGCCGCATCGCCCAGGCCCTTGACCCCCTTTTCCTTGAAGACCTTTATTGCCTCGACTATTCCCTTAAACGGGGCGATAACGAATTTAAGGATGGCGTTGCCGACACCCATAACCCCCTGGATAACCTTCTGCAAAATGCCGGATGAACCCAGGAAGGCCGTTACTTCGTTTATGACTTGCAGAAGAATGTCGGCGATCTTGTCAAGGATTCCGGCGAAGAAGTCGGTAACGGGCTTTAAAGAATCCATTAACTTCTTAATCCCGGCCATCGCCGTTTCGTTCTCTTTCAGCCCGTCCGCAATCTTCATGATAAGGGGTGCAAGCAAACCAATCATACCCAGAATGGGTTGCTTTCCCATGATGTTCAAGGTTTCCCCTATGTCCCCGGCCTCTTTACGAATCTTGCCCAGGGTCGGTGGCACGGCCTTTAATGCGGACGCATAGTTACCGACATTACGCTGGAAGTTACCCTGCGACGCATCCATTTCCTTTAACTGGTCGTTAATGTCCTTTATCTGCGTAGCAAGATCCATCCGTCTTGCAGCGTCTTCCGTCGCCCGGAATTCCCGCTTTAAGTCGGCCATGTGTTTTACAAGTGCGTTGTATGATGTCCCGACACCTTCGGACGCATTTTTCAGTCCTTCAAAATCGCCCTTCGTAGCGTACAGGGCGTTTTTCATTAAGGACTGCATCTTGATTATTTCTTCAAGCTGCTGCTGGTACTTGTCCCCGGCTATGTCCATCCCTTCCAGATTGCCTTTGGCATCGGAAATCGCTTTACGAAGGTCCGCAAGGTTCTGGACGGCACTTGCGGTTATTATCTTTACTTCAACCTGTTCAGCCATGATTTAAAGACTTGTATAGTTCGTTTTATCCTGTACCTTGACGAATTCGCACTTTGTCGGCCCAAAGGTCGTCAGCGAATAGTCGATAATGCGGTTTAACACCCATAACGCCCCGTCAAACCAATAGAATTTCCGCAGCAGCCCTTCGTCTACCTTCATGCCCCGCAGGTCAACATAACAGGTTACTACCGCCGAATCATCGTCGTAGCGGTCCGCTATGTAATTGGACCAGAACTGGTCGAAAATGTTGGAATCGGCGGCTATCGTCGCACCGGGGATTAACAGTTCCTGCGGGTCGCCCCAATCGAGTTGCAGAACGATGTCCCCGGACGACCAGACATAACGGGAAAACACGGGCAGTTCGTCCAGGTGCATTGCCGGGTCGTAGTCGCATAGCTGCGGCAACCAGCATGGGACATTCCCGTTTAAGGCAAGCATCGGCCCGGTATCGTCCGTCAAGGAAAGCCGTTCCGAACTGGCATCGTGCATCCCGTCGAAGAAGACAAGCGTATCCCGTTCGTCTATGTGTGCGTTCTGCGGTCCGTGAAACTGTACCTTCGCCAGATTATCGTGCATCGGGTACGAAGAATTTATCCAGGTCTTCGTAGCACCGAAAAGGTTTGGCAACTCTATCGACATCGTATCGCTGCCGTTGTATAGGGAATACTTGCCCCCGGACAGCAGCACCGACGGAACCCGTTTCCCGCCCTGTACCAGATCGCAGAAGAATTTGGAAGTTTCCATGACGGTAACGGCGTTATTGAAGACAATATCTTCCGTCATGCTCTTTTGTTCGGAATCGAAGTCGTATCCGGTGTTTACCCGGTACTGCCCGTAAGGGCGGTTATAGTTGTTCATGTAGATCCCGGCGTATTCGCCTTTCACTTCATTCCCGAACAAATACCATTTCGCACTGAATGAAAACGGCTTTTTGACGATTTCCCGTCCCCTGTCGATTCGCCCGTCAATCCGGACCGTATTTCCGTCGTAGGAATTTTGCCGCATCCAGATTTCGACCGTCTTCGATGTCTTGTCCGTGAACATCTGTAACCCGAACATCTTGCAGAACGAAAGCAGGTATTCCGCAGGGGTCTGTCCCCCGGAAAGTAACATCGCCTTCGTTATCGTCGCACCCGTCCGGATCGTGCTGGAAGATTCGATTTCGACATCTACATCCGCATTTGTTAAGTTCGGGTCGAATGAAAAATTATTCGAAATCGTGTTTTCGCCGACCTGCCACATTTCCCAGGAGTGGTCGCCGGGGTTGAAACTTGCACTTCCCCAATAGTAATATTCGCCTTCCATTTCGACCATGAAGGAAGACGCATTTTCGGCCCGTGCAAACAACGGGAATATTACATAATTCCCGGCACTGTCTACAAAACCGCCGTTCTCTATGTGGTCGAAGGTAAAGTCCGGCTGCGGGAACCTGCTGGGCACGGAAAGACCGGAACTTGTAATCCGGTATCTTGCCGTCGCAATTTCGTTGTTTGACGAATCGTACAGGTGTACGACGAATACCAGGTAATTTAAAACATTACCCATCGCCGTCTTGCACCATAACTTATAGTTATAGTTCGGAATGCCCATAAGGTTTACAACGGGGTCGGCCTGTACGGTAATGCCGACATTCCCGGAACCGCCGCCCACGATGCCGTAGGTGTTGTTTAACGCCGCCATCGTCTGCTGACTTGTAACGGATGTTTCGTTAATGTTCAAGTCGTTCAGCATCGGAAGGGTTATCCAGGGCTTTTCCCAATAGTCGATGTACGGCCCGTTCTGGTCGGTAAAGTCCGGGTCAAGATTGACGGTCCAGCCGCCGTTGTTAGACGGGTCGCAAATCGCATTGATAACCGATTTAAGACGGATAACGGGCTTTTGCAGGTATGAACGGTAATCCTTCGCATCGTTCCCCGTTACCTTTTCGTTAAGGGTCGCCAACACATACCCGTCCGGTCCGGTGCTGTACATGCCGTAATCGCCGCCCCTCTCTTGAAGACCGACGGTCTTTGCGTGTACGACACACTTGTTTGCGTCAAAGGGGGACGGCGGCAAACCCGCATAAGAAGGCATGAAATTTATAATCGTCCACTTTCCAGACAGGTCCCCGTCCGAAAGGGATTGCCAGGCGGCTGCGACAGTCGCCCGATTGATAACGAAGTCCAGGGTTTCCCCGAAGTCAAGATCTGCCAGGGACATCTTGTCCCCGTTCGCCTTATAGGACAGCCCGTACAGGAAGGAACCCAGACCGCCGTACAGGGTTACTTTGTAATCGTGCCGTTTGCGGGTCGTTACGACTTCATCCAGTTTCAAATAGCCGGATTCCAGGATTTCGTTTGCCTCGTTGTAGATTGTAAACGCCGTCTTCCGGGTGGGGTCGAAGTTCGGCCCCGTGTACGGGGAACCATACACCGTGTTCCGGTCGTTCCGGTACATGTGTCCAAAAATCGCATCATTCCGGGCCGTTCCCTTCAAGGTAATCTGCCGGGAAAACGAATTCTTTACTATTGTCGGGTTGGACAGGTCTTCCCGTGTATAGTTCAGCAGCAGGAAGGAACTTTCGTCCAGGTCTGCCTGTAAACCTTCGATATACAGTGTAACTTTGTTCCGCATAGCTTATTGCCTGTATTCCTTTTGTGAAACGGCGACTTCGAACTGGTAGTTAATCATGCCGTCCGCATTGCTGTACTTCCGGATTTCGTAGGAATCCGTTTCAATCGTTACGGGGATGTAAACGGATGCATTGGACAGATCTACCAGGTATACATCCGGGCTGTCCAGAAGATACGGCATCCGGGACGATTCGTCTTCGGACAGGAAACCCGTATTAAGTGTATACCGTTCCGTTATTTCGTTCTGGAAGGTCCATTCTTCCCGTTGTCCCCGGCGGTTGTCATAGTTCGCCACGAAGGTCTGCCGGGCACCGGAACGGAACTTCCGGCACTTGCCTTCAAGAAGAAGGTGGTCGTAACCGCCAAACGGGTTCTTATAGTACAGACAGTATTCCGGGCATTTGTCGGTAACGGTGTATGTAACGCCGCCCATCGAAACCTTTGTTAAGGTCTTCCCGGAATAGGTTGCGTTATTCGGGCAACTGAATTCGATACGCCCCTTTCCTGCTGCTGAAACGGCGTTCCAGAATGCGGAAAAGTCCGTGCTGGTAATGACATTGCATGTTACGCTGTTCGTTGTCGCACCGTAGTATGCCGTTGCGGTTACGGATGTCGACGCATACCGGGTCTGGACTATCTTCTGCCGTAGGTCTATGCGTCCCGTAATCGGGAAGGACATGCCGTCCACCGACGGGTCGAAACCGGAAAGGTACGACCAATCGTCGTTAAAGTCTACCGTTTCGACATCCGACCAGGAACTGCCGTTGCTTGACTTTTGCACTTTGAACGAAATGGGGAAACGGGCACTTCCGTGGGACTGCTGTACGATTTCCGGAACGACCTGTGCCATGTAGTCGGCACAAATGTCGTTAATACGGATGTACAGGGTTCCGGACGATGCAGCACGGACCGCCTTGCCCTGGTAAATAGTCGTGTTACTTACCCGGATACGGAAATACTGCGACGCAACAGACCCCAGGGACACAAAATAATCTTTCCAAATAGGGACAGCCATAGTTTATACTTTTACGGGGAAATATAGAAAACGGCCCCTGTGGAATCGGGACCGTTTCGTTACAAGTGAAAGAAGGTGGCTAAATACCGCCCTATGTCTTCGTTCAGTGCGTCTTTTATCCGTTCGTAGTAGGTCGGCAGCACTGCGTCCCGTGCCTTCTGGAACCCGTGCGTACCTTCGTCGCCTTCTTCATTCCGTTTGCGGGTAATCAAGAATGCGGCCTGTTTCTGCAAGGATTCCAAAGTCCTTTTCGACGGTTTCAAGGTCTTCGGGGGGGACGGGATTATCGGTTTTATTTCGACCCATTTAAGGATGAACGGAAAGGACTTCCAGCCGGGGTTACGGTACTTCCCGGCAGGGGCGATTCCTTCTTCCAGGAACTGCCAGTAATAGTTCATCTTCAAGGACGCAGTAAAGGACTTCCCTTCAACGGATACGACCGTCGAAATAGTGTCGATTAGTCTTTCCTTGCCGTCCCTGGTCCAGTGTCCGTTCTTTTTAAGTTCGGCGATATACCCGGCTTTCACATCTTCCGCAAGCTGTTGCAGAACGGCGGTGGTTGCCGGAAATGATATAAGTTCGTCTGCCATGTCAGTCTTGATTAACCTTTCTTCCGTCGTAAAAAACAAAGGACAAAACATCCACGAACGCATCGTGCATCCCTTTCAAGTAGTAGTATTCGTTATTAAGCGGATGCCCGGTAAGTCTGTCCACCATGTGCTGTCGCATCATGTCAATTTGTGCCATTAATTGTTCTTTTTCCATCGTTCTATCTCTTTTTTCTGTTCTTCCGCTTTGTCCATCCTGTAACAAATCATGTTCAAGAATTGCAAAACGGACATGCTGAATACTTCATCCCAGGAAATACGCATAGTTTCCGATACCCCGTCTACATGTGCGTACCAACCCCATCGGTCAGCGAATCCAGTAGATCCTGTATCTTCATCATAAGTTCCGCTTTCTTCTTCGGGTTCTTTATCTTCCGGACGACCCGTGCCGAATAAGACAGGGTACTGCGAATTGATAGCAGCCACCCTTTGAAAAAAAAAGCAAGCAGGGCAAGGGCTTCTGCCACCGACATTTCTTCCCGTATCGCTTTGTGTACATCCAGGATGTCGTACCCGTCGTTATATTCGCATCCCCTGGGAATAAGGAAACACGAAAGAAGTTCGACCGTCTTGTTTTCACGGTCCTGGGCGAATGTCTGGAAGTCGATGTATTGTGCCGCCGTTATCTTCCGGATGTCCGTAACGGGCAGCAGCACAAACCCGCCAATCGGGTAGTTACGGGACACGCCCGGTATCATGTTATCCGGGCATTCGTGTTCGATGAACCGGGAACGGGCCGAATAATCCGTGAAGGTCGGAAGGGGCAAACGCAGCACCTCGTCTTCTGTCAGTCCCGACAGAATCGAAACGATTGCCACCCGCCTTTCGTATTCCGTCATTTCCGTTTCGCAGATCTTGACGATTTCTTCATACTTGCCCAGGGGCAGGTCCCTGTAATTGTCTATAAAGTCCGTTTTTTTCATCTTCTATGGTGTTTGAATCCTATAACATACTGTCCGGTCCGTTCGTTCCCTGCGAGTTCGGAAAACAGGGCGTAACGCATCGCATCCAGGGCGTGGTTGAAGACATCCACGGGCTGGTCTGTAAGCTTGCCGTCCCGGTCCTTCGCCCATGTGTAATTCCGTAGTTCCCGGATAAGGTTTAAAGACCGTTTCGTTACATAGATCTGCCAGCCCTGCATCCATAACAGTTGGAATTTCAGTCGGTCCGATTTCACGGGTGCCGACTTGTCGCAGGGCCTTACATTGCATCCGGACGCAGCACCGATTTCGGCAATACTTTTCGGTTCGGCTGCGTCTGCCCAGACATGAACCCAACGGGGCACTTCCCGCCCCCGCAGAACGCTTGCGATGTCGCCGTTAACCATTCCCGTCCGGTATTCTATTTCATCGACATAGATACATTTTTTGCCCGTGTCGGCAAGTACCCGTACAATCGCCGTGGGGTCATGCGTGAAACCGAAATCCATTCCCCAGGTTTCCCGCAGTCCGTCCGCATCCGGCATTTCGTCTATCTGGGTAAACTGGTAGATTAACCCTTCAAGCGTTCCGATTTTCCCTTCCCCGTACACCTGCCACCAGTTGCGGTCGTGTCGGTTCGCCTCTATTTCGGCGATCTGTTCTTCCGACAGGAAGGAATTGTCTTTGTATGTCGAATGAATCGTTACGCAGTTCGGGCGTAGTTCTATCTGTTCGTTCGCCCAAAAGGAATGCGTCGGGTTGTAGTCCATAAGGACAAGTCCCCTGGTGCGGACGAATAGCTGCCGGGCGATTTCGTAGGGAATAGACTGGATTTCATTTAAAAACAGTCTGTCCCGTGCCGGGCCGTGTACCTTCGCCGGGCTGTCTGCTGAAAAGAATTCGATAATACTGCCGTTCGGAAGTCGGTAGATGCTTTCCCCCTTCGACCAGCACTTTTCGTCCCAATATTCGCCCAGGACATCCCGGAAGTCCCGGATAGCACCCCGTTTCAAGTGGGGGAAGGTTTCGGACACGACGGATGTAATTGTCGGTTCTTCGTCCTGTACGGCGATTTCAAACAGGCACTGCAACATGGCGAAGGTTTTGCCGGAACGGGTGCCCCCGCATGAAGACACAAAGCGGTCCGTCTGGCAGATCGCATCCTGGGTCTTGTAGTATACGGGGGTGTAAATCATTCTTCGCCTTTCTTCTTCGCCCACTTCTTCGCCGACTGAATCGACGCAGCCGAAACGACAATCATTTGCGGGCCGTTCGTGTTAATGTTAATTACATCTTCGCCCAGCAGTTTCTGCAAATAGGTAAGATCTTTTAACGATAGTGTTCCCTTGCTATGGTTCTGCAACGCCTTTGCGATTAGAAATTCCAGCTTTGTCATTTTCGAACCGTCTGCGGCCTTTTCTTGCAGTTGCCGTTTCAGCACTTCCGCAATGGTCTGCTTTTCCCGTTTGACAGCAGCAGAACGGGCCTGGTATTCCCTCGCCAGGCCCCCGTTAATCTGGGTGCCGACTTCCGGGGTTTCCCCTTTTATGAATCTACCTTTTTCGTCCCTTGCCATAGCTTTGAATTTTAGTTAACAGGTAGGGCGGCATCGGAAGGCCCGTACCGCCCCGTCCGTATGTTTCCGGCAGTAGTTCGCACCAGTGCCGGATGCCCAAAAACTGTGAAATGTGTTTATAGCCACCTTCATCTTTCGGGTGGTTAGGTTTCGGAAAGAACCGCCGTCTTTCCTGTGTATTTCTCCCAACGGGACAGGATAACATCGCAGTAGTACCCTTCGTATTCCATCATGTATGCAATACGGCCCGTCTGTTCTGCTGCGATAACAAGAGGTCCGGAACCTGCGAAAAGGTCCAGCAGGATGTCCCCGTCCTTCGTAAATTCGTTAATGATTTTCCCGAACAATCCCACGGGTTTCTGTGTCGGGTGCATCCGTTTCACGCCTTCCGACTTGCGGTCCCCGGCACGGGACATTCCGTTCCAGAGCCACTGAAAGAGCCGGGCACCCTTTTCAAAGGAAGTCCATGCCAGTTCGACATCTGCGAAGACTGAATCCCCGTTCATCTTGTCCCAGAC
>Ga0310786_10002562_pt1 | contig 27590 bp, 57 predicted proteins | sample AusTroGonzalo_MG_FD_203881 | JGI IMG/M metagenome (GOLD analysis project Ga0310786, IMG submission 203881) | Bovine rumen microbial communities from tropical cattle in Woodstock, Queensland, Australia - Gonzalo_03 (v2) (version 2) | ecosystem: Host-associated > Mammals > Digestive system >...
GCGTGCTTTTTCTTGGAGGATGGGCGTGGAAACGTTTTGAGTCGCCACAATCTAATTATAGAAGTTGTCTAGCCAAAGAAGTTGTTCGGGCTTATATGCGCCCGACCAAATCTTTCTCAATCTTTTCAGGCGAGCCTCATTTAACTCCTTTATTTCATCATCGATTGTACCTTCGGCTCGAGCTTGGCGCCACCTTTCGTTTTCATCCGCCCAGCGCAAGGGCTCGTAGTGATCATCATATAGGAGATTAAAGTATGCGGTAAGCGTATGATCCTAATGAACTTTATATAGCTGCGTCCACTTATCAAGGTCGAATGGGAGATCGAGCCAGCGCATCAGGCGATCGACTTCGCCCAAATTGTCCTATGGAACAATGGTTTCGAGGCATGGAGTACAGATGTAACAAATGCCGCCGGGAAAGAACTTGGAAGGAGTATGCTGGAAGGCTTCTAGCGGCTACTCGCGCTTACACTTTACGCAGCGTCGGGTCTTTCTTTCTGAGGTCTCCACCGCTAATCACCCCCCTTTTAATTCGACTAGCGCGATCGCACTCCTTACACGTATTCGATAGACCATCCTTATGCGCATTATTCCTACTAAAGAATAGGGGATCTTTGGGTAGTAGGCGGCCGCAATGAATACATTTTTTGCGCTCTTCTAGTGGCGCTTCGGCTTCAAGGCGCAGCTTGCGCGCAACCTGTGCTATTTTTTTTGGTACTTCCACGCTGACAATGGAGACGAGATAGTTGGGCGAGTATTCCATAGCGTATTTTGCGCGCATCTCATCTAGAATATCATCGTATGCCATTCCCTACTTTCTCAAATCGATTAGGAAGAGACGTAATTCGCTAAACCCGCATAGTGAAACATAGCGGTCAAAGTCCCATAGAAGGGTGCGTCCGTATGTATCAAGCTTATCGCGCAAAGCCTCATATAATACGTAGTAGTGGTTGAGGAGGGCGCGAATATGCTTTATGTTTTCCCAATCGAAAGTATGTTCGCATACCATCCACTTAACCATACCATCTTCGCGCACTTCGTAGTCATGTATGTTGCGGGAAACGCGCGAAGTATAGGAGTGATCCACTCGTTGTTGCCAGTCCTCGCGCGTTATCCAATAGAAGGAGTCGCTCGACCAATCGTAGAATTGGGCCTTTGGATGGTCCAGATTTTGGAAGTGGAGGGTCGGTTTATAGGAATCCTTCAAATAGTATTGATGTTTACGTATATCAATTAGATTATGTTTTAGTTGGTAGATGCGGTAGGGGTCGGAAACAATGGTGTCGCCTTCTTGTGGTGGGATTTTTCCTTGCGCGATGTCGAGCATCCGCTACCACCTATCAATAATTTCCCATTGCTCGATCATACCCGGAACATCAGAATCACCCGGATCCACCATTTCCCCAGTTTTCTTATCATATTTTGGTTTATTTATACAGGGTTTGGGCACAGTATATGAATCGCGCTTATAGGCTGAGCGCATTTGTTGTTCGTCAAATCCCGGGGTCTCCATAATCTCATCCAGCGACTAAACCTTATCATCTTTTGTCTTATAACTTTTGTAGCGTTTTGTATCCCTATCCATTGTTTCATTTCTCTATATACTATTCTTACCATTTTCATCTTTGCCGTATAAGATATAGGAGGCCATTTGCTCCAATTCAGTTGGGCTTGGATCTGTATTTAGAGAATCCAAGATTTCTTCAATTGCGCGAAGTCGGTCTGTGTCGCGCACAATTGAAAAATCAAGTGAGTATTTTTTTCTCATACTCTCACCTCCTTTCTTCTATTATAACATGGTGGGTTTACAATTGTCAAATGTTTGAGGATTTAAAAAAGGTTCAATTTTAAAAAAATTGGTGGAATGTTGGGAGGCCCCGGCCTGACCAGATTGTACATGCGCTGATATCCCAAAAGCTACCCCCGGGGTGCTGGGTTTGCCGCTGCGCCCGCTGCTGCTGCGAACATGAACCCGCAAACCCTTATATTTCAACGCTTCCAGGGCCCGCAATTTTATTCTCGCGACGGCAGCCGACCAGATTTGACATCACCGCGGGATGGTCATGGCAATTTCATACCCCGGGGATGTACAATTTGGTAAACGGGCCAGGCGCACAATTTGTTACAAAAGTGTGACGGGTTCGTAACAATTTCGTAACAAATAGTGGGTCGGAGTTAGTCATGACTAACTTGTCATTTCTGGTATACCAGATTTGACAAATTGAAGTGGGTCCGAGTTAGTCATGACTAACTCGTTTCACCCACTAACATGGTGGGTAAATAGGCATAGATGAATAAAAAAAGATGTACTTTCTGGTATACCAGATTGTACATCTTCGGCAGGGATCCTCACGCGAGGAACCCGTACCGCGTGAGGATCTTTTCGTTCGTGAGTTCGGCGCCGTTCAGTTTAATTTGTACGTTCTCGCCGTTGATCACGGCGTCTCCGGCGAGGAAGAAGGGCGTGGAGTCTTTCACCCACTTTTCACTGGTGAACATCTCCGTGATGATCTTCTCGAACATTTCACCCTTGTTCCAGTGCGGATCATTCAGCAGATCAGCGGAGCCGATCAGAAGAGCTTTCGGCAGAAGGGCTTTCAGATCGGCGCTGTTCGCCTTGATGCGGATCTTGCGGAAGCCGCCGTGAGAAGTCGCGGCGCGGTCGTTCTTGAAGTAGGCAGACAGTTCATCGAAGGTCATGCCAGTCACCGCGTAGAGCAGACCGGCAACGATGAAACCGAAGTAGTAAATGTGGCTCGCGGAGTTCTTGTTGTAGGCGGTAGTCAGTTCGTTCGTCATGGTGGTGATCCCCTTTCCTTATCTTCAAGAAGATTATACACCAGACCGGCATATTCTGTCAACCCCTTTTTGACGATTTTTTCACTTTTTTTGAAAAAAACTTTTGTACGTACAATTCGCGCCAAAGTTGTACGTACAACTTAAAGAAGGGCAGGTCCGCCGTGGGTCCCGGCGTCTTTCGGTCTTCCTCCGATCTACCATTATTATACAGGATGCCGGCGCGAATGTCAAGCACTTTTTTCGCGCCGGCACAAACTTTTTCTTCCGTGGGCGGACAGTGCGGATCAGTCTCCGCACATGTCATAGGCCCACAGGGTCAGCACCGGAACCGCTTCGCCGAAGATTTCTTCGGTCGCTTCGGTGTCGATGCCGTTCTCGATTGCCCACGCGCAGAAGTCGTCATAATCTTCCTCGTAGCAGTGGTACAGGGTTTCGGCGATTTCGTCGCGCTCTTCCTCGTCGATGGTGTCGATGTATTCGCGGATAGTCATTGTTTGGTTCCTCCCTTTCTTTATCTTACATACGTAGTATAACCGATATATGCCGGTTTGTCAAGACTTTTTTTAAAAGTTCTTTGACCTTTCCTGACCTTTCCTTAGGGCAGATCGAGTTAGTCATGACTAACTATTATTATTCTCTCCCATTGTAATATAGCACATATATAGCCATATGTCAAGCACTTTTTTCATATTAGGCCGAAAGAATTTTCAGCCGGCCGAAAACAGCACTGGCGGCCGCAGCAGAAATAGTTCGGTACCGAACTAATGGATGGTGGCCCAAATACCTTTGATCAAAGATAAGTCGACAGGCCAGGCAGCACTTTAACACGCTAAAGCGCTAAAGCACTGGAATCAAAATGATGGGTTATGCTTGAGCATAACCCATCTTCTTTAGTTCCTTCACCCGCTCATTGACAGCGGTTTTAGTCTTATACCACTCGCGCCCTTCAGCGTGTCCATAGGCGCGGATCATCACATAGTAACCTTTTCCCCATTTGAGCGTCTCGTAAGTTTTCATCGTTTTCCTTCCTTCCTTTCTATTAGTAAGAGAACACAACGCCATGAGCATCGGTGCGGGTCACAGAGTAGGTCTTACCAAAGCGCCACTCTTTAGCAAAGTAGGTCATTGCCGCTTTGTAGGTATCAAAGGTCTTAGCGGTGTTTTCGATCTTTACAGTGTACTTCATGTTTCGGTTCCCCTTTCTTTATCTTACACACTTATTATAGCAGGTCTTGTGTCAGTTGTCAACACTTTTTTATCGCGGCGGCGCGGGATTTACTCCCGCTCGCCGTACCGGATCTCTGGCAGCTTTTCACCCTTGGCTTCCATCTCGGCGAGTGCCGCCTCGATCATGGCTTCCATGGTGGTTTCGGTGTACTGGGTGTTGTTCTTCATTGCGGTGTCCTTCCTTTCTTCCGGAGGGGTTATCCCCTCTCTGTGATTATATGATACCAGATAGACCGGCAAAAGTCAATTACAGAATCCTTAACTAATTGTTAAGATTGTATGAAGTTTTCGTCATACTTTCGTAACATTTTGGGCCGGCCTGTGGCCCGTAGTACCCAGAGAATAACGGGCCGGCGAGTTAGTCATAACTAACTCATGCCCACAAAAAAGAGGGCTTAGCCCTCTTCCTCGTCCTCCTCGGCGAGGAGCGCCGCCAGTTCGGCGTAATCCTCATCGTGGAGTTCGGGGTTCATCATCCATTCGGTCATCTTCAGCACCTCCCTTTCTTGACTATATATTATCATATATCGCGCCGGTTGTCAACACTTTTTCAAACTTTTTTTGAAAAAAGTTTTGAGAGGGCTTTGCCCTCTCAAGGTAAGAAGTGAAGCATCTCGGCGGGCGTCATTATCCCCTCGTGATACACTTCAATGATCTCGTCATCTTCTTCAGCTTCGCCCATATTCCACATCAGCAGGTTATACACGGATCCGATGTGTGCGTCTTCTTCTTCTCCGTAAAAACTCCACACGCGACCGAAGCGATCAGTACAGTCAATGATCCAGAGGTCGGTATCTTCAATCTGTTCATATCCCGTGACAACCGTCAGCAGGGGATAATACTCTCCGCGGTCACCGACTTCAGCGGTCGCGGTCGCGATGCCACACAGGGCAATGATGATGATGGTGGCAATGGTAGCGATGGCGGTAATTTTGATGGTGGTTTTCATGGTGGTTTCCTTCCTTTCCTCTCTTTGTGCTTACATTATAACAGATCATTTTCGGTTTGTCAATTACGAAAGTCTAAACTAATTGTAACAGAATCGTAATATTTCCGGGCCGGCCATATAATATTATTATATCGTGTTACTGGCCGGCCAGTCGCTTTAGCGCACTAAAGCACGAAAGTACAGAAATATAAAAAGAAGGGCTTTCGCCCTTCCTTCCGTGGGATCAGATATCATAGGAAGAATAACCGAGCCGAACAGTAAAACCATCGAAGTGATAATCGAAGTAGAAGTCGCCTTCCTGTGAAGAGCATTCGGTTTCAAGCACCTCTTCGAATGCTTCAACCGCTTCCGGATGATCGTAGTCCCGCATGACTTCAGACCAATCATCATCGAAACCTTCGAAGTCTTGCAGAGTCACATCCAATACCCGATCCTCTTCATCATACCACATAGAAGCATCATCGCCCAGGGCTTCAACCATAGCCATCATCATTTCCAGAGTCATCATTTTCCTTCCCTTTCTGGTGTTTGGGATTTTCCTTTCCCTTTCTGTGATTATAGTATAGCATATCACATCCGGTTTGTCAATTACGAAAGTCTAAACAAAACGTCATAGTTTTGTAACATTTCGCGCGGGCCGGCCATAAGGCAGTTAGTCATAACTAACTGAGGCCCCTCCTCCACCATCCTTATTATAACAGGAAAAAATCAATATGTCAATACCTTTTTTAAAAAATCGGCCGGCCCAAATAGTTAGGTACCGAAGGATCCGGACAAAAAGGAAGGGCGGGCGCCCTTCCTCGGGATTACTTCGACAGGATATAGCCTTCAGCCTTCAGCGCCTTGACGCGAGCATTGAGCGCGGTCTTGGTCTTGAAGTACTCGCGGTTCTGGGCGAGTCCGCTATAGCGGGTGGTGAGGTAAAATCCTTTGGGCATGGTCACGATATCGAGAGTCTTCATATTGGTTTTCCTTCCTTTCTTTCTTTCGTCTTTCGACATTGTTATTGTAACATACTTTCCGGAGTTTGTCAACAGTTTTTTGAAAGTTTTATCACCAGATCGGGGTCTCCCCGATCTTGGTGACTTCATACCGATCTCCGAGCATGGAAGTCAGAGCGCGGAAAGACTGGGCCATTTCCAGATCCGCAAACTGGGCGATCTCCACGAAATCCTCAGCGGTGATGTGCCATACAGAATACTTCATTTTATATACCTTCCTTTCCTTTGGGGTCTTGCCCCTTTCCACGGTCTTATTATAGCATATCTCCGGCAGTTTGTCAACACTTTTTCAAAAGTTTTTTTCGCCCTCAGAGAGAGAAGACTTAGTCCTCTTCCCTCTGATTGTACCGGATCTGAGGGAGGGTCTCGCCCTTGGCTTCCAGTTCGGCGAGGGCTTCCTCGATGCGGGCGTCCATGGTGTTTTCGGTGTAATCAGTGGTGTACTTCATGCTTGCGACTTCCTTTCCTTTGGGGTTTATCCCCTCTCTGTGATTATATAATAGCACACCGGCACGGATTTGTCAAGCGTTTTTTGAAAAAACTTTTTATTTTTTTTGAGAAAAGTTGTACGTACAACCACGCCGGCCGGCCAGGCGCGCTTTAGCACGCTAAATCGCTAAAATAAAGCGCAATAAAAAAAGAGGGCGTTACCCTCTTACCGCCACATTTCGCCCTCGAAGCCATCGGGATCAACGGCGAAGTAGGTCGCTTCGGTGGTGATATCCTTATCGAGGTCGGCGAACCATCCGTGTTTCTCGGCGTCGGCGTAGCGATCTTCTTCGGTGGCGTACGCGCCCAGTTTCTTCATCTTGCCAGTGGCGGTCATCTTGTACAGTTCGAACATTTTTCTTTCCTTTCTGGTGTTTGGGATTTTCCTTTCCCTTTCGACATTGTTAGTATATCATAGTCCGGCTCATTTGTCAACACTTTTTTGAAAGTTTTTTGAAAAAAGTTTTTTCAAAAAAGTGTTGACATTCTCCCGGATCCATGCTATAATATAACCATCAAGAGAGAGGAGCAAAAGCAAATGTACGAGAGCGATAAGGTGGTCGGCACCGACGTCCGCGAGGCGATCAAATGGATCGATGCGAAAGACCTCTGGGACGAGGTTGTGGAGATCGAGAGCGACGGCACAGGGATCGTCACCGCGGTGATCCACTAAAGCAAGGCGGGCGAACGGCGCCCGCCCTCTTTTGATCCGCCGAGTTAGTCATGACTAACCGCGCGGGCCTGCCGGCCTGCGAAAATTACCCCTACAGGCCCGAACTGGCCAGACCACCGGCCGGCCGGTCGAATGATTTGCGCCGGGCCGATCTGAACGAGGATTTTTGAAAAACTGGCCGGCCAGACTGGCCGACGCTTTAGCGCGTTAAAGTATGAAAGTATCCGCGCATAAAAAAAAGGATGCCTTACAGCATCCAAGCGGGTACATACTGGAGTTCCGAGATTACCTCATGAGAGAGGTAAACCGCGACCGCGTGGTCTTCCTGCCAGATCACCAGTTCCCGCGAGAGAGAACCGTCAAACTCGTTTTCGTACTCGTCAGATTCCAGAACCTCCCATTCCATCGCGGCGATCATGGCGTCCATCTGTTCGGCGGTCATTCCTTTGGTCAGCATCATTGTTTTTCCCTTTCTGGTTTTTAGGGGTTTTCCTTCCCTTTCTGTGATTATAGTATATCAGACCGGAGCATATTTGTCAATTACGAAAATATCAACAAATTGTTAAGATTATATGAAGATCTCATAATACTTTTGTAACAATTCGCGGGCCGGCCCGGTAAAATAGTTAGGTACCTAACTATTACCTATAAAAAAGAAGGCTTTCACCTTCTTCTTATACTTTCAGACCATCGCCGGTGTACAGAGTGTTGTAATCATCTTCGATGATAACGTACAGGGGTTTGGAAGATGCCGCCATCTTCTCGATAGACCGCTTGGCATCCAGACCACAAGTGAAATGGTAGATACCCTTGATGTGACCATTGCCCGCATAGAAGACCTTGGCGGTGATGTTCTTAACTTTCTGCAGATGCTTCATTTTCTTTCTTTCCTTTCTTCGAGTGGGTTTCTCCCTCTCTGTGACTATACTATATCATACCGGCATACATTTGTCAAGCGTTTTTTCAAAAAAAATAAAAAACTTTTTTTCAAAAAAGGGTTGACATATAGGGCGGGATATGATAATATATAGTCACGGAAGGGATGGAGGTAAGCGCCCTCAAATGCCACGCTACTACGGTAGCCACGGGGAGTGGGAACCAAAAAAAATGCTACCAGAGGGGTCAGGTAAGACCGCCCTCTAATTAACGGGGTTCGCGGGGTCAGCTCGCCGCGCGAGTAACGGCAGGAAGAGTCTAAAGCCACCCCGTTTTTCTTATACCCTAATAGTTCGATACCTAACAATTCGTGCGGCCGGCCAGTTTGACTTTCTTTAATCTTCAAATGCGAAATTTCGCGCTACAGGCCCGATCTCATTCATCCACTGGCCGGCCGGTCGATAGTAGTTACTGCCGGCCTGTCTCAACGCAAAATTAGACAGGCCCGCCTTCTATAACGGGCCGGCGCTTTAGTCCGCTAAAGTGGAGAAGAGGACATTAGATGTCCTCTCCCCACTCTTCCTCATCGGCGAAGACATCGAAGAAGAAGAACGCGGTCTTCGCTTCGTGATCGACCTCGTCAAGTTCAAAGCCATCTTCCATCATGTCGAGGACATCTTCCCGAGTCTTCATCACCCGATCACCGTAGGTGGTGCCACAGGTCACAGTGTATCCCGCTTCGAACAGTTCCATCATAGTCATTGCCTTTACTTCCTTTCTCGGTCGGGCTCTTGTCCCTCCCTGTGAGTATATAATAACACACTCCCCGGTATTTGTCAACACTTTTTTGAAAAAATTTTCAAAAAACTTTTGTACGTACAAGTTAGTTGTATCTAACCGAGCGGGCCGGCCAGCGCTTTAGTGCGCTAAAGCATTAAAGCGCGAGATGTAAAAAATGGTCTGACCAGATTTTCCATTGTCTTATCTGGTCAGCGCCTTGAGGACTTCCACGATCTCGGTGGGTTCATGCGCTCCTGCGCCCCACGCGGTGCGGTTCGGCTCTTCGTCATCGAAGAGGATCCCGCCACCGCAAGCCATGTACTTATTGGTACCATATTCGACAACCTTGATCTCGTTCCATTCAACGCTTTTAAGGTGGCGGGCGAGCCATTCACGTTTTGCGGTCGCAACCTTCGCGTTGTAATCGGCGGGCGCGTTCTTCGCGGTCCAAGAAATGATCCCGATCTCATGACCGTTTGCCTGTGCCTTGTTCAGCAGGCGGGCGATCAGCGCGAGATTTCCGATCCCGCGGGCGATTTCGTAGGGGCGGGTATTCCGCGCGATCAGATCATCGAGCCACCCCGCAACCCCATACAGATCGGCGATTGTGCCATCCATGTCGAACCAGATCTTCATTCAGTAACTCCCCCTTTCTGATTATATTATACACCAAGCGCGCCAAAGTACAATTGATAATTTGGGAAAATTACTTACCATTTTCTACAAATACCTTCTTATGTCCATAGCAACCATATTCATGCCACGAAACAATGATAAATCCATTGGCTTGCATTTCATTAGCAAAAATCTTTTCCTTTTCCTTGTTCCCGTCTTTGCTATCTTTGTAAATTACCTTTACCATACTAACACCCCTTTCATGCTTCCATTATACACCATGCCCACCGGAATACAATTGATTATTTGGGAAAATTTTTTACCATATTTGACATCATATTTTTTTCAAAAAAGTGTTGACATATCCCCTATAGTGTGATATACTTACAATGTCGAAAGGGTGATCCTTCGCAGGGAGTGAAAACTTCAGTGGATCTTAAAGAGTTGTAGCCCCTCGCCCTTCGACCACATATAGCGGGTGCTGTGCGTCAGCTCGCGGACGGATTAAAGGCAGGAAGAGTCTAAAGCCGCCCGCTATTTTTATAGGCAAATAGTTCGGTACCGAACTTTCCGGGCCGGCCATATCCGAAAGGTCAAAGAAGGTCAAACGCAATTTGCCATTCTAAGCGCCTCAAAATAAATCCATCGGCCGGCCGGACGAACGATTACACTTCAGCGCCTTAGAATCGAAAATTACGTTAGGTACCGAACTAAATGAACCGGCCTGTACAGGCCCGCTTTAGCACACTAAAGTACTAAAGTGCCAGGCACTAAAAGTGCCCTGGCAAGTGCCAGGGGCTTAAGTACCACCCTTGGGGGCCCTCCCCTCAGTGGCGCGGACTCTGGTACCAGACCCTTGTGTCCTCCTTGCGAGTCTCCCCGGAGGACTGGGCCGTCGATTCCCATCGGAACCACCTCCCTTCGATGGTTAAAGTATAGCACAGGCGCGCCGGTTTGTCAAGTACTTTTTGAAAAAAAGTTTACCGACTTTTCAGCCGGTAGGTTTTGGGGATTTGCTGACTTGCCAGCGGGATCCTCCCCTGTACCGAACCATCCTCGGTACCACAGACTCTAACGGATCACCGCACGAGGGTCTCGGTGGTCGCGCCGTAGAAGCGCGCCTTCCGAGCCAGATCCCGGCGCTCTGTCCGTCTCTGGACTTCCACCAGAGAGACGGTCAGGGATTCGTGGCGGACTTTATATCCGACCATGTTCCCATCCCAGAGGAAAAGCGTCTGGGTGAAGCTCGTGGGGAAGGTGATCTTCAGCACCTTCCGCGTCTTCGTTTCTCTCACCTCCTTCCGTGATTATATGTTACCACAACCGGCATATATAAACAATAGAAAAAATGGGAAAATATTTTACCAAATATGACAAGCGGGCCAGTCGATCCGGCCTGTCGGCACCATCATAATTTTGACTTACAGGCCCGATCTGGCCCGCGCGATCGACCGGCCGGTCGATAGTACCATCAAAAACCGGCCTGTACCGCAAAATTATAACGGGCCGGCCGGAAGGTCAAAGTCAGTCAAAGTCAAACTCCGGGCCAGGCCTGGCCAGTTAGTCATGACTAACTTGTACGTACAACTAACAGGCCTGGCCAGTTAGTTATGACTAACTAACTTGTACGTACAATTTGGACCGGCCCGCGCACTTTAGCACGCTAAAGTATTAACGCATTAAACCCACCTACCTAATAGGTGGGCAGGACTTTAGCACGCTAAAGCGCTAAAGCGATACCTTTGATCAAATATAATTTGATCCGATTATATTGTATCAAATATAATTTGATCAAAGGAACTACCTCGCCTGCCGAGGTATATCGGCTGCCGATATATATTACGAAAATATTACAAATGTTACAGAAGTATTACAAGGATCGGCTGCCGGCTGCCGATTTGTTTAGACTTTTGTCACACCTTTTTAACACTTTGTTGAGGATTTCGTAACACTTTTGTAATAAAAGGGCTTGTGTTCCGGCTCGACCTGTGATATACTTAGACCATCGAAAGGGGGTTACGAACCATGACCATGACCGAAATGACCATCGCCTACGCGCGCAAGACCGCTGCCCACAAGTACGCTCTGGGCTTCGTTTACGAAGGCCACCTGTATGTGGTGGTGCTGAGCTTCGCTGAGCTGAGCCGCTTCTTCAAGCTCGATCGCGCGAGCTCCAAGCGGGGCGGGTTCGCCAAGATCCGGATCAAGCTGACGAGCAAGGACCGTGCCGAGCTGAGCGAGATCGCTGAGCTGATCGGAGCTGAGAGCCTGCTGACCGCTGATCCCGCCCACAACAAGGGCGAAAACTTCGAGCGGGAGCTGACCGAGCGGTGGACTTCCGAGACCTGGGTCAAAGACAGCGTTCCCTTCTGGGTGGCGGGTGACATCCGGGTGAACGGCGAAGAGATCCAGATCAAGCTCGATGGCGCGGAGCTGACCAACGAGAAAATCCTCAGCAGGATCGCCTGCTGAGGGATGCTGAAAAAAAGCAGCATCGAACCTGCTATAATGTGAGTGTAAGGAAGAGAAAGGAGCAATGAAAAATGTTCAACTTTGATACGCTGAAAGGTATGACCCTCGAGAGCCTGGGCGAGTTCATGGATGCTCAGGATTGGGAGTATGGTTGGGTAATGGATGAACTCTATGTGAGCGACCGCCCTGACCACTGGGTATGGATCGGCTTCCATAATGGCGTGGTGTGCAAATGGGAAGCGGTATAATAAATACCGCCATCCTGGCCCGCGTCCTCGTTTGCCTAGTGTGCACTTTTAAACAGTGAACAGGCCGGCCCGCCCGTTTGTATTATTTGGTCAAAAATTTTCCCACATTTGCTATTCACACCGCCTTATAGGGGTGATATAATGTCAGTGTCAGGAGGGGATGCGAACCCCAACCCTTCCGAGGGTCGCCCGCTGAGAGCCGAGCAAGGGGACGCCATAGTGGCGAAGTACAAGCCTTCCAGCGGACTTATACCCGAGTAACGAGTTGAGGATCTCGAAAAAAATCCTCAAAAACCCTTGACAACCCCGCTGAAGTGTGATAGAATAAGACCATCGAAAGGGGATGATTCCCAAGGGGATCGGATGACCACCCGCACAGGACGCGATGGCGCGGAAGGTCGGTAAACGAAGCGTCTGGGCGCTACCACCGAGGAATGGTAGCCAGCAGTGCCTCACAAGGGTGAGGATAATCTGACCGAAATGGCAGGGAGTCTGGTCTGGCAAGTCCCGCAGGGGATGGGCGGTGAACCCAGAAACTGCGGGATGGGGTGGTGACCTCAGCAGGAGGATGATAATGCCTGCGAAATAGCCAGAAAAGGGATCAGTTGATCCCTTTTCGCATTTCCGGGCCGGCCAGCCGAAATTGTAACAGATTTGTAATAGAATGTTAACACTTTTGTAATTGACAGGCGGTTAAAACCGTGATATAATTTAGTCACAGAAGAGGAAAGGAAGGTACCCCAAAATGAAGTTCAATGTGAAGATCAACGACCTGCCCCAGAACCCCGATCGGTACACTTACTTCGTGTGCCGCGCCGTTGATGGTGAGGTGTGGTTCTATGGTGCGTGGTACGCGCACCAGAAGGCTGGAGCTGCCCGTCAGGCAGCTGAGATCGACGGCTTCGTCGTCAAGGGCGAGCGGGATTGACCCCTCGCCTGCTGGCCGGGCGCGCCGCCAGCTGGGAGCTGTCAAAAAAAGTTTTCAAAAGGGGTTGACAAACGCCCCTCCCGGGTATATAATGAAGGCACAGAGAAGGAAAGGAAGGTATCTCAAGATGACTCGCAATGAAATGATCGCCCGCTACAACGCTCTCTCCGCCGCCACCGCCTATATCATCGGCTTTGTGGTAAACGGACTCCTCTACTACACCATGTCCGCCCATATTGCGGATGAGTTCCTCAAGTTCGATCATATGGCTTCCAAGCGTGGCGGTTGGGCAAAAATCCGTGTTCGGCTTTCATCCGCTGACCGCAAGGCACTGGTTGAGTGTGGCAAGGCGGTTCTCCTCGGTTCCGCTTCACTGCTCACCGATACCAAATATAACAAGGGTGAGTGCTTCGAGCGGGTTATTACTGAAACCCTTACAGGCGAAACGTGGGTAAAAGATTCTGTTCCCTTCAATGTCGCAGGGGATATCACCCTCAACGGCGAGGAAGTACAGATCAAGTTTGATGGGGCAGAACTCACGAATGAGAAAATGCTCATGCGGATCTCCGCATGAGCAGATGCTTAAAAAATGCCGCATCTCATTTAGTACAATGATTACAGAAAAGGAAAGGAAGGTACAGATTATGGGTTACTTCGATGATTGGTTTGAAGGCGAGATGGCGTTGGACATTGACGAACTGTCTTACGGTGACAGGATCCCCGATCCTTTCGATGGGGATACAGCGATTGATTCCTCTTTTGAGGAAGATTACTTCGACAATATCGACCTCTATCGGTTCAACACCGATCCGCATATGCGGATGTATAGGGATGAATAATTATTCATCCCTCAGCGGGCCGGCCAGACCGAATTGTTACAAAAATGTAACAAATAGTTCATAATTTTTTAACACATTTATACTTGATTTTGTAACAAAATTATACTATAATAATTACAGAAAGAGGAAAGGAAGGTACGAAGTATGAAGTATGTAGCGATTGGATGCGATGTTTACAAGGTGACCGAGAATGGCAACTGTTGGCAGTTGTACAAGCGGTTCAAGACCGAGCGTGGCGCCCAGAACTGGGTCGCCCGCCACTAATGGAGGTGCGAGCTGTGACTAACAATCAGCTGTGTAACCTGTTCGGTATAGCTGGCTGCGGAGCTGGCTCCCTTGGAATGGGACTAATGTTTTTCGGAGCTGGCGCGGGCATATGGATCGCCCTCGGCGGGGTTATCATTGCGGCCTTAGCATTAGTTAATTACGACTAACTCTAGCCGGCCCGCCCAAATTGTAATAAAATTGTAACAAAATTATACTTGATTTCGTAACAACTTTCTGCTATAATTTGATTGTCGAAAGGGAGGAGATGAAACCAATGACCCGCACTTACAAGAAAGCCGCAAGTTACCCCGACCCCACCAACTACCCACACCACAACCGCCACACCAACCACCGCGGACTCCGCAAGCGGATGGATCGGCGGGATCGGCGTCGGCTCAACCGCTTCTCGGTTGAGGGATGCTGAAAAAATCCAGCATCGAATCCTATATAATAAGAGTGTAAGAAAGAGAAGGAGGAACACGCAATGGATATGTACGAATACGAAGATTCTTACTGGGACGAATACGACCAGTCCATGCCCGACCCCGAGGATGAATACCCCGAGGATGACTACTACGAGGATTGGGACAACCTCGAAATGGGTTTCGATCCCTACATGGGTTGCTACTCGGATGATTGCTAAGGAGGAATGAATCATGACTACCACTGTTACTTGCCACTGCCCCCTGTGCGGAAAAGTTTCCTTTGTCACTTGTGACGAAGACGCATACGATCGGTATGTAACCTCCCGCACCCCGATTCAGGAGATTTTCCCCGATATGGATCTCTCCACTCGGGAACTCCTCGTCTCGGGGATGTGCCTCGATTGTCAGGCTTCCTTCTTCGTGGAAGACGATGAGGACGAATGTGATGGAGATTGCGAAGAGTGCGAAGCATGGGCAGAGTGCCCCGACCGCCGCGAATCGTGAGCGGTTCGCGGGCCGGCCAACCGAAAAAGTTAACAGAATTGTAACAAAATTATACTTGAAATTGTAACAAATCTATGGTATTATAATAATGTCGAAAGGGACAAGAAAGGAAGGAAACAAAAATGACACGGAAATTCAAAGACCACCCCTACGCACAGGCTTGCGTTATCGAAACCCCGAACTACAAGGCTCTTCAGTCCTACGAAACAATCGTTATTGAGATTGACAATGAAGGCTGGCTCCACATCAATGGACTGTATAGCCCCACCACAATCCGCCACATCGGCTGGTTTATGCGTGAGCTCGGCTTTACGTACCAGCTGGCGAAGGCTCTGTATGTTGACAACAAGGAAATGAATATTTATACAGGAGAGGTGATTAGTTGTGACTAAGGAAAATCGGATTAGACATTGGGCATTTCTGTGGTGGAACTTCAACCAGACCCCACCCGTAGATATTCGCATTGATGTCATGAAGTATATACAGGAGCATTCCGAAGAGTTCAAGGGCGCGGGTCCACAGTGATCCGCACCCTCGGCCGGCCCGCCGATTTAACAGAAACTTAACATTTCTGTTATTTTTTTGTAACAAGTTTATGGTATAATAATCATGTCGAAAGGGGAAGGGCGAGCAAGACCCGACAGGGTGCGAACCCGAACGAGAAACGAAAAAAAGTTTCAGAAACCTCTTGACAAACCCCACAAAGTGTGGTACAATAAATACGAAAAGAGGGGAAGGAAAACCCCACAAACCAGAAAGGAACTTCACCATGAAGAAAGCCACCATGAACACCATCCTGTCCCTCATCGCCACCATCGACACCCCCGAAGCCGAAGCTGTTCGGGCTGAGCTGACCGCTGAGCTGAACAAGGGCGAAGCTGTGAAAGCTGAGAACGCTAAGCTGTACGACACCGTGAAGCCCATCGTCATGGACGAGCTGGCTGTCGCCACCGAAGCTGTGACCATCGGCGAGCTGTACGATGCGGTTGCTGACAAGCTCCCCGAGGGTTTCACCAAGGGTAAGCTCCAGTACGCTGTGACTCGGCTGTGGCTCGGTACGGACATCGTCCGTGTCGAGGGTAAGGTGAACACCTACCGCAAGGCGTAAGCCTTGCCCTTCCCTCCAGCCACGAGGTTAAATTAGGCGTAGCCCTCCTTCGGGAGGGCGCTTTTCTTCTCATTAGTTAGTCACCGCTAACTGCGGGCCGGCACAATTTAAAATCTAGCCGGCCCGTAACAAAATTGTAATAATTTTTCTCTTGACAAATCTCAAAATTATGATATAATAATAGTGAAAGTGAGGGATATGATATGAAAATGAAGAATCTGATTCTTGACACCAGTGATCTGACCTTTGAGGAACTTGATGATCTCATTCAGCGGTTGCGTACCGCTCGCGCCCGTAAGGGAGAAGCACGCGCCCGCCATCAGAACCTTTGTTCTCTGATTGAGAATGCCAAAGATGACAACCTTGTCTTCTGTAGTCGGCATACTGGTGAAGTTTTAAACCCCAATGATTGGGTTGTGTATGACAATCTCAATCATTGCGCCTATCCCGAAACCAACGAGGAGGAATAATATGGGAACACGTATCGGAAAGTATCTCTTTGATATCGATCTTGAGAAGATGGACATTGAAAAACTTTCTGTTCTCAAGGAAGGATGCGAGCACTTTATCAAAGAGCAGCACCGCAAAGAAATCCACAAGGCGCTCACCAAAATCAATCTGTTGGCGCATACTTATGGGTTTGACATCTGCGTTGAGGATGCGGATGGGTATCCGTGGGTAATGAACGAAATCCGTCTGAATATTAAAGACCGCGAAGAATAAGGTGAGTTAGTCTCACCTAATTCTGGCCGGCCCGCCGATTTAATACTTTCGTAACAATTTTGTGCTTGACTTTTAACAACTTATAGTGTATAATTTAGGTACAGAGAGAGGAAAGGAAGGTATGAAGGAATGAAAACGATTTGGTGGGATATGGATGGTACGATCGCCAACCTGTATGCGGTTGAAAATTGGCTTCCGATGCTCCGTGCTGAAGATACCACGCCCTATAAAGAAGCTGAAGTGATGTGGAATATGAGCCAGCTGGCTCGGTTGATGAATCAGGTTCAGAAGCTCGGTTACAAGCTCGGAATCATCAGCTGGACTTCCAAAGGTGGCTCGGCGAGCTACAACGAAGCTGTCAAACAGGCGAAGCTGGAATGGCTGAAAAAGCATCTCGCTTCTGTCAGCTGGAATAGCATCTGCGTGGTAAGCTACGGAACTCCGAAAAGCCTTGTGATGGATACGGAAGATGACATCCTGTTCGATGACGAAGAACCCAACAGGGACGCTTGGCTCGGTGAAGCCTACGAACCCGATATGATGATTAAGGTACTGAAAGCACTGCTTGGAAAGGAATGGTAATATGGAAAAGAAAATGCCCTATGAAAAATCTATGCGTCATAAAATGGCACAAGAAATAAAAGAATTGAAAGAGCGTATTAAAGAACTCGAAGAAGAAAAAGATTATTGGTATAATATGTATATGAATGCGCGCGATGGCTTTGAAGTTAATGACCTCTAACTCGCGCCGGCCCGCGGTTGTACGTACAATTTTGTATACAGTATTCTTATAAAAAATTATTGACAAATTTCAAATTTTATGATATAATATATATGGAAGTTGAGGAGAGGAAGAAAAATTTCCACTAACCAACCCCTTGACAATCGTCAAAAGTTGTGATATAATGTGTGTGTAAAAGGAAAGGAGAGATGCCCAATGACTAAGGCTCAACTTGAAACCGCTATCCGTAACCGCTTCCTGTCTTTCATCACCCAGACCATTTCCCAGGAAATGGAAATTGATGCGCTCCCTGTCAGCGCAAGCGAACTCGCTATCCCTTGCCTCGATGACGAGGGCAACGAGAAGTGGGCACTGGTAAAGGTTTCCATCCCTCGTGGCACTCGGAATGGTGAGGGTGGTTACGATCCCTACGATGGCTATGCCGCCGCAGAAGATTACGCGCAGGATTGCGTAGACAAAGCGGCGAAGAAAGCCGATGCCGAAGCGAAGAAACAGGCGAAGATCGCGCGTGACGAGCAGAAGCGCGCCGAAAAGAAAGCCCTCGCCGAAGCCAATAAGAACCTCAAGGAATTGAGGAAAATCAAGGTCACTCCCGAAGCGGAGTGACCTTATTTCATTTTCATACTTTAGCACTTTAGCGTAGTGAAGCGGGCCGGCACATTTTCCTATAACTAGCCGGCCCGCAGATTTAATACTTTTGTAACAATTTTAGTATTGACATTTTCTCTATATATGGTATACTATATATGAAAGTTGAAGGAAAACAACACAAACCAGAAAGGAAAACTTACATGGAAAAAACTCTGTACATGGTCTATGACACCGAGGTTGCGAACTGCCCCAAAATTGATGGTCAGTTGGATGTCGCAAATGGTCAGGTTTATGACCTTGGAATACAAATCGTGGATAAAGATGGCTTCGTCTATGATGAATATTCTATCGTCAATGGCGATGTGTTTTGGGGGATGCCCGAAGCAATGAAAGAAGCATATTTTGCGGACAAGCGTCCGCAATATGTTGCGGACATTCTCGCAGGTAAGCGTAAAGTAATGAACACTTGGCAGATTTACAAGTTGGTTCGCAAACTGTGCGAAGAATATAATATCAAGGCTTGCGTTGCCCATAATGCGAGGTTTGATATTAAGGCGCTTAACGCCACCATGCGTTATCAGACAAAGAGTCGTTGCCGTTGGTTCTTCCCTTACGAGATGCCGATTTGGGATACCATGAAGATGGCAAACGATACCATTTGTAAGCAGAAACGTTACATTGAATTTTGTAAGGAGAATGGTTACATGACTAACCACGCAACTCCGCAGGTGCGTAAGACCGCAGAAATTCTGTGGCGGTATCTGACCGATGATGTAACTTTTGAAGAGGAACACACGGGGCTTGCGGATGTAACTATTGAAGCACAGATTTTTGCGGAATGTATCCGTCAGCATAAGAAAATGGAGCGTGAAGCAGAATTGGACGAGGGAGATCGGTGACATCTCCCTCGCCCTTTGGGCATCCCATGTAACCGCGGGCCGGCCCGCTTTAATAAAATTGTAATAATTTTGGTATTGACTTGTAACACAATTTCTGCTATAATAAAAGCGTGGAAAGGAAGTGTGAAGCATGAGGAATTATGTAGAACGAGCCAAAGACTTTGTAGAACAGATTTTTCCCTATATTAACGAGTGCCGTAACCCGTTTGATACCCGTCAGCACGTATTGATTTATAATGCCAACTTTACCCGTAATGTACAGGTGCGAAGCGGTCTTTCCCGTATCGCCCTTATTACCTCTGACTATGTTGTCAAGTATGACTATGACCCCGATGAGGTCGAAAGTATCGGTGGTTGCCAGAATGAGTGTGACCTTTACGAATGGGCGAAAACCGAAGGCTTCGGCTATCTGTTCGCAGAAATTACGCCCTTCCGTTATGAGAATCGTATCTTCTACATTATGCCCCGTATCCGTGGCATTGGTAGTGGTCGGCACTATGCCGAGCATTACATGAACGACAAAGAAAAGGATTTCTGTCGGCGGTATCGTGTAACTGACCTTCACACCGAGAACTATGGCTTCCGCAATGGTAAGGTATGCGTGATTGATTACGCTTGCCACCTCTCCTATGAGAGTTCCAGCGGTTACGATTGCTATCACGAAAACCGCACGAACCCAGATGATAGTTATGAATGGTAATTTCATTTCAGTATGGAGTGGGACAAAACTGTCCCACTCGCGCCGGCTTATATCCTCAAACCGGCCCGCCGAATGTATACAGTATACTTTGAAAATAATGCTTGACTTCCTACTAAAATTCTGCTATAATATAATTGTTCCAAGGGAGAAAGGAACAAGGGGAGTGCTGAGAGCAACCCCTTGGGCGCAAGTGCGCATAGCGCCACCTTCCCAAGGTTCAAAAAAGTTTGAAAAAGTGAGAAAAAACACTTGACAAACACCAAAAACCATGATATAATAAGTACGAAAGAAAGGGAAGGACACCCTACAAACCAGAAAGGAATTACTACTATGAAGAAAGCCACCATGAAGTCCCTCGTTTCCTATATCGACACCAACGCCGTTGCCGAACTGGCTGATGTGCGCGCCGAACTGGTCGCCGAACTGGCTAAGGACGAAGCAAAAGCCCAGGCGAATCGGGATCTGTATGCGGTCGCCCACGATGTGGTGATCGAAGCCATGTCCCATCTGACCGCTCCCGCTACCATCGGCGACCTGTACACCGAGGTGGAAGCATCCCTGCCCGAAGGGTTCTCCAAGGGTAAGTTCCAGTATGCGGTGACTCGCCTTTGGACTGACGAGATCGTCAAGACCGAGGGCAAGGTCAACACCTACTCCCTGCGGTAAGAGAGGGTTCACCCTCTCTCGCCCTCCCTGCCTGTTACGGGAGGGCTTTTCTTATTTCCGTTTCGCTTTAGCACTTTACCACGCTAAAGCGGGCCGGCTTTTCTCATAAGTGAGCCGGCCCGCCGATTGTATACAGTATTCTTGAAAATTAGGTATTGACATTCAGCATAATTTCTGATATACTATAATTGTTCCAAGAGGGAAGGACAAACGAGAGTCTGTAGTCACTCTTCTATGTCCCCTATATGGCTTCCGAACCAAGCAATAAAAAAAGTTCGATAAACCTCTTGACAACAAGCAAATCCTGTGCTATAATAAGGATGTTCCAAGGGACAGGAGAGAAGAGCGGTGGAGTTCCGTTAGGGCAACAACACTGTCACGGGGTGAGCCACTCCACCGCTGAAAATCTCCGAAAAAACCCTTGACAAACAGCAAATCCTGTGCTATAATAAGGATGTTCCAAGAGAAGGGACGAACCTCAAGAGAGGTGAACACCTAAAGGGATGGTTGCGAGTGCCTTAAGTCCCAAGGCAGAAGTAACCCACGCTTCTCACCCTGTGCGTGCTACTAAACAGAAACAGGGTGAAAACCCTTGACATCTTCCACAAAATGTGGTAAGATATATATGAAAAGGAGAAGGACACTCCCCAAACCAGAAAGGATTACCCCTATGAAGAAAACTTCTCTGTCCGCCATCTACTCCGCTCTGAAGGGCATCGACTTTGACTCCGAAATCCTCGCCGAGATTGAGAAGGAACTCAATCGGGGCGAAGCCGAGAAGGCGAAGAACGCCACACTCTATGAGATTGCGAAGCCCATCGTCCTCGGTGTTCTGTCTGACACTCCTGCGACCATCTCCGAGATCTACGATGAGGTCGCCGATGCTCTGCCTGAAGGCTTCACCAAGGGCAAGGTACAGTATGCCATCACCCGCCTGTGGGCAGACGAGGTGACCAAGGTCGAGGGCAAGACCAACGGTTACTGCCGTAAGGCTTAATAGCCTTCGCCCCTTCCTACGGGAAGGGGCTTTGCTCTACCATCGCGCTTTAACACTTTAGCGCGTTGAAGCGGCCGGCCCGCAATTATGACAAAAAATTAACATTTTAGTAGTTGACTTTTAACATTTCTTATGTTATAATATGTATGTAAGAAAGGAGAGAGAAAGATGAATGTATACATGAAAAACACCGAAGGTCAGCAGACAGTCCGCTATCTCCCACTCCACAAGGCGTTGTGGTTACGGTTGTATGTATTCGCAAGGTATCCCAAAGCAGAAAGACCGATTGTGAGGTTTGTGATATGAAAGTTTATATGTGTAAAGTTTATGACGGCGACCTTGGCGATTGGGTAGATATCGGTGTATTCTCTACCACCGCAAAAGCGATGGAAAGCGGTTCCCTATATATCGTAAATGCTTGCGGGGACGTCTCTTTGCTTGATTGGGAACACGATGCCAACGTATGTACTGACTGGTATCAGGGCACCAACGGGCGAGTCTTTACCCGTGTTGTTACAGAATGCGAAATAGACAAAGGGTTAGTGTAAACTAACCCGCGCAGGAGGAATAATATGACAGGTTATCAAGTTGTGGGTAAAACCTTTGGGCCTACTATAACAATTTGGTCCACTAAAGAGCAGGCTCAACAATATCTTGATAAAGAAATCAAACCATTGCGCCCCAATGAAACTTGGTGGATCATACGAGTAAGAATCATCGGGTTAGCGAAAACTAACCCGAGCCGGCCCGCGAGTTGTACGTACAACAATGTATACAGTATTCCTCAAAAATAATGCTTGACTTTCCATACAATTTCTGCTATACTATATATGTCAGGTGAGGGGCAGAGGTTCTCCGAAGGGCAAAAAAAACTTTGAAAAAAGTTGAAAAAACCCTTGACAGCCACCCCAAAATCTGATATAATGAATACGTAAAGAGGAAGGACACCTCACAAACCAGAAAGGATACCACCTATGAAGAAAGCCACTTTTGAAGCCATCAAGACCGCTCTGACCAACTTCGGTTTCGCCGATGAGGACATCCTTGCCGAACTGGATAAGGAAATCACCAAGGGTGAAGCGCAGAAGGCGAAGAACGCCGAAGCCTACGAAGGCATCCACGCTCTGATCGTGGATACTCTGACCTATACCCCTGTGACCGTTGCGGAACTGTGGGAGTCCATCGAGGACGAGGTTCCCGAAGGCATCACCAAGGGCAAGGTTCAGTACGCCCTGACCCATCTGTGGCAGGATGAGATCGTGAAGATCGAAGGCAAGCCGAACACCTATCGGCGCGCCTAATCTTCACGGCGGTGGGTTTGGGTTCGCCACCCTTAAAGGTCAGGTCAAGTAACGCACTGACCGCCGCGCCCCTCGCGGGAATGGGATCGTCCCTCCCGCGGGAGTTATGCCCCACTGGCTCAATTGGTAGAGCAACAGACTCTTAATCTGTGGGTTCAGGGTTCGAGTCCCTGGTGGAGCACACAATTCCTTTTCCTTTCCTTCCTTCCTTCGCCCACCGCTTGCGGTGGGCACTTCTTTTTGGATCGAGTTAGTCATAACTAACGCGGGCCGGTCTATGATCAGCCGGCCAGCAAGTTGTACGTACAACAATGTATACAAAAATAATGCTTGACAAATCTCAAATTATAGTGTATAATTTCTATAGAAACAGAAAGGAAAGGTGATTCAAATGGCTAAGATTACCAAGACTGAAAATGACCGCTTCGTCCGCGAGAACGTGTTCGCCGCTCTGATGAACACTATTCCCTGCGATGGCACCTATATGGTGAACATTGGTGGCTTCATCTTCCACCGCATCAATGATCGGCAATGGGGTACTATCATCGTTGACAAGAATGGTGAGCATCGGTATGCTCGTATTCCTGTAATCGTTGCGGAACTCCGTGAGGACATGACTGCCGAGGAACTGATGGCATCCGAGATTGAAGCCCATCAGCAGAAGCAGGCAGACAAAGCCGAAAAAGCCAAGGCGAAGGAAAAGAAGATCGCCAAAGATAAGGCACGGCGCGAAGCCGAAGCCAAGGCGAAGGAGGAACAGGCTAATGCGTAAGTGGATCATTGACTTTGAAGGTTATGCCATCGTCCCAGGGGATACCAGAGAAGAAGCAGAGGAAACCTTCCTCCTCAACGTAGTTCCCGCAGATTGCCCCATTCTTACAGATAACCACGTTGTAACTAACGTGGAACTGTACGAACCCGAAGTAAAACAGTTGAGTATGTTTGACGAGGAGTACGGACATTAAGTTGTCCGTACAACTCGTGCCGGCCCGCACATTTAACAGAATTGTAACAAATTAGTAGTTGACTTGTAACACAATATCTGATATAATAAGAGTGTCGAAAGGAGAGGAAAGAAATGGTGAAGCAGAAGAAAGTCAAGACTAACGTTGAAATCTTTATGGGTCAGCGGAGAGATTGGGGTAACGTGAACCCCGTCACCCGTGTGATCCCCGACAAGCGGTTCAAGAAACCAAAGTACAAGGGAAAGGAGTGGGAGTAATGACAGTTTACGAAGTGGTTGAGTACATAACCGAAGATTTCAAAGAGGATGCGACCCACGGCGAAAACGCAAGCGGTATGTATTCCTCGATTGAAAAGGCAAGACAGGCAACCCTCGCCCGTATTGCCGAAGTGTATACAGAGGAAGAAATCGCCGAAATGGATATTCCTAATGATTGGGAGTATTTGGAAGTTCCTTCCAATGATTGGACTGAAGGTTGTACTTACATCATCTATAGTTATGAATTAGATGGAAGGATGGAATAATAATGAAGTGTAAGAACTGTGACAAAGAAATGGAACTTGAGGAATATTACACCGATTTCCTTAACAATGATGAAGAGATCTGTCTGCGTGAAGAGTTTTGGTGTGCCAAATGCGGAGCCACCGCAATCAAATACACCTATTATACAAAAGAAAGTGAGGAAGTAAAATATGGGAACTAACGTTGATATCTATCCCAAATGCCCCCATTGTAACGTAGACCTTACATATCATGACCAGTTAAGTACTGACTATGATGATGCCTACTATTTCGTCAATTGGTCTGCTTTTTGCCCGCAGTGTCAGCGTACTTTTACCTTTGTCGAAGATTTCAAACTTGTAGAAAGGCGGTTTTTAGATGAGGAAAATCCAGATTAAACGGGTATGCCTTGTAAGTCCTACGGGCGAAAGGATGGACTTCGCCCAGGACTTCATTGGAACTCTTTCCGATGAGGCTATCCTTGGCGCATTTCATGAGATAGGAAAGACCGTATGGGTTGGCGCAAACCTTTATAAGATCCAGCGCCATGAAGGAGTTATACGGCACTATCGGTTTGAAGTGTATCCAGTAACCCAATATACAAAATCGTGGTATAATATACTTATAGATGCGGTTAGGCGTGCCTAACCGCGGCCGGCCAGAGTAGACCGGCTTATTTTTTTATATTCTAGCCGGCCCGCCTTTACCTATCTATTCCCCCAGTATATCATATCACGCCCACACGTGCAAGTCAAGAGGTAAATTGTTACAATTCTATTACATTTTTGTAACACTTTTGTAACACTTCCGTAACATCGTGGGAGCCTTATCCCGCAAGGCGCCACACCTGTCAAGTGTGTATACAGTATACAATAGCACAGGAGCTGGATAAGCTGGGAGCTGGACCGGCCCGCCTTATATTACAACGCGCTGGCCAGCTGGATAAGCTGCTAATATTTTCAATGCGCCGGCCAGCTGGATACTGTATACAAGCTGAGCTGAGCTGGGCCGAAGCTGCGTTATCGCGCTGAGATTGCGCGAGACAATTTTTAAGGCGTATCAATGTTCAGAAGCTGCTTCCGGAAAATTATCCGCACCGATTTTTGGCCCGCGATAAGCTGCGCTATTCGGCCCACAATCGGGAGCGTCGCGAACTGGCGCAAGCCGTTTCTACGTCATCGTGGAAAATCGGGAAACCGCACCGGAAAAGTTGAAAAAATTTTTTTAAAAAATTTTTTCAAATACTTGACAAGCTGTAAAATTTCTGTTATAATATTTATGTAAGGAGGAGAGAGATATGAGACGAGCCTACGTGGTAGTTGGTCTTAATCCAGAGACTAACGAGCTGGATCAAGTATATGACATCTGCCACACGATGAGTCGCGCAGACGAGCTGTGTTTGGAAGCTGAATCTGAAACTTCAGCCCTGATTTTCACTTGGTATGAAGCTGTAGAGGAGGATGATTGATATGGAAACTCGTACCTATTATTTCCCGTCTAACCGCATCGGCCGCTACATTCTCAATTATCTTATTGAACGCATCGGCTGCTCCATCGGTGATATCCACAAGGTCGCTGATACTCTCGCTGTCCCGATTACCGTACAGAAGAAGGACGTAGTTAAGGTTGAACGCATCCTTCAAATGTATGATTTAATCTGACTAATATTTGACTTTTAGTCAAAATTAGGGTATAATAAAGATGTTCCAAGGGAACAAAAGAAAATTTTGACAGTTAGCGGTCTGTCGTAAATTACAAAACCGTGTGTAAAAGGAGGAAATATGAATAAGAACGAAATCCTGTCCACTATCCTTGCTATCCCCGGTGCCCAGATGGCGCGTGCCAACAAGACCAACTTCGTGGTTATCCCTGGTGAGGATGGCACTGTCAAGGTATCCCTTAGTACCGCTCTGGCGGAAGATACCAAGAACCACAAGGCTTTCAATATGGAAGCTGCGGTTGCCGAATATAAGGCATGGGAAGCTGAGACTGCCCTGCGCGCAGCCGAACGCGCTAACAAGCCTGTAAAGGTTAAGGGCCCTAACCCCGAAGCTGAAGCTCGGCGTCAGGCTCTTGATGCTCTCGTCAGCGCCCTTCCGTCTTTCACCGACTATACTGCCACTGACATCCTGAATGCTCTGGCTGGCCAGGTCGCTGAAAACGTAACCGTTATGGCAGTTGGCTCCAGCGCAATGCGTCTGGTAGACAAGGGTATTCTCTCCGTAATGATGGATGAGAAGAAGAAAAAGCACTATACCAAGGCTTAATTTTCTCGGGGCGGCGATGCCCCTCTTTTTTTTATGCGAATTGTATACAGTATACATACTTGACACCGCGCGAAATTGGTACCCCTTTTCGGCCGCATTTGATATTTTTTTACATTTGTGCCTGAAATAGGGTATTATCCGTATCAGTCACATTTGCCTAACTCAACTTTCTGTCCGCTATAAGTTAGAATAAGCTACTAAAAATAATATGTAGCACGGTAGTCCGCAAGCCATTCTTCCGTGTTGTCCCCCTTATCGGACGCAGATGTTATATATATATCAAATGCGACTGATCCGGGGTATTTTTTGTGCGACAACGTAGGATCCCTTCTTCCATCCACTTAAATAATAGTTACAATAAGCTGCTCAAAATAAATGATAGTAGAGCATGCCGCAAGCCGTTTCCACGTCGAATCCCCCTTATCGGACGCAAATGCTATATATATATCAAACGCGTTCGATCTGGGGGACGAAGTATTATTTTTAATAATTTTTTTAAATAAATTAAATATTTGACAAATTATAATTTTGTGTGATAAAATATAAAAAAGAAAGATTTTTCCGATTTTTTAATCTTATATCAATAAAAGCTTGACAAAAGCCAAAAATTGGGCGCAGCCTTACAAAATCTACCTCCACGCCCAATTTTTTGAGCAAAATCTTACTCGTAATAGGGTAAACCCTCTCCCCAAAAACCCTCAACTATTTTACTACTTTTATTTCCTTTCTTTTTTACTATATAGAATGTATGGGACTTTGATTATTGCCCATGCTATTTATTTTTCGGAGTTGATTTTTATGGCATTTATTATTAATTATTTTAATAAATATGACGCGTGGGATAGACAACATTCCGTGTATTAGTTTGAAATAAATGGGGTATGGTATGCGATTAAAGAGGTTGAATTGGAATGGGGCAAACCCGTATTGCCGCTATCGGTTACAGGAGAGAATGAAGGGAGGTATTAGGTGTATGGGACGTATGAGGAAGCAATGGAGTTTGTTCATACTATTAGACAATATAATAGAGTTTGATTTT